>Ga0247810_10002083_pt1 | contig 11497 bp, 10 predicted proteins | sample UWRJL119311C1_FD_179918 | JGI IMG/M metagenome (GOLD analysis project Ga0247810, IMG submission 179918) | Plant litter microbial communities from Arlington Agricultural Research Station in Wisconsin, United States - UWRJ-L119-311C-1 | ecosystem: Environmental > Terrestrial > Plant litter >...
TGGCTGTTTCAAACTATGGCAATTGGTTTGGTTTTGAGCATTGAAGGTTTAAATACAGCTGTTGAAAAAATGGCTGATTTCATTCATCCAGATTTTCACAGCAGAATCGGTTTCATAAAAGACATTGCTGCCGGCGCAGTATTTTTCGCCGCAATTGCCGCAATCGCCGTGGGCCTAATCATATATATTCCAATAATTCAGAATCTGTAAAAATTACTTATTTTTACACACAATCAGCACCTAATTGAATGGCAAAAACGACTAAAAAAGATACAGCAAGCAAGACTGATTCTCAATCAAAAGAGAAAAAACCTTTCAAATTTAACCGACAGCACAAAGTCATCATCGGCTCACTGTTAGTTCTGTTTTCGGTCGCGTTACTGCTGGCATTCATTTCCTTTTTTATTTATGGGCAATACGACCAGAGCGCTGTTGATTATCTAGCAGACAGGACGGTTTCGGTTCAAAATTGGCTTGGCAAATTTGGCGCTTATCTCGCCGATTTGTTTTTGTATCAAGGTTTTGGAGTGGCTTCCTTTTTGTTAGTGCGCTTGTTTTTCTTGACGGGAATTTATTTGGTGCTAGATTTGCCAGTTCGCAGACTAAAAAATACTTGGTTTTGGGATTTATTCGCAATGATTATTATTTCAATCATCTTTGGATTTTTTGCTGATTTCTTGCCAGAATTGGGCGGTGTCATTGGTTTTGAAATGAATCTTTTCATCCAGGATTACTTAGGAAAAGCAGGAACTTTATTGGTTTTAATTTTCGGACTAATTATTTACCTAATTTTTAAAATCAAAATTTCTCCTGACGGAATAAAGAATTATTTTGAAACTAAAAAACGTGAAGCGGAAGAAAGAGCTTTAGCAGATTCTATCGCGGCGCCCGTTGCCGTTCAAGAAATTACCGAAGATTTATTAGAAGAAGACGAAGATGTTGTTCGAGCTAATTTGAGCAAAGATTTTTATGATGAAGACGAAGAAGAAATTGGCGAGCCGGTTTTAAAACCGATTTCGCAGTTTGAAGTCAATAAAGAAGCTTTGAAACCAACAATCAGCAATTCTTCTTCGATAAAAATGGAGCCTGTGGTTAAAGCTCCCGTCGCGCCAATTGTTCCGCCAGTTACTCCTATTTCGATGGCAGTTCATCCGCATGTTCCCGAAATTATTGAAACAAACGACGAAGCTTTTGTCATTGAAAAATTTGCAGATGAAGACACTGTCGTAGAAAATCTTTCTGCGAAATTGGTTGCGGATTTTGGCGAATTCGACCCAACTTTGGATTTATCCAATTTCAAATTTCCTACGTTAGATTTATTGAAAGAATATTCTACCGGCGGCATCACCATCAACCAGGAAGAATTAGAAGAAAATAAAAACCGAATCGTTGAAACATTACGAAATTATAAGATTGAGATTGCCCAAATCAAGGCGACAGTCGGTCCATCGGTAACTTTATATGAAATCGTTCCGGAAGCAGGAATCAGAATTTCAAAAATCAAAAGCTTGGAAGACGATATTGCTTTGTCACTTTCAGCTTTAGGAATTCGTATCATCGCGCCAATTCCAGGAAAAGGAACGATTGGTATTGAGGTTCCAAATAAAAACCCGACGATGGTTTCGATGAAATCAGTGATTGGTTCGGCGAAATTCCAAGAAGCAGAAATGGAGCTTCCGATTGCTCTGGGAAAAACAATTTCCAACGAAACCTTTGTAGTCGATTTGGCAAAAATGCCTCACCTTTTGATGGCTGGAGCAACTGGACAAGGAAAATCGGTCGGTTTGAATGCGGTACTTACTTCGCTTTTGTACAAAAAACATCCGGCGGAAGTGAAATTTGTTTTGGTTGACCCAAAGAAAGTGGAATTGACGCTTTTTAATAAAATCGAAAGACATTATTTGGCGAAACTTCCAGATACTGACGAAGCTATTATTACGGATAATGCAAAGGTAATCAATACATTGAATTCGCTTTGCGTGGAAATGGACAATCGCTATTCATTGTTGAAAGATGCAATGGTTCGTAATATTAAGGAATACAACGAAAAATTCAAGAACAGAAAATTAAATCCGGAGCACGGACACCGTTTCCTACCTTATATTGTGTTGGTTGTCGATGAGTTTGCGGATTTGATCATGACTGCTGGAAAAGAAGTTGAACTTCCGATTGCACGTTTGGCGCAATTGGCCAGAGCGATTGGAATCCACTTGATTATCGCTACGCAAAGACCTTCGGTGAACGTAATTACCGGTATGATTAAAGCGAATTTCCCTGCGAGAATTGCTTTTAGAGTAACTTCAAAAATTGACTCGAGAACGATTTTGGATACGTCTGGAGCAGACCAATTGATTGGTCGAGGTGATTTACTTTATACAAACGGAAACGACGTGGTTCGTGTACAGTGTGCGTTCGTAGATACGCCCGAGGTGGAAAAAATTACAGAATTTATTGGAAATCAGAAAGCCTATCCAAACGCTTACTTGCTTCCAGAATATATTGGAGAAGATAATGGCATTAAACTTGATGTAGATATTTCAGAAAGAGATTCTATGTTCAGGGAAGCTGCCGAAATTATTGTTAACGCACAGCAAGGTTCGGCATCCTTATTGCAACGTAAGTTGAAATTGGGCTACAACCGCGCTGGAAGATTGATTGATCAATTGGAAGCTGCCGGAATCGTTGGCCCTTTTGAAGGAAGCAAAGCCAGAAATGTAAATATTCCTGACTTGCCATCTCTTGACCAATTTTTTAACAATGAGCAAAACAACTAAAATGAAAAGGTTTTTACACATCATCACAATTTTATTTCTAAGCTTTAATCTTCAAGCACAAAACAGCCAGAAAGCGAAAGCATTATTGGACGAAGTTTCCGCAAAAGTAAAAAGCTATGACAATATTTCGATTGATTTTAAGTATTCGATGACCAATACCAAAGAAAGCTTGAATCAAGAAAGCAAAGGCTCTGTGGTCATGCAAGGAAACAAATATGTCCTTAATTTTATGGGCGTGACCAAGATTTACGACGGAAAAAAGATATACAATATTGTTCCAGAAGACGAAGAAATTAGCATTTCCAAGTTTGATGAGAACAAAGATGATTCGGTAACTCCATCAAAAATGCTAACTTTTTTCAGCAGCGGATACAAATATTCATGGGATATTGTGCAAAATGTGCGCGGGCGAAAAATCCAGTACATCAAATTAGTCCCAAACAATGCGAAAGACGACAGAAAAGAAATTCTTTTGGGCATTGATGTGAATACAAAACACATCTATAATCTTATGGAAATGGGAAAAGACGGTTCAAAAACTACAATCACTGTTAATTCTTTTAAAACCAATCAGCCTTTATCAAAAAATCAATTTACCTTTGCCGAAAGTAAATACCCGAATTATTATATCAACAAATTAGATTGATTCATAGGTGAAAATTCTTGACCGCTACATTTTAATATCTTACCTGCAAACCTTTTTAACGGTTTTTGTAATCTTGTTTTTTATTTTCGTTTTGCAAGCCGTCTGGGTTTTCATTGCAGAATTAGCGGGGAAAGATTTAGACATCCTGCTCATAGCCAAATTTCTTTTGTTTTATTCGCCAAAGATGATGCCAATGGTTCTGCCGTTGTCCATACTTTTGGCTTCTATCATGACCTTTGGAAGTTTCGCTGAAAACTATGAGTTTGCAGCAATGAAATCTTCAGGAATATCGTTGCAGCGTGCGATGAAAAGCCTAATTGTTTTTATTGCGCTGTTAAGCATCGTCGCGTTCTTTTTTGCCAACAACGTCATTCCGGCCGCAGAATATAAATTTCTCAACCTTCGAAAAGATATCGTGCAGACCAAACCCGCCATGGCCATTGCCGAAGGGCAGTTTAGCGATATTGGCGAATACAATATCAAGGTCAACAAAAAATCTGGAGAAAAAGGAGAAAAACTGGAAGGAATTACCATTCACAAAAAGGCGGTCAATGGCAGCGGAAGCAATATTGTAATCAAATCAAAAAACGGAATTTTGCTTAATAATGAAGAATCCAGCATGCTTCAGATGATTCTTTACAACGGAAATTATTATGAAAACGTCATTCCGAAAAAATACGAAGAACGCAGCAAAGTCCCATTTATCAAGGCTTCGTTTAAAAAAGACATCATAAATATTGACTTGTCTAAATTAAATACTACGCAAGACGAAGGCGAAATAGTAAACACAAACACGATGCTAAACGTCAGTGAACTTTCTTACACGCTTGACTCGCTTCACAAAAATTTTGATAAAGACGTGCTATCTTTTGCAGATAATATCTACCAAAGAACCGGCGTCGCTAGCTTGAGCAAAGTAAAAACAACACAAAAAGATTCCATAGTTCCAGATATTCTAAAATTACTTCCAACCGATAAAAAGGCGAAGGTTTTGGAAGTTGCCATCAGCAACGTGGCAAGCTCAAAGGTTTCTATTGAAGGATCAAAGGTAGAAATCGAAGGAAAACAGAAAAACATCAACAATCACTGGCTGGCGCTTTATGAAAAATTCGTAATCTCTTTTGCCTGCCTTTTGATGTTCTTTATTGGTGCCCCGCTTGGCGCCATCATCAGAAAAGGCGGATTAGGACTGCCTATCGTTTTTGCAGTTTTGATTTTTATTACGTTTCACTTTATCAATACCTTTGGTAAAAAAGTGGCGCAGGAAAACGGCATCCCTCCTTTCTTGGGCTCTTGGATGTCCTCGATGATATTATCACCGCTGGCGATTTTGCTTACGTACAGAGCCACAAATGATATCGGATTAATAAATATGGATGTGATTTTAACGCCAATTACAAAAGGATTTAAAAAATTATTCCAAAAGAAAAACAACACCCCATCATAATGTCAACACAAACTTTCACACAACTAAATACCATTGAAGAAGCCATTGAAGACATCCGTCAAGGAAAAGTAATCATTGTGGTGGACGACGAAGATCGCGAAAATGAAGGCGATTTTATTGCAGCAGCCGAAAAAGTAACCCCAGAAATGATTAATTTCATGGCTACGCACGGCCGCGGATTGATTTGCGCTCCATTGACAGAAGCGCGCTGCAAAGAATTAGAATTAAACTTAATGGTTACCAATAATACCGTTTTGCACGAAACGCAATTCACGGTTTCAGTAGATTTAATCGGTCACGGATGCACCACGGGAATTTCGGTTCATGACCGTGCCAAAACCATCCAATTTTTAGTGGACGATGCTACAAAACCAGAAGATTTAGGACGTCCAGGACATATTTTTCCCTTAAGAGCGAAACAAGGCGGCGTTTTGAGAAGAACAGGCCACACAGAAGCCTCAATTGACTTGGCGAGATTGGCAGGATTCAAGCCGGCTGGAATTTTGGTCGAGATTTTAAATGAAGACGGTTCGATGGCGCGCCTACCTCAACTTCTGGAAGTTGCCAAAAAATTTGATTTGAAAATTGTTTCGATTGAAGACTTGGTGGCTTATAGAATGCAGCACGATAGTTTGATTAAAAAGAAGGAAGATTTTGAGGTACAAACCAGATTTGGGAATTTCAGAATGCGTGCCTATGTGCAGACTACAAACAAGCAAGTACATATCGCCTTGACGAAAGGAAGCTGGAACGCCGGAGATGCTGTTTTGACTCGTATCAATTCTACTCAAGTAAATAATGACATCTTAGGGACGCTGACGAGCGATGCCGACGGAAAACTTGAAAAGATGTTCAATAGGATAAATGAAGAAGGAAAAGGCGCGATTTTGTTTATCAACCAAGAAGTTTTACCTTCAGAATTGCTAAATCGTGTCACAGAATTGAAATCTTTACAAGAAAAAGGAATCTCAAAAGCGCCACAAATTAAGATGGACGTGAAGGATTTTGGAATTGGCGCACAGATTTTGCATGATATTGACGTTACAAAAATCAGATTATTATCAAATTCCGAGCAAGAAAAACGTGTTGGGATGATTGGTTACGGTCTTGAAATTACAGAAAACATTAGCTTTTAGAAAAAAAATAAAAAATATTTTATCCCATAAATACAAGTAAATGAAATGATTAAAAATCATTCGAAAAAAAAGTTACTTTTTTAGGGATAAAATATTTTGAAAATCAAAAAAGGGTGTTATATTTGCACTCGCAATCAGGTACTGAAAGCGACATATTGGAGAAATGGCAGAGCGGTCGAATGCGGCAGTCTTGAAAACTGTTGACTGTAACAGGTCCGGGGGTTCGAATCCCTCTTTCTCCGCTGAATTCGGGAAGAGTAGTGAACACTAGGCTTCCCGTTTTTTTATTTTACAGCAGTGTACAAAAAGTGTACAAATTGATTTCAGATGTTCCCTTAAAGATTGATTTAACTAAATCAATTACCCATGAAATCAGCATTCACTAAACCAGAAGTCGTTGTTCCAAACAACCTTTGAAGAGCCCTGGCTTGTCTATTATCCGATTCGAAAGAAAAGCATACGAAAAAAGTTCAGACTAAATTATATCAAGGACCATGCAAAGACTGCGAGAAGGAAATCTTATCTTTGATTCACAACATCTCAAACTAATAAACGGATGGAATCCGTTGATTTTGTAGGTTCCTAATATTCTATTGTATTTGCGAATTTTGCTATCTTAATACTTTGCATTACTATTTAATTTATTTTTCCCTTTTACGGATTTTCGTAATTGTCGTGTTGTGCGTTTAAGTATATTTGTGTGTTGTTTTATTTCGAAAGAACAGAGACAGGATAGATACATCGGAATGTCTTTAATAACAACATACGTCGATGCTTGGCACATTCTTCGGGTGGATGTTAAGGAAGGTCGTGCTAGAATTATTGTAAGTTTAACTGAATACGATAAAAAAATTGTAGGTGGAGACTCGCCGCCAGCATACTCTACAATGAAGGTAGCTCAACAATATCCAATTTACGAGAAAGGAAGTCAGAAGACTGTAATGACCAAAGCTTTTTATAAAGCGTTTATGAAAGCAAATACTTCATTAGATGCTGTTGAGCGAGCAATTAAGGAAGGAAACACATCGAAAGCGCTTGAAAATTCTGGGTGGTAAGAATTAAAAAAAATGCTGCAGCTTGTTTATCCGGAGTGAGAAATTTCACTCCTAAAACACATTAACAAATGGATAAAGTAATCGCTTTACGGAAATCCGTAAAACCTGTAATTCGATTAAGGTTAATATCGGCCCATAAATCAAAAATTTAAACTATGAAAAAATTTATCTCTATCCTCTCGATTGCATTTTTGTTGTCATGCTCCTCCGATGAAAGTTCAGAAACTCAACAACAACCAACACCAACACCAACGCCTCAAGAGATTAGATTAGTAAAAGTCGTAGAAACAAGGTATTCTGACAATACTACTAACACAATTGATTTTGTGTATTCAGGAAATACTCTTTCTTATCTAGAAGAAACACGCAGTAATGGAAATGTTTATAGGACAAAATATATTTATGAAAATGAGAAATTAGTTAAACTTAATCATTTCGTCAATGGTTCCATATCTTCACCAAGCTTATTTTATTACATAGGAAATTTGATTACAAATTACAACATTTATGAGGATGGAATTAATGTCGGGCATTCATACGAGTATAATACATCGGGATATTTGATTAAAGACACACATTTTGAAGATGGGGTTATTCAGTCTGTAAGCAACTTTACCCTCGACAACAACGGAAATGTACTTACAGCTACAAACAGCAGTTTCTCTTCTCAGAATCACTATCAATACGACAACAAAAAAAATCCCTACGCGCGAGCCTATCCTGAAGCGTTTTTAAAATCGTTAGGGACATATTATTCTGCTAATAATGTTACGAGCGAATCAATTAACAACGATCCAGCTTTTATCGTTTATGAATTCTCTTATAACAGCGACGGTTATCCAACTGAAAGAATAGAAAAAATGAATGGTGTGCCCTACGAGAAAACAGTTTATACCTACAACTAAAACTAAGGAGCTGGTTTATCCCGAATAACAGGAAACTCAAAAAGGACTAGCAACAAAGCGGTTGGTAAATTAATTTAGCCCTTTTACGGAAACCCGTACGGATTTGATTTTTGTAGATAATACTTTTGGTGCTTAACAATTAAAAAATTTAAATATGGAACAAACCATGATTAATGAGCCTGCCATCTTAATTAGGATTAACAGGACATTCAAACCAGTTATGGACGCCGATACGCTTTTCGATTACACGCGCGGCAAATGGAGGATAAAAACAGAGATAGCTCAAAAAGCAAAATATGCATTTTCAATATACAAAGGAATTGTGCTAGAGGTATACGAAATTAAACGATGGCATGTAGCAGGAACTACTAAAAGTTCACGAAAACCGAACGACAACCCCGAACTGAAATCTACGAAAGATTCAACAGGACGTTATGAATTTACAGGTAGCCTAGCTTCGGATGAACTTAGGGAAAAATACAAAGGCAAGTCAGTTAAGCACTATTTTGTGAGAGGGAACTCTAATCCAGTAAATTACATCAATATTTAGATATTGTTTGTCATCCGGTTTTGCGAAACTGTAAATTTTAATAGAGCACCTTAATTTTAAAGACTCGCGCGGGAGGTTAAAAATTTGTTCGTTTAAAAAACGGGTAAAACTTTCCGATTCTAAATTAAAAAAATTTAAAATGAATACCTCAGATAGATTAGCTTTAGTCGCAATAGGAATTTCAATTTTTGCCATGATTTTCTCATGGTATACGTTTTCGAAGACGGATGAAATGGCGAAAGTTGGATATAATAAAAACTACCGCCCTTACGTCGCTGCGGTGAACTTTTCATTTGCTAATAAAGATGGTGTTCTTGAACCTGTTATGAACACCGTGATGATAAAAATTTTTAATGCTCCTGCTTTGATAACGAGTCAAAAGACGGTATTTTATACTCGAGAGGATAATGTCGATACGTTACTTTTTCGACAACCAGAACAAGAAAATTATATAATATATCCGTTTGACAACAATCAAGTAACTTCAACAGTATCTGTCGAAATAGTTAGCCATTCGTTAGCAGAAAAAATATTACCTAAAGTTCTGGTACGTAAAATACGCGTTGACTACCAATGGATTTCAGGGAATAATGAGAAATATTTCTTTGAATCTGAATCTGTGTATGATGTTCGCAACCATGCATGGACCGACATAAATCAAAGTGCCAATTAGTAAAATAGATTTATGGTTTTATTAGTTTAAGCCAGTTAATCAAAGAATTTAAAAAAAATAAAGTGCCATTTCACGGAAACCCGTATTGTTCGCATTTTCAGATTGCCTAGGTTTGCTCCAACGTTCCGGCAATCAAAAAAATATAGGAAAAGTTGTAAATGTTAGAATTATTTCTATATTTACCACTCCAAAAATACCCTAAGCGAAGATTGTCCAGTTAAGAATTAACCAATTAATTTTTCAAATATGGCGCTAAGCACTAATTCGGTAATACATTATACGAACAGTCTCGAGAATTTGGTCGGGATTATCAAGGCTCAAGGCTTTAGAATCAAATATTGTTCTGAAAATCTAGACATAACATTCGAGCATCCACTTTCCTCCGCATTTCCGATGGTCTCATTCTGTGACATTCCATTATCTGAAGTAAAAATACATATTGATTCTTACGGCTCCTTTGGAATTGGATTAAACAAATTCTGGGCTAAAAGTCAGGCTTTAAATCCAGTACTTTATTTAGAACGTGAATCAAGTCTATCCGCACATATTACAAAGCAGGTAGGTAAGATTATGGACACGCTAGATACGCTTTCGGACGGCAAGCAGCCAAGTTCAGCTGATCTTGATCTGACTAGAGATTTACCGATATTGATGTCTTACCTTAAAAATTATGAGGGCAGATTGGTCCGCGGAACAGTAAATTCAGATAATTACAGGTTTTATGACGAACGTGAATGGAGATATATTCCTACAATAGAGGAGCTCGACGGCGCTCCATATGTCGTTCAAGGAATTCAATACAGTGAAGATAAAGACGGCTATAACTCTAAACTCGCGGACAAATATTTAAAATTTCGTCACACAGATATCTCATATATTATTGTAGATAGCGAAAATGATATACCTGAAATTCTGACAACTTTAAACGAAGTCTTTGAAGATATATGTACATCCAAAGATCTAAAAATATTATCTACCAAAATTATCACGAAGAATCAGATATATAATGATTTTTGATTTGCCATTTTTTGTTTATTTAGATAATTTAAACTTTACTCACAAACAAATTTAATTTTTCACCCTCAATTTTTACTACATGGCTAAAGAGTTACCACCCTATGTAAGCGCTACCGGACTTCTTCAGGAACTTTTGAAAAAGATTCAGGAAGCGCCTCCTCCTGCTAGATTTAGTGGCGACTATTTATTTTCAGGTCTAAAATTTAAAAAATCTGGAAGCACCATTCCATTTATTCCATTCCTCAAGCGACTTGGATTTATTTCCAGTGATGGAACTCCAACCGATATTTATAAAAAATTTAGAAATCCCGATAAAAAAGTCTCCGGCCAAGCTATGGCGGAGGCGTTTAATATTGCCTATGGTGAATTATATGCGAGAAATGAATATTGGTACAGGTTGGGAGCCGCAGAGTTAAAAAATTTTTTAATAGAAGTTTTAGAAGTTGAGCCTAAGAACGCTGCCCTTAGCATACTTATCAGAACCATTGAAACTTTAAAAGCCTATGCAAACTTTGAGTCCTCAACTGTTGAAACAGATGATGAGCAAAACTTGTCAGATTCTTACTCGCCTAAAGTTGAATCTGACATGCCTGACATTAGGAGAAAATCTAGTATTGATGGTATTAACCTATCTTACACTATTAACCTAAATCTACCTGAAACTTCTGACATTAAAGTCTTTGATGCGATATTCAAAAGTTTAAAAGAAAATCTCCTGAAAAAATGATAGTAAAAGACCCGGAAAACTTGATTAAACTATTTGGAATTACAAATCAATTTGCAGAACTCGATTTAGATAGAATTGAATCTAAATTTCAAATAGACCTTGGACGTCGTAAGACAAAAGTAGAGAAAGACAATATTTATTATCCTCAATTCGAGCTTGAAATACGTAATGAAGCTAAAATGATGTCTCGTCACTATGAAATTTTTTACTGTTTAGAAAAATCTATTCGTGACTTACTTACAGCGTCTCTTGAAACGGCTTCTGGTGAAAATTGGTGGGACGAAAAAGTTCCTCAAGTTGTTAAAGACGAGGTAAAGAAGCGAATTCAGAAGGATATCGATTCTGGTGTAACTCTTCGTTCAGAAGAAAAATTAGATTTTACGACTTTTGGAGAATTAGGTGAGATAATAAAATCTAATTGGGCAATTTTTGGTAGTATTTTTAATAGTGTAAAAGCGGTTGAAAAGGTAATGTCTTCATTGAACACCTTAAGAGGGCCAATTGCTCATTGTTCGAAATTGGCAGAGGACGAAGAGCTACGATTACAACTTAGTGTTCGTGACTGGT
>Ga0247810_10002085_pt1 | contig 11489 bp, 12 predicted proteins | sample UWRJL119311C1_FD_179918 | JGI IMG/M metagenome (GOLD analysis project Ga0247810, IMG submission 179918) | Plant litter microbial communities from Arlington Agricultural Research Station in Wisconsin, United States - UWRJ-L119-311C-1 | ecosystem: Environmental > Terrestrial > Plant litter >...
GATAATATCAACTCATACACACCTTTACGTAATGACTTTATCGAATTCATCAATAAGTTGCTAAAAACTGGACTTGATTTTGATTTTGATATTATTATAAGTTTCTTAGAGAAACTACCTCTTTATTTAAATCGCAAGGGGTCAAATCACAGATATGCTTTGGAGAATTTCAAGTTTATAATACATGAGCTGTTCCTTTATCTAATCGTAATTGGCTTGAAGAATGAGAGATACGACTTTATTGATAATGTAATGAAGTCTACTTATTTTGTAGAAAACAGCTCTGAAAGTAAACTTGAACCATTAGGGATTGAGGTGTTCTACAATTATATAATGTCAATCGATCAATATTATAATGAAACATATTCTGCTAATTTTATTAGTCCAATGGCAGACTTTATGATTAAGAGAATTCCTGAAACATACACTAAAGAAAATTTAATTGATGCAGATTTAGTTTGTCATTACATTGCTGTTGTTTGTATGGGGGAATGGTTTCCCATTACTTATCAATATAAAGAACGATGGAAAAGCTTTCCCTTCTTTGATAAATTTATATCAAGGAAGCATTTTAACAAAGTAAAGATTTTGTTCGGTGTGGAAAATGAGGAAGAATTAAAACAAAGACTTACAGAATTAAAAGAATCACTAGAATTACGGCCACTAAGACATAATAACACATTTGATAAAGTACTTCCAATTTTTGACCGAATAAATAGTGACGAAATAGGCACTGTTAACTAAAGTAGTTTAATCTTAAACTAAGATTTAATTATACTTATTTTGTTTAAATCATTTACAAAATGGTTCGAGAATTGTCCCGTTAGGGCTACAACGAGAAAAGCTTCAGAGAAATCTGGAGCTTTTTTGTTTTTCCTCTTTGTCAGCCTTGGGAGCGGGACGCCAGCGCCAGCGGAGAGATCATCTCAAACGTAGAGGTCACTACTGCCAAATGGCGCCAATTTAAGACAATTGATGCTTTTTTTTACATTCTTAATGATAAGTAAGTTGTTTTTGTTTTCGTATTTATTTTTATAGCTAAAGCGAATCAGTTGATGTCATGAAAGATTTACAAATTACAACTCCAAAAATTAGTTTTTGAAGTGCTAAGCGATGCAAAATATTATGAGGTACAATTAAGATACAAATTGAAAGTTACATTATATAATTAAAGTAATATCCTTTCAAATTCTTCAATTGACTCATAGCGTAAAATGAATACCTCTTTTATTATATCATTTTTTATCTTAAACAAGTTATAGTCAAAAAAAATAAAAATTAATACAACCAAGAGGTACTTATAATCAATTGATTTAACACAGTAGTTTTAAGATGAGTTATGGATTTGATGCCGTTATGCGGTGCGCTGGTGCGTCCTTTAAACCCAAGAACTATATCCAAACAACTCTTACATTAACCTTCTAATATATATTATAAAAAAAAGAATAAACCACGACTTTTTAGAAGCGTAGTTTATTCTTTTATTAAATTGTTAAGAGCAAATCCAGCCAGCCTTGGCTGCGATTCCTCTTAAACACACATGGGTGTACTAGCTCTTGGGTAAAAATATTTTAGCGATGTCATATGTCAAAATTAAAAACCCTAAAAATACAAGCCAGTTTTTAAAAATATGTTCTAAAAAGTTCTTTCTTGTCAACACTACATATCTAATTTCCAAAGTTATGAATAATAAAATCACAAATAAATGCAGGTATAAAAACAACAGCACAAGAATGAAATGCTGATATATATTTCCAAAAAATATTAGTAAGACATAAATAATTACATTGAGGATTCTTATATTTTTTGTAAATCTAAGCCACCTAAAGTTATTTATTTCTTCCATTTATATTTATATTTATATTTATAATGTTAAGGCTTATTACTCCTGCTCCGCGAAGCGTTCCTCGCTAACGCTGCGCAAATGTCTCTGACTTTGCGCAATTTTTATAATATCTAATAAAGCGAAAAAGCCTCGAAGTCTCTGACTTCCAAACTAAATCTATTGCATATTATTATATCTAATAAATGATTTAGAATCTAAAACATTCACTACAGGATTATCTGCTTTGGGGGACTAATTAAACTCATTCTTAGGATTTGCAAATCATCCCAAATACAAATGTCCATTCGTAGTTGTCGGCTCCCGTAATTTTACTCACTATTTTTATAATAACAGGAACTGATTCATCACCATTTACATACGAAGTCGTAAAATCACCCTCTACAGCTACAGCAGTTTCCTGATAGCACGAAGTAATTACAATAAATACCAGTAAGAGTAAAGCTTTTTTCATTTTGTTGTATTTTAAACCACTACAGTTTTTGAAACTGTAGTGGTTTTAATCTATTAATTATTTATTACAATTATTTTTATAATCCTTCAGTACTTTAATCAATCCTTCAAGGGCTTTAAAATCATAATTCTCAAAAACAAACGAATTACATTTTAGATATTCAATTGCATTTTTCTTTAGCTTATCATCGCTAGATTTGTTGGTATACAATCCTTTTTCCTGTGTTGGAATTTTAATTATGAAGTCTGATGACAAAACCGGATCAACTAAAACCATATAGCCATTGTCTTCATACAAAATTTTGTAAAAACTAGAAAAATCAAAACTCAGAGAATTTAAACTCCCTGCGGCCGCCAATGTATTACCTATAGTTTTTAATCCCAAATAGCATTCTCCAGAATCCAAACAAAAGCGCGTCCCGTTTTTTGACTTAAAATTTTCTGTTTTTTCACTACCTTTTTCGTTCGTGTACTTTAAGGTAACTGTCTTTCCGTAAGCAGTCATGTCAGCCATTCCGCTTGATGATTCTGCTTTTATAGATTCGAATTCTGCCGTGATTGGTCCTGATTTTTTTTCTCCCTTTTTTTCGTTTATAACATAGCCATTTTGCTCATAGATGTTAGCCGAATTAGAGCGTTCTGTTGCAACTTTTTCATTTTGAATTTTTATCTGTTCTGTTCTTATTTCAGCTACAGCCATTTTTCCCTGATGCTGCAGCGTATATCCGTTACCAACAAGAACCCTTACAATATTCATAGGTGTATTATCTTTGCTCATTTTATAACCTATTGGATTACCGTGGTTATCAAAAGCCGCTTTAAATACCTTTTTATCAAAAGTGATTAGTTCCTGATTTAAAAATTTATCATAACCTGAGGTCATGCCAGCCTTTGCATACCATGTTGCTATTCGATAATTATCTAAATCAACCACTTCATATTGTAATTCTCCATTGGTCGCTGGTGATGTTACTTTGATGTAGCCAATTCTTTTATCATTTGGGTCAGGATTTTGTGCTTTTATACTGTAAATAGTTCCCGCATCGTCGATTGATAATTGATAGGTATCTGCAATTTTATTTGCCTGATCTTTCACATTTTGAACGCCGAGACGTTTTGAAGAAATACCGGTTGATTCGCTGCTTAGAAATTTTTCAATTTCTTCTTTATTTAAACCATCAGCAGTAAAATAATTTCGATCTAATAGTTCGTAAATAATGCTTCTGTCGTAATTGAAAGCGCTGAATTTTCTGCTCTTGAAATCCAGTTCGTTTGATTTTCCAGTCTCTTTACTTTTTATTTCAATCCATGGAAGTGTTAGAGAAGGTTCATTAGGAACGTTTTTAGTTTCCGCTGTAATTACATAACTTTTATCTAAGCTGTAAATAGTAAAATTTGGCTTTTTGCCTTCTATGTAGCCAACCGTTTTTTCATCGAGCTTAATTTCTCCTTTATCGATTTTGATTTTTTGGGCGAAGCTAAAAACAGTATATAATAATACTAATAGGGTTAAAAAATAATTTTTCATATATAAATACTTTTAATTAAGTTAATTTTAGACATAAGAATTATCGAGCCAATTGTTTAAATGACTTTAGATTTATCTTAATTTAAGGTGTGGTATTGTTGGGTATATTTAAAACTTGTAAGCCGAGTTATAGAATTGATAGAGCTAGTTACTCTTTAAGTTACTTACTACTATTTTAAAAAAAAATCTACATTGCGAATAATATGCGACTATGCTCTTAATTTTCATTTTCAAAGTATTTGTTTAAAAACTCCGAACTATTTGAGAATATTTTTTTAATATTTGGATCTATTAAATTTGAAGTAATCTCTTCACATTTTAAGTCCGATATTTTAAAATATTCATTTTTGATCTCTTCCATATCATTAATAAGTACTTTATATTTTAGTATAAAAATATCATTTTCATAATAGTCATAATAATTTATCGAATTCAATGGATAAATATTATTCTTATTTAATTCATTTTTTTTATTTAAAAAAGAGATCACAGCTTCAAGTTTTAAGTCTGAAAATTCTGAAATTTCATTTTCGAAATACCTACAATAATTTTGTTTTGAATAAAACAAAATGTCTGTTGTAAGCAATTCTATTTCAGTGCTTTTTAGGTTTTTGTTTTTTTTAGAAAAAGATTTTGTTTGATATTCAGAATTTAAAAGGATCTCTCCAATTTTCCTAATCATAACATTAAATTGAAAATTATTATTAATAAAAAGACTTTTAGTTATCTCATTTATTATAGCACTATCTGAACGAGTTTTATTATTAAAGATAAAATATAGGTCATCTGCGGATAAAAACATCAAAATAAATTCTAAGTTTGATAACATTTTATTTTCCGTTATCTGCCATTTTATTTGCCTCTTTCTTCATTGTAATGCAAATAGAAATTGGATTTCCTGAGCTTGTTATCAAATTTACTTTTAACAATGAATAACTCTCATTATTGATTTGAATATCTAATTTGCACAAAAGCTGTACATAATTATTTGGATCATTGATTTTTTTAAATTTATCTTCTGGCCAAACCATATTTTTATTATAATTCAAGGAAAGCCAATTATTATCTTTTACTGAAAACTGAGATTTTAATAAATCCTCTGGTGTTTCATTCTTAACTTGACTAATATTCTCATATCTTTCTTTTATGAAAGAATTATCTGAATAGCTTGTAAAAGACAATTTATCAATTTTAATTCCAATTTTGTTTACTTCACTACATATTCCATCATGTTTTTGTGAAAAAACAGTGATAGGAATAAAAATAACGATGATTATGATTATGGTTTTTAAAAAATTCATTTCTTTTTTATTTTTAAGATTATATAAAATATAAAAAATATAAAAACTAGAATACTCATTAAATCTTCAAATCCATATTTATTATTAGTTTCTATATTATTCACTCTCAATATTTTTACTGTATTATAATTTTTTACAGCGCAAAAAACTTTATCATTCAAATTAAAACTTTTAGAATTTTTAGAAAAATAAACTCCTTTGTTAGAAATTACCTTATATTTAAAAATGATAGTTGCTCTTACATCAGGATTAATTGTACTTTCGCTACTTTTGCTTATTATAACTCCATCCAAATATTCATTGTAATATTTAACATCATTATAAATTATAACACCAGAGTATATCAATGACATTCCTAAAAAAATAGAAATAAAAATTAAAAAATAATTATTCAGTATATATTTCACCATTTTTAACATCAAATATTAATTTATTTTCACTTTCCCACTTAGATTCTAATAAAACAAAACTAAAATCAAAATCTTTTTTTACCTCCCACTAACCATCCATCTATATATCCTTCAACTGAAAGATTTGTATTTCCAACATATAAATAATTAGCTACTTTACTTGAATCCCCATTATAAGGCCAAATTGATTTAGTTCCTGCAGCAACATTTAGATTTGCGTTTGCAAAAATATATTCTGATAATTCTGGATTTGATTCCAATCCACCTTTAAAAGTTAAACTAAGACCTCCTGATATATTAGGATCAGTTTTAATTATCTTTTTTTCATTAGTGATTTTAACGTTATAATTGAAATCTATACTGGAACCTAAAGTAGCCGAAACATAAACGTTACCTAAAGAAATAGGGCCAATACCAATACTTTTTGAACATTTTAAAGACATTAAATCCGCTGATTTTAATTTAATTGAAGTTTGCGTAATATCAAATATTTCACGAGAATTACTATCTTCTTCATTGTAAGTTCTAAGATTTAATGAAGCTTTTTGTTTTTGTTTTAAAGCATCTATATTACTTAAAGCACTAAACTGACAAGGCAATACTTTCCCAAACTTAGCACTAATCCCTCATTAATTACTGTAATTGGATTACCCGTGTTATAAACCAGATCGACTTTAACATCATTTCTACAACTTCCTCCATAATTTCCTGATCCAGGTTTAATATTGAGTATAGTGGTTACTTCATATTCTCCTACATCTTGTGTAAATCCAATTGCAGAAACCAATAAAAATATCAATAAGTAAATTTTCTTCATAAGCTTAGTATACAACTGTTAAAACTTCTTCCTTAGCAGGGCTGTTGCTCTGCAGGCTTGGAATTAAATGATATTCGTATTCCACGTTTATTTTTAAATTTTTATCTTCCAGAGTAAAAACATCTCCATTCAATTCTCGCCATAATGTGGGCTGAGTTCCTTTTATATTTTTATATATGCTTAGGCTAGTAACTTTGTCTTTATTTTTTGCATAATCCCAAGTCAGGATTATTTTTTTATTTTCCCTGTCAGGCAGACCTTGTAAAAATGAAATTATTTTTATAGGCGTTAAATCCATAACCTGAACAGTTATTGTAGAATGGTCTAACGATGACCAAAGATTACTTCGATCTTTTGCCACAATAGCATACTGATACGTTTTTTTATTCTCTACCCTGTCATCTGTAAATTCCTGAATCGTATCATTAATCTGTTTAATTTCCAACCACTTTTCCTGCCCTTTTTCTCTTCTTCTTAGGCTGTACCCTACTACGTCTTCACTGTAACTTCGTATCCATTTAAGATGTACTTTACCATTTTATTATCATAATCTTTAAAAATTGGAGCAGCGGGCGGAATTTTATCCGGCTTATCTAAAATCAAAATATCAGATGGCTCTTAAATATTAAAACGCATATCCTCGGTAGCAATTCTATAATATACTTTACTGTTTGTCATTTTCAGACTCACGCTGTCTTTATAAGTGTTGCCTATATATGATTTATGATAAATATCGACGAATTCTTCACCTGCAGCATTGGCTTTTAAAATTCGGTAACCTTTTAGATCTTTTTCCTGATTGGGTTTCCATTTTAACTTTACCGTTCCAAGACTATCAATCACTCCTTCAAGCCCTATTGGTTTGGACGGTGGAATAGAATCTACAGGCTGAACAAGCATGCTTTGAGATGTTAATCGCTGGTTGTTTTTACCCATAACAGATATCGTAAAATAATTGGATGGATATAAATTCTCCTTATAATTTAGCTTTCTCTGTGATGGAGGAATAATTTTAGAAACAACTTTATAAGGCCCCCTATCATTATCTGCCAAGTTAATTTCATATCCCTGAATAAATTCTTCTGATGCTACAGGGAATTCCCATTCCAAGTTAACCTCGTTTGAGTTGACAATATTGTAATCTATCAGCCGTGCTGGAGTAACTATAGCATCAATTCCTGTTGCAATAATAGGTTTTGTCAATTCACCTTTTTCTCCAAATGAGGTTATACCATATAGCCTATAGTGATATATTTTATCGTTGACACTAAGTGTGTCAACATAATACATCGTTTTCGATGGATGATCTTCTTTATCATTTAAGTTAACAAGTGCTGTATTTGAAATTGGGGCATAATTGATTCCATCAGAAGATTTCTCCACCATAAAAGAAGTATAAATTCTTTTAAAAGTTTCATAATCCCAGGAAAGTAATACTTTTTTATCGTCGGGAACGGCTATAAAATCGATTGGTGCCGGTAAAATGCTATAATCTTTCAAACCAATCATATAGGTAGATTCTTTTACCTTTGGACTTTCAAAGACACTTACCTGATAGGCATAAACTTCATTTTTCTTTACATTACTGTCTACAGATCTCCAGCATGCTTTTACGGCACCTTCAAAACTCATATCGGCTGCATATAAAGCAAAGTATAACGCTGATCGAGCTCATCAGCCATATTTACTATTTTGGATAAATCCCCTTCTTTAGCGGCAGTTACCGTTCCCTTGCTACAAGTGGTTTTGAATTAAATTAGGCCCTGTTTTCGGATTTGCCAAAACATTCCAAATACAAAACCATTTTCCCATTAAGCTAATTGCCCAAATCAATTGTAGCAAGTGTTATGGGTTGTTACTTGTCAGTCTTTATCTTTTAATCAGATTAATTCCTTTTTTTAATTTCTTTCAGCTTCCTGATTTCTACATTTTGTTTTTTAATTTGCTTATTCTGCTCAATTACGTATAAGGTCAATTCTTCAACTTTTTGTAGTAATTTCATTTGAAACTCTTTCATATTGAGTCCGTTTTCAATCATTTCTTTTTCTGATGCTATTTCTGGAAGATGTTGTTTAGTAGTTACAAATTTTTCGAGATTATTCAAACTCATTAATTTATAATCCTTTTTGAACACAAAGTCACAACCACCTAACAAATCTACTTTTATCTCTTTGGCTCGAATCGTTCCACATACATCAAGTTTATAACCTGGAGTAGTTGTGCCAATACCAGTATTACCGCTACCTGTTATTGTAATCAAACCTGAACTTTCTCCATTTGTTGAATCATATGATCTCAATTGATATAAGAATCCATCTCTAAAACTTCTATTTGGATTAGTATACCAACGAAATGCTCCTGTAGGAGATACTCCACTTATCCCATCAACATTACTTTGATTTGTTAATTGAAAAACCGCGGCATTGAAACTATAGTCTTTTACTCCACTAATTATAGTACCCGAAACATGCAATTTTGCCTCTGGGGAATTAGTACCAATACCAACTTTTCCACCAATTGGATTTAATAAAAGATTATAATAAATTGCCCCTGACCAATCACCTGCCTGAAAATATGTAGGGTAACCATTTCCTCCCGAAGCCAGATTTGCCACACCTATTCTCCCATATATCAATCCTCCATCAGTAACTGCTATTCCATTAGTTTTATCCGTGTATGTAGGTAAAGAAGTAGGAAGTCCAGAATTAAATTCTGTTTTTGTTTTTGGTACTGTAGTTCCAATTCCAACATTTGAATTGGTAGCGTTGTTGCCAATACCTGCTATGCCATTTGGCAAATAAAGTGTTTGCGCATTCATTGTCAAAATTGAGCTTAATAAAATCAGGCTAATTGAAATTTGTTTTTTCATTTTAATTTATTCTATTGATTGTTTAATATTCAAATGCGTTATTTTGGTGCAATAACCCATAACTCAAAGCTTTCACCGTATATCGATTGCGCTATAATAGCCGCATTATTACCTTTCTGTACGAAATCAAGCCATGAATCAAGAGGCTCAGGCATTAGAGGCTTTGCAGTTAGCAGCATTTTTTCAGGTTTTGGTAAAATAATACCATCTCGCAATACCGTTGTTCTGGTAATTACAAATCCTTTTTTATTTGCTTTTTGCCACTAAATAGGAGAATTAATAGCCCAACGAATCAAAATTTTATCTTTTTGAGCTCGAGCATTTACCATAACAGTAGAAAGTTTAGCTTGAGAATATGAAAAAAAAGACTAAAAAAACTAGCTTGATTTTAGATATTAAAAATGTAGTTATTTAAGTGTTAAATTAATACCGGTAATTTTAAACCCACAAGAGATACTTGAAAATAACAATTCAATAACTGGTTTTTATTCCAGACCGAAAGAATTAAAATCTTCACGTAAAAAATAAAAAATCATTGGATATGATTTAGATTTAAAAAAAATATCTTCTAAATAAAAAAACCAAATACCTCGCTAATTACCAATTAGCAGTATTTGGTTTTTTATTTTTATCTAAAATACATTAATAAATATATTGAGTGGTTACTGTTTCAACTGAAGTACCACCTTGATAATTTCTCACCATTTCAGTTGGATAATTATTTGCATTATAAGTATATGTATAAGTTGTTGTACTTGTACGGATATTAGCCCCAGATCCTGACGTAGAAGTTTGCTTAACTACATTATTAACAGATGAATCCTCATCCTCTAGCAATAAACTCAAACCTAAAACATTTTTACGTGGATTATTTTTTGTATCATATTCATATACATATGAATAATCATTCTCATAATAAGAAACCTCAAGCTTAAGCAAATTTCCATCTTTAAATGTATATTTACCAGTAGAACCATATTCCTGCTCAACACCAGTTGAAATAAGGCCTCTGAAATTGTCATAAGAAACAGTTCCGTCTGCATTATGCGCATACTTAGTTTTGTAATAATAAGTCTCATCTGCATCTGCACCTTTTCTAATACTAGTATTTAGCTTTCCACTTACATAAGCATATTCAGTAGTATAATTAAGTTTACCATCCTCGTCGAGTTCATCTATTCTTGTAATTAAATCTCCTGTATAGGTGTATTTCGCTGAAGAGCCATCTTTTTCTGTAACACTAACAATTTTATTCCCATTGTAGACCATATTTTCAACATCAGAATCCCCATCATTATATACAGTTGTTACTTTTTTAGGTAAAATTGAAAAAGTTGAATCAGATGAATCATTATCATCTTTTGAACAAGAGGTAAATACTAATAAACTAGCGGTAAATAAGTAAAGTAATTTTTTCATGGTTTTGATTTTAAATTAGCAAGCTAATTAAAACCATTTTGTAATAAAAAACACCCATAAAAAGTTATAAAAAATATCATTATAAGACATTTTTTTACAGCAACATTAAACATTATCTGGATTTTTACTTTGCCTTATCTGAAAAACTTTACAACAGGTATCAAATTGCTGATTGAATTTTCTTCCTGCTCAATAATTTATTTTCTTGTAAAATATTTATTTTAAATCAAAATTTTAAGAATACACCTATGAAAAATTCTCTTCATAAAATATTATAATTATCTTCATCACGGTAAATTGCTGTTTTTACACATGTTTTAGATATAAGAAAATAATGATTAATATTTTTTGCTGCGATACCAAAATGTCGTGTACAGCATACCTCACCGGATCAGATTCTGACCCAGACTGTCACGGATCTCTTTAAAAAATTATATGAGCGCCGAATGAGACTCCGGCTCATCGGGGTAAGGTTCAGCGGGCTGGTTCGGCGGACTTATCAAATTGACCTTTTTCAGGATACCGAGGAAATGCCCGCTCTCTATCAGGCTATGGACAAAATGAAAAGCTGATATGGTTTTGATGCTGTTATGTGCTGCGCTGGGGCTTCGTTTAAACCCACAAGTAATAAAATGAAAATTTAAAACGTAAATCCCAATAAAATGTATCTCAATTGTTATTCCTTGAAACACGAAATTGTGGAGTCTTGCCTCCTATACAAACCTGATTTTCTGTAAAGTTCCGGATTTCAGGTTCCAGAAACCCTGTAATTAAGAGTTTTTATTCTTGATGGTATAGACCAAAACATATTTAAAACAAAAAACCCTGTTTCGTTTAGAAACAGGGTTT
>Ga0247810_10002087_pt1 | contig 11484 bp, 12 predicted proteins | sample UWRJL119311C1_FD_179918 | JGI IMG/M metagenome (GOLD analysis project Ga0247810, IMG submission 179918) | Plant litter microbial communities from Arlington Agricultural Research Station in Wisconsin, United States - UWRJ-L119-311C-1 | ecosystem: Environmental > Terrestrial > Plant litter >...
CAATGATAATAACGGATTTTCTTGTTTCATAGGTTCTGGATTGGTAACGTCAAGTCCGGCGCCCCAGATTATATTATTTGTCAATGCGTAATATAAATCGTCTTCATTATGAAATTTTCCTCTTGCCGTATTAATGAAAATAGAATTCGGTTTCATTTTAGCAAAAGTTTCTTTATTTAAAAGCTCGTTGTTTTCTTCGGTGTAATTTGAATGAAGGCTTAAAACATCACTTTGTGAAAGTAAAGTTTCAAAATCTACAAATTCAGCGTTCAGTTCTTTTTCGGCATTTTCGTTATGAGAACGATTGTGATAAATGATCTTCATTCCAAAAGCAGCTTTACACTTTTTAGCCATTTCAAAACCAATTCTTCCCAAACCGAATATTCCCAATGTTTTGCCGTAAAGTTCCTGTCCTAAATTAGCTAATGCATCAAAACTTTCCCATTCTCCGTTTATAATTCTTTGATGATTATAAAATGATTTTCTGGCTGCGCTTTGCATTAATAAAAAAGCAAGATCAGACGTTGCTCTGTTTAAAACATCCGGCGTATTTCCCACAGGAATCTTTCGAGTAGTTGCTGATGGAATATGAACCGAATCATATCCGACAGAAAATAAGGCAATGCCTTTTAAATGTGAACACTGCTGAAAAAAATCTTCATCAAAATTATAAGACCCAACATTTAGAACCGCATCATTTTCCTGACAGATTTTAATAAACTCATCTCTTGATAATACATTATCTGTCGGATTGATGGTAATGTTGATGTCTTTTTCCTGAAGCAATCTAAGTCCGGCTTCTGGTATATTTTTAGTTATAAAAACATTCATTTTATTTAGATTTTTTTAGATGTTAGATTTTTAGACTTCTTAGATTTTTTTGAAGTTGAAAAATCATATAACTTTAATGAGGTCGTTTATTTAAAATTCGCTTTAAATAATTATCTAATTATCAAATTGGCACATTTTCTAATAGATTATTTCCTAATTCTTCCCGTTTTTTTATCAAAACCATACGGACAATGACGGCACCCACTTTTGCAGCAATAGCCACGTTTTAAATGGTGTTTTTCGGTGAAGCATTTATAACCTTCGGGAGTATAATAAAAATCTTCACCTTCAATTAATTTATTTTCATTACTTTGCTCTTTCATAATCTTTTTGGAAGCTGCGTTCGTTTTAATTTACAAATTAAATTAACAAGTAGATTGCTATTTTAATGAAATTCAACAATTTTACCTTTACAAATTTATAAATTTTACAGCCAATGTTTCTGATTGTTGCTAAATATTTAATTCCGAAAGGATATCGCGGAATGACTATTTTTCCGTTTGTTCTGATGAAATATACTTTAGATAAAAACAATCAGACTTTTATGAATCACGAAAAAATTCATTTACGCCAACAACTCGAAATGTTGATTCTACCTTTTTTTGTTTGGTATTTTTTTGAATATTTAATTCGGTTAATCCAATATAAAAATGCCGCTTTAGCCTATCGAAATATTAGTTTTGAAAGAGAAGCTTACACAAAAGAAACCGATTTTAATTATCTGAAAAACCGATCTTTTTTTCAGTTTCTAAAATACATCACTTTAAAATAAAACCGATTTTGAACCAACAAATTCATATCAATTTTCCGAACAATATTTCTTTAAGCATAAAACGCGAAGACTTAATTCATCCGTTTGTTTCCGGGAATAAATTCCGGAAATTAAAATACAATTTGCTTCAGGCGAAAGCCGAGAATAAGAAAACAATACTGACTTTTGGAGGTGCTTTTTCCAATCATATTGCAGCAGTAGCTTTTGCCGGAAAAGAGGTGGGTTTTAAAACCATCGGCATTATTCGTGGAGACGAACTTTTGGATAAAATCGATGAAAATCCAACCTTAAAATTTGCACAGGAAAATGGAATGGCATTAGAATTTTTTTCCAGAGAAGAGTATCGTTTAAAGGGTGAAATTTCGTTTTTAGAAAAACTGAAAGAGAAATTTGGAGACTTTTATTTGGTTCCCGAAGGCGGAACAAACGATTTGGCCGTAAAAGGCTGTGAAGAGATTTTGACAGCCGAAGATTCTGTTTTTAATTACGTCTGTTGCGCAGTAGGAACGGGCGGAACGATTTCGGGGTTGATTAATAGTGCTTTGGCACATCAGAAAATTTTAGGCTTTCCAGCGTTAAAAGGTGACTTTTTAACCGATGAAATTCGTATTTTTGCAAAAAAAGATAACTGGAATTTAATTTCTGACTATCATTTTGGAGGTTATGGCAAGGTAAATTTGGAATTAATTGAATTTATCAATGCTTTTTTGGAAACAAATAAAGTGCCTTTAGATCCAATTTATACGGGAAAGATGGTTTTTGGCGTTATAGATTTAATCAACAGAAATTATTTTCCTGAGAATTCAAAAATTTTACTCATTCACACAGGCGGATTACAGGGAATTGAAGGAATGAATATCAAATTGAAGCAGAAAAAACTACCAATACTCAAAAACAATGATTAAAAAGATCCTATTGTTCTTTATAGTTGCAGTGCTGGCAAGCTGTTCCTCCAGTAAACCGACTATCGCGACGACCAAAAAGCAGGCAGCAGTTCATAGGCCCCGTACGGTGGCAACAAAAAAACAAACTCCTGTTAAGCCAATTGGCAAAAAATATCCTTCTACAAATAATACTACAGAAGTTATTCAGTCGACTTCGAAAACGATAGTAACTACGAGTTTAATTCACGATTATGTATCGGAATACAAAGATGTTGCGATGGGAAATATGAAAAAATATGGCATTCCCGCAAGTATTATTTTAGCACAGGGCATTTTGGAATCTGGAGCTGGTAAGGGAGATTTGGCTGTAGAGGCCAATAATCATTTCGGTATAAAATGTCATAAGGAATGGTTGGGAGAAAGTGTTCGCCATGACGATGATTCAGCTCAGGAATGTTTTAGGAAGTACAAAGATCCTGCAGAATCGTATCGCGATCATGCCTTGTTTTTAGTTGGAAAACCAAGATATGCGAATCTTTTTACTTTCGAAAAAGATGATTATAAATCCTGGGCAAAAGGCTTAAGAACTGCCGGATACGCAACCGACCCGAAATATCCTGACAAATTAGTCAGTTATATTGAACGCTATAATTTACATCAATACGATTGTCAGGTTACAGGCAGAGATTATAAACCTTTTGAAAATACAACTCCGGTTAAAAATACGATTGCCAATTCGAATAACAATGACCCTTCTTTGTATGAAGTTCAAAAAGGCGATACTTTATATTCGATATCCAAAAAATTCAATGTATTGGTTGATGATTTAAAGCAAAAAAATAATCTTTCAGATAATACGCTTTCAGTGGGACAAAGATTGAAAGTAAAATAATTATCAATGAAAAGGAAAATCTTTATTGGAGTTTTTATTTTTGCATCAGTTTTAAGCATTAGACTTTTTTGTGGAGTTTATGATCATGATGAATTTCCAGAAAGTTATTTTTTTATAAAGCATCGTCCAACTTGGAAATGGGAATTTTACTCTCCTCAAGGAATGTCAGACATAAAATTCGAAGAACTTTCAAAAGAAAAACAAATCGAACAAAAATATTTTAATGAATTTATAAAAGATAGAGACCTTAGTTTGTAATCTAAAAATCTAAGAAGTCCAAAAGATCTAATAATCTAAAAAAATGATTTATAAAAGAAGTAGTCAGCTTTTTGCTGAAGCAGAAAAAGTAATTCCGGGAGGAGTAAATTCACCAGTTCGTGCTTTTAAAGCGGTGGGAGGAACTCCAATTTTTGTAAAAAGTGCCAAAGGTGCTTATTTGTATGATGAAGACGGAAATAAATTAATAGATTACATTAATTCATGGGGTCCAATGGTTTTGGGTCATGCTTATCAGCCTGTTGTGGATGCTGTAATTGAAAAAGCAAAACTGGGAACTTCATTTGGAATGCCAACTGAATTGGAAACTCAAATTGCAGCTTTGGCTGTTTCTATGGTTCCAAATATAGATAAAATCAGATTTGTAAATTCAGGTACAGAAGCTTGTATGAGTGCGATTCGTCTGGCTCGTGGATTTACAAAAAGAGATAAAATCATCAAATTTGCAGGTTGTTACCACGGACATTCAGATTCATTTTTGATTCAGGCCGGAAGTGGAGCCGTAACCTTTGGTTCACCAAACAGTCCAGGCGTTACAGAAGGAACTGCAAAAGATACTTTATTGGCAAAATACAATGACTTAGAGAATGTAAAAACTCTTATAGAAGCCAATAAAAACGAAATTGCAGCTATTATTATCGAGCCAGTTGCCGGAAATATGGGCTGCATTCCGCCACAACAAGGTTTCTTGCAAGGCTTGAGAGATTTATGTACCGCAAATGGAATTTTATTAATATTTGATGAGGTAATGACAGGTTTCCGTTTAGCTCGCGGAGGAGTTCAGGAATTATACAATGTAAATGCTGATATTGTGACTTTCGGAAAAGTAATTGGTGGAGGATTGCCGGTTGGCGCTTTTGCTGCACGCGCTGAAATCATGAATTATTTAGCTCCGCTTGGTCCGGTTTATCAGGCAGGAACATTATCAGGAAATCCGTTGGCAATGGCTGCTGGATTAGCGATGCTGCAATCTCTTGATAATGATTGTGCTATTTTTACCCGTTTAGAAGAAAAAACAGCTTATTTAGAAGCAGGAATTGACAGAGTTTTAAAAGCCAATAATGTGGTATTTACGATCAATAGAGTAGGATCGATGATTTCGGTACATTTTGATAAAAATCCTGTTGTTGATTTTCAAACGGCTGCAAAAGGAGATAACGAAACGTTCAAGAAATTCTTCCACGGATTATTGCAGGAAGGAATTTATATTGCGCCATCTGCCTATGAAACATGGTTTATTACAGATGCCTTAACATATGAAGATTTAGACTTTACAATTAACGCAATTGATAAGGTTTCAAAAACTTTCTAATAATAAAAAAGAGGCTTTCAAAGCCTCTTTTTTATTTTGATAAATTAGTCATTTCTGCGTTCTCTCATTTGATCTCTCGCTTTGTCTTTGTTTGCTTCCTGAATTGTTTTCCATTTGGTATATTGATCTGCTTTTAAAATTCCTTTCATTTTTGCATCATTGGCTTCCGCTTCTGTAGTCATTTCTTTTTTGAAGGCTTCTCTTTGGGCATCAGTCAATTTTGTGCCTTTTTCTCTTTGCTCTTTTCTGGCCTCTCTTAATTTTTCAGAATTAGCACTTCTTTCTGCAATTAATTGTTTTACCTGGGCTTGTTGATTGGCATCTAAACTTAAATCAGTTGTTAGTTTTTTCAACTGCTTTTCGTTACGTTCCTCAGGAGTCATTCTCTCTCTTTGTTCACGAGCTGGTTTTTGATCCATATCACCATCTTGTGCGAAGCCTGCTATTCCAACGAATAATAAAGCTGCAATAAATAATTTTTTCATGATTTGTTTTTTATAAGGTTATAGCATTTAGACCTTATCAAATTCAATAGGTTTAATCTGATCCTCAGAATTATATATTATTTAACAAATTAAAGATTTTTTTAAAAAGGCTGTCATGATTATGTTGAAATCACAGAATTATTTGCTTAATTTTAATGTGTCAAGATTATACACACTTAAATTCAATACGATGAGTTCAGCAGCAAACAAAATTGCCTTTTTTTCTACACAGCCCTATGATAAAGTCTTTTTTAATAAATACAATGAGCTTGGTTTTGAATTGGATTTTTATGAAACACAGCTAAATCCACAAACGGTTATTTTAATCGAAAATGCTGCAATTGTATGTGTTTTTGTAAATGATATTGTTAACGAAGCAGTCATCAAACAATTGGCAGAAAAAAATGTAAAAATTATTGCTTTGCGCTGTGCGGGTTTTAATAATGTCGATTTAGAAGCGGCCAAAAAATACAATTTGAAAGTCTGCAGAGTTCCGGCCTATTCACCACAGGCAGTCGCTGAACATGCTATGGCAATGATTTTGACTTTAAACAGAAAAACACACAAAGCATACAATAGGGTTCGCGAACAAAATTTTTCCCTAAACGGATTATTAGGTTTCGATTTATTCGGAAAAACAATCGGAATTGTTGGAACAGGAAATATCGGAAAAGCTTTTGCTAAAATTGCCTTAGGTTTTGGCTGTAAAGTTTTAGCGTATGATATTGTAACAAATCCTGAAATGGAGAAAGATGGAGTTGAATTTGTGACTTTAGAAACCATTTTTAAATCAAGCGATATTATTTCACTCCACTGTCCGTTAAATGAGCAAACCAAACATGTCATTAACGAAAAATCAATCGCTTTAATGAAAGATCATGTCATGATTATCAATACAAGCCGCGGCGGATTAATTGAAACTGCCTGCGTAATTCAGGGTTTAAAAGAAGGGAAAATTGGTTATCTCGGAATTGATGTTTATGAGCAGGAAGAAAAACTATTTTTCAGGGATTTATCAGCAGATATTATTCAGGATGATGCCATTCAGCGATTGATGAGTTTTCCGAATGTTCTGGTTACGGCGCATCAGGCGTTTTTTACAAACGAAGCGCTTACACAAATTGCTTTGGTAACCTTTAATAATATCAAAGATTTATTACATAAAAATGATATTGAGAATAAGGCGGCTTTGCTTGTTTAATTTAAATCATAATGTTTTAGAAACGTAATCTAAAGAATTAAAAAAAAGAGAAATTATGAAAAATAAACTTTTAGTGGCAGTTATGATTCTGGGAATGATTTCCTGCCACAACAAAGATAAAACCGATGATAAAAGTATCATCAAAACTATCGCAGAAGATACCTTGTCAAAAACCGTTGCGGGTACTGCAGATGTAAGTGAAGCTCCGGCAAAAGAAGACAAAGCAGTCGAAGTGATTCGGAAACAATTAAATGTTTTATTAGAGAAAGATCTGCCGGCCATGACAAAAGAAGACCGATTTTTTTATTACGAAGCCTTCGATTTGAATAATGATAAAAAAGACGAATATTTCGTTGGCTTCTCCAATCCTTACTTCTGTGGAAGCGGCGGATGTTCTGGTTATATTCTGAATAATGACGGAAGTGTAATCAATTCTTTCACCGTAACGGATTTCCCAATTTATGTAACGACTTTATCAACTGAAAAGTTTTATGATTTAATTATGGAAAGCGCTGGAAAACTACATCATATGAAATTCAAGAATGGTAAATATCCTTCAAATCCATCCGTTCAACATGAACACAAAGGAGAAGTTCCAAAACAAAGTTCAAAGGTTTTGGATATTCAAGGAAAAAAATTAGAGAAGTATTCTTTTTAATATTTAAAGTAAAAATAAACCCGACAGGTTTTTAAAACCTGTCGGGTTTGAATTATTACTCAAATTTAATAAGATTACTTTCGGAAAACTCGGAGTTATATTGTTTAAATAAAACTTTTCTCGCTTGATCTCCTGTTTTAACAATTTTTGATTTAGATTGAAAACAAATTTGAGAAAAAATTGATATTGAATCTAATTCAATTTTAGATTTATAAAATTCAATTGTTGCAATTAATTGTTTTGTTGCATCATTTCTTTCTTTTCTTCTATTTCTTGGCTTTACATCTTTCGACTCAATTAAATATAGCTTATCATTTTCAAACAAAACCCAATCACACTTTTTTGAATCTTCATTTTTCATGATGGATTGTTCATTCTCAAGAAGTAAAATTTCTATCAAATTATCATTTTCTAAACAAAGATTCCAATACTCTTCTTCAGATCTAAATTGAGTTATTGAGTCTTTAACTTCTTCAAGATAATAAACGGAATTTTCTAATATTTTATAGCAAACATCTTTTTGTAAATCAGGAAAATGAGCTAATAATTCTTCAAAACTCATAAATCTAAAAGTTTATCAAATTCATCAGCAAAATTATCAGAAACCCCATCAATCATATTTTCTGCAATTTGCCCTAATTTATCATTCATAATCTTTTTTGCTTTTCCATTTTTCAATTCGTAGGCAATAAAGTTTTTAGGGTTTAACCAAGACTCTTTTTTTATAATTTTATTTACTTCTTTTGGATTCTTTTGCCCCTTATCATATGCTAATAATAAGTTATTTATCGAAGCTAAAACAAATGGACTATGTGTTGTAAGAATTAAATTCTTTCTGTCAAACAAACAGTTTTTCACTAAATATTGAATTAATAAATGTTGTGCTTTTGGATATAAGTTTAATTCAGGTTCTTCAACAACAAAATTGAAATTGTATTCCTCTTTTAAAGTTTTAGAATATTCTACTAAAAGTAAAATTGGAATGATCGATTGTAGTCCAGAAGCAGATTCTAATAAATCAACTTTTTCATTTTCATTATGATATATGTATGATGTTTTACCTTCTCTTTTGTATTTTATTTTTTTATCAATAATACTTAAAGGTAATTCTTTGATAGTATTAATTGCTTTCTCATATTCTTGACCGCTATTTAATAGGTATTTAGGGATTTGAATGTCATTGTTTATCAAACCCAAAATGTTTGTAGAAATAATTTGCAAAATATTTCTTTCAGTTGGAATATAAATGGAATCAAATAAATATAAATTAGGGAAAAGATTAATTAGATTTTCATATATCTCTATATAATTGATGGGAGTTTTTTCTTTTTCAAGAATTTCAAGAATTTTATCTACAAAATTTTCTGTAGATATTGTGTTGTTAATGAATTCATTATCAAATTTGGTCTTCTGATTTTTAGATGAAAAAATAGTTAAAGTTCTTTTATAGTCGTTTAGTAAACAATCCTTGAGTTCGGAACCTAAACTTTTTTTTAAAGCTTCAACTATTTTTTTTTGGTTAGTATCTTGAATTTTATTTACTTCTTTCATAAGTGATAAAAACCTTTGAGCTGTTCCTTTAGAAAAAACACCCTTTTTTAAGTTGAAAGAAAATGGACTTTTTCCTATATAATTTATATTATCATAGGATATAAATGTGTCTTTTTTTAGATAAGAAAAAATATTGTACTTTTTCAACTCGTCTTCGAAAGAAATCCGATCATCACTTCTAAAGCCTTCATCCTCAAATATAGAAAGCAATTTTGCTAATGTGCTCTTGCCGGAAGCTTGTGCCCCAATAAAAGTAACCATTTCTCTAACTTCGATTTCAATATCTTTTAGAGGTCCGAAATTTTTAACAATAAGTTTTGCTCTTTCCATGTTTTCAAAATTAGGGAAAATTTTTATATAAGAAAAAGGAGCTTTAACAAAAGCTCCTTTTTTAAATTTAATATTATTTCAAAGGAATTTACTCCACCAATTCCACAAATTTAAACTCACCCTCAACAGCAACTTTAGTCAAACCGTGTTTAGATAAATTTTTCATAGACGCATCCCATTTTTTACCGCTTAAATTCGCTGTAATTTTTAATTGCTGAAGATCCATTTTATTTTCGTTTCCTTTCAATAAATCTACGATGAATTTCTCTTCGTCAGACAATTCAATCTGAGCCTGTTTTTTCTCCGGACGCATTTGCGGGAACAATAAAACTTCCTGAATCGATGCATTGTTTGTTAAATACATAATCAAACGATCCATTCCAATTCCCATTCCAGATGTTGGAGGCATACCGTATTCAAGTGCTCTTAAGAAATCTTCATCGATAATTCCGTTTGCTTCATCATCGCCTTTTGCAGCCAAACGCATTTGATCTTCAAAACGCTCACGCTGATCAATCGGGTCATTCAATTCAGAATAAGCATTTGCGATTTCTTTACCACAAACCATCAATTCAAAACGCTCTGTAAGTTCCGGATTATCGCGGTGTTCTTTACACAAAGGCGACATTTCTTTAGGATAATCAGTAATGAAAGTGGGCTGAATGTAGTTTCCTTCGCATTTGGCGCCAAAAATTTCATCAATCAGTTTTCCTTTCCCCATTGTGTTATCAACGTCAATTCCCATTCCTCTGGCTGCTTCAAACAACTCTTCTTCCGTTTTACCAGAAATATCAAAACCAGTAAAATGTTTGATAGAATCGGTCATTGTTACACGAGCGTAAGGCGCTTTAAAGTTGATTTGGTGTTCACCAAAAGTAACTTCGCTGGTTCCGTTTACGGCAATCGCACAGTGCTCAAGCAAACCTTCAGCAAATTCCATCATCCAGTTGTAGTCTTTGTAGGCTACATATATTTCCATAGCGGTAAATTCAGGATTATGCGTTCTGTCCATACCTTCATTTCTAAAGTTTTTCGAGAATTCATAAACACCTTCAAAACCACCAACAATTAATCTTTTCAAATACAATTCGTTTGCAATACGCATATAAAGCGGAATATCAAGCGAATTATGGTGCGTGATAAAAGGTCTCGCCGCAGCACCACCAGGAATCGATTGTAAAACCGGAGTTTCAACTTCAAGATATCCTGCATCGTTAAAATAACCACGCATTGCAGTATACAACTTCGTACGTTTGATAAAGTTTTCTTTTACTTGCGGATTCACAGTTAAATCTACATAACGCATTCTGTAACGTAACTCAGGATCATTAAAAGCATCGTGTACGTTTCCTTCTTCATCTACTTTTGGTAAAGGCAACGGACGTAATGTTTTACTCAAAAAAGTAAAACCGTCAACACGAATACATTGCGCGCCCACTTTTGTAGTAAACAATTCACCTTCAATACCAATAAAGTCACCTAAATCAGTTAGTTTTTTAAATACCGTGTTGTATAAAGTTTTATCATCACCTTCACACAAAACATCGCGATTCACATACAATTGTATACGACCTTCGCTATCCTGCAATTCAGCAAAACAAGCTTTTCCCTGATCTCTAACACTCATTAAACGTCCGGCAACAATCACCTTCTTACCCTCTTCAAAAGATTCCTTCACCTGCTTCGAAGTATGATTTACAGGAAAAAGATTAGCCGGATAAGGATTGATTCCTAAGTTGCGTAAGTTTTGAAGTTTTTCTCTTCGGATGATTTCTTGTTCTGATAATGCCATTTTGTGCTCTTTTTTAAGTGTGCAAAGATAAAGAAAAGAATGTAGAATTTAGAATGCAGATTTTAGATTTTTTGAAGCAGAAAATTATCGTATTTCAATCCCGTTTAGTCCCGCTATCCGCTTGTATCTTTTTTGCAGAAAAAGCAAAAAAGGATACCGCTTCTATCGGGGCTATTTTAGAAGTTATAGTTTTCAAAAGACTTTTTAGTTTTGGCGTATTTGTCATTTAGGTTTTTTTGTCATTTCGACGAAGGAGAAATCACACTAGGAATTCCGTAAAGAAAATCGCCAGTCTTTGTCGAGTTACCAGTGTGATTTCTCCTTCGTCGAAATGACATACAGGATGAATAAATGGTATTTGATAAAAAATGAGACCAACTCAAAAACTCTTTATCTTAGCAATTCAAAAACCTTAGCCTTTTCAAAAAAATGAACAAAATAAAAGCCTTACTATTTCTAATTCTCCTAACAAGTTGTCAAGTCACAGAAACCATAACTAT
>Ga0247810_10002088_pt1 | contig 11480 bp, 12 predicted proteins | sample UWRJL119311C1_FD_179918 | JGI IMG/M metagenome (GOLD analysis project Ga0247810, IMG submission 179918) | Plant litter microbial communities from Arlington Agricultural Research Station in Wisconsin, United States - UWRJ-L119-311C-1 | ecosystem: Environmental > Terrestrial > Plant litter >...
CGCCGGCGAATTTTTCACCTTGCACTTCGAGGCCGACGTGTTCGAGCTGATCGAGGCGCATGGCCGCTTGCCGCTGCCGCCGTATATCGAGCACGATGCCGACGAGTTCGATGAAACGCGCTACCAGACCGTCTTCAACAAGGTACCGGGCGCCGTCGCCGCACCGACTGCCGGCCTGCATTTCGACCAGGCCCTGCTCGACCAGCTGAAAGCGAAGGGCGTCAACTTCGCCTATGTGACGCTGCACGTGGGCGCCGGTACCTTCCAGCCGGTGCGCACCGAAGTGCTGGCCGAGCACAAGATGCACACCGAGTGGTACACCATGTCGCAGGATACCGTGGACGCCGTGCGCGCCACGCAAGCAGCCGGCCGCGATGTGGTGGCCGTCGGCACCACCAGCCTGCGCGCGCTGGAATCGGCCTCACAGAGCGGCCAGCTGCAAGCGGGCAGCGCCGATACGGCCCTGTTCATCACGCCGGGCTATGCTTTTAAAACCGTCACGCGGCTGATCACCAATTTCCATTTGCCCAAGTCGACCCTGCTGATGCTGGTGTCGGCGTTTGCCGGTTACGAGCCGATCCGCCATGCCTACGCGCATGCGATCGCCCAACACTACCGTTTCTTCAGCTATGGCGATGCGATGCTGCTGACCACGCAATCGCGCGCGCCCCTGAACATTACCCCTTCCGTGAAAGACTGACATGCTGGAATTTACCCTACTCAAGACCGACACGAGCGGCCTCACCAAGGCGCGCCGCGGCACCTTGAAACTGAACCATGGCGTCGTGCAGACGCCGATCTTCATGCCAGTGGGCACTTACGGTTCCGTGAAAGCCATGTCGCCGCTGGAACTCAACGAGATCGACGCGCAGATTATCCTCGGCAACACGTTTCACCTGTGGCTGCGCCCGGGCAATACCGTCATGGAACAATTCGGCGGCCTGCACGGCTTCATGGGCTGGAACAAGCCGATTTTGACGGACTCGGGCGGCTTCCAGGTGTTTTCCCTGGGCGCCATGCGCAAGATCACGGAAGAGGGCGTGCATTTCAATTCGCCGATCAACGGCGATAAACTGTTTTTGTCGCCGGAAGTGTCGATGCAGGTGCAGCGCGTGTTGAATTCGGACATCGTGATGCAGTTCGACGAATGCACGCCGTACGAAATCCAGGGCCGCCCGGCCACGCTGGAAGAAGCGGCCAAGTCGATGCGCATGTCGCTGCGCTGGGCGCAGCGCTCGAAGGATGAGTTCCACCGCGGCGAAAACCCGAATGCGCTGTTCGGCATCGTGCAGGGCGGCATGTTCGAGATGCTGCGCGACGAGTCGCTGGCCAAGCTCGAAGAGATCGATTTCCCCGGCATCGCCATCGGCGGCCTGTCGGTCGGCGAGCCGAAGGAAGACATGATGCGCATGCTGGCCCACGTCGGCCCGCGCCTGCCGGCCAACAAGCCGCATTACCTGATGGGTGTCGGCACGCCGGAAGACCTGGTGGCCGGTGTCTCGAACGGCATCGACATGTTCGACTGCGTGATGCCGACGCGTAACGCGCGTAATGGCTGGCTGTTCACGCGTTTTGGCGACATCAAGATCAAGAACGCCAAGTACAAGGAAGACCAGGCGCCGCTGGACGAAACCTGCGGCTGCTATGCCTGCCGCAACTTTTCGCGCGCCTATCTGCACCATCTGCATCGCTCCAAGGAAATCCTCGGCGCGCGCCTGAACACCATCCACAACCTGCATTACTACCTTGACCTGATGCGCCAGATGCGCGAGGCGCTCGATGAAGACCGCTTCCACGCATTTACCTTGCAGTTCCATGCGGAACGCGCACGCGGAACTTAAGAAATCCTTAGAGCAAGGACAACCTCGGCCTGGCCGTATGTTTTCTGTCCTGGTGCTTGGTTTGGGGTAGTAAAGCATTGCATAATGCTTTTTTAGCCCCATTTGAAGCTGCCATGCCGTCATTTAGGCAAGGTGGACGACAGCCGATGCTAGAATACAGCGCTATTTTTCCAAACTGATTAGAACTGGAGTCACCGTGTTTTTCATTTCCAACGCTTACGCGCAAGCCCCTACCGATGCCCTGGGCCTCGGCGGCAACCTGACCAGCTTTTTGCCGCTGGTATTGATGTTCGTGGTCATGTATTTCCTGATGATCCGCCCACAGCAAAAACGCGCCAAAGAACAACGGGCGATGATGGACGCGCTGGCCAAAGGTGACGAAGTCGTTACCGCCGGCGGCATGCTGGGCCGTGTCGTCAAGGTAGTGGACGCTTACGTCACCATCGAAGTGGCCACCGCTACCGAGATCACGGTACAGAAGAGCTCCATCACCACCTTGCTGCCTAAAGGCACCCTGAAGGCGCTGTAATTACCGCTGTAGTTATGTGACATGGGCGGCTACCAGCCGCCCAATGTGCTGCCTGCGACGCCTCCGACGCTCAACACTGAACGCTGAATCAATATGAATCGCTATCCTGCCTGGAAGTACATCCTTATCGCCGTCGCCTTATTGCTGGGCGCACTCTATACGGCGCCCAATTATTTCGGTGAATCACCGGCGTTGCAAGTTACCAGCGGCAGGTCGACCGTCAAGGTCACGAGCGAACTGATGACGCAAGTCGATCAGATATTGACCAAAGAAAGCATCAAGTCGGAAGGCGTCACCATGGACGGCGCCGGCAACCTCGCCTCCGTGCGCGTGCGTTTCGCCGATCCCGACACCCAGTTCAAGGCCAAGCTGGTACTGGAAAAGGACCTCAATACCGATGCCAGCGACCCCGCCTACATCGTGACGGTCAACCTGCAGGCCAACACCCCGATGTGGATGCAGAAACTGCATGCCTTGCCGATGTTCCTCGGCCTGGACTTGCGTGGTGGCGTGCACTTCCTGATGCAGGTCGATTCGAAAGCCGTGCTGACCAAGAAAGTACAGGGCATCCAGTCCGCCGCGCGCAGCATCCTGCGTGACAAGAATATCCGCCACGCCGGCATCGACCGCGTGGGCGACAGCATTGAAATCAATTTCCGCGACGCCGACACCCGCCTGAAAGCCAAAAATACCCTGTCCGACCAGATGAGCGACCTGGCCTTTGCCGACACCGGCAGCGGCAGCGACCTGAAACTGATCGTTACCCTGAAACCGGCCGCGCTGAAAGCGACCGTCGATGAAGGCGTGAAACAGAATATCTCGACCCTGTCCAAGCGCGTCAACGAGCTGGGCGTGGCCGAGCCGCTGATCCAGCAGCAAGGTCCTGACCGCATCGTGGTGCAACTGCCCGGCGTGCAGGACGTGGCCCGCGCGAAAGCCATTATCGGCCGCACCGCCACCCTGGAAGTGCGCCTGGTCGACGAGACCATCGTGCCGGGTACCGAGCTGTCGAGCGCGATCCCGTTCAACTCCGAACTGTTTACCGTCGGCAAAGGCGTGCCAGTCGTGCTGTCGAAAGACGTGATCCTGACGGGCGACTATATTTCCAGCGCCACCGCCAGCTTCGACCAGAACCAGCAGGCAGCTGTATCGATCGACCTGAACGGCGATGGTGGCCGCAAGATGCGCGAAGCGACCCGCGAACGCGTGGGCAAGCGCATGGCCATCGTATTGTTTGAAAAAGGCAAGCCGGAAGTATTGTCGGTCGCCACCATCCAGCAGGAACTCGGTTCGCGCTTCCAGATCACCGGCATGGGCGGCGCCGAAAACGCCAACGAACTGTCGCTGCTGCTGCGCTCGGGCGCCCTGTCGGCGCCGATGACCGTCATCGAAGAACGCACGATCGGACCACAGCTGGGCGCTGAAAACATCGCCAAGGGTTTCCACTCGACCCTGTATGGCTTTATCGCCATCGCCATCTTCATGATCGCCTACTACATGCTGTTCGGCGCCTTCAGCGTGCTGGCCCTGGCGTCGAACCTGTTGCTGCTGATCGGCTTGCTGTCGATGATACAGGTGACGCTGACCTTGCCCGGTATTGCCGCGATTGCGCTGGCGCTGGGCATGGCGATTGACGCCAACGTGCTGATCAATGAACGTATCCGCGAAGAACTGCGCGCCGGCAGCACGCCGCAGGCGGCCATTTCCGCCGGCTTCGACCGCGCCTGGGCCACGATTCTCGATTCGAACGTGACCACCCTGATCGTCGGTCTGGCCTTGCTGGCCTTCGGCAGCGGTCCGGTGCGCGGCTTTGCCGTCGTGCATTGCCTGGGCATCCTGACGTCGATGTTCTCCTCCGTGTTCGTCTCGCGCGGCGTGGTCAACCTCTGGTATGGCCGCAAGAAAAAGCTGACCGGCCTGTCGATCGGCACGGTCTGGGTCCCTGGCATCAGCAAATAAGCGGCCCGGCCTGACCCCATAGCATCATAGCGAAAGCGTCCGGTGGCCCAGCCGCCGGACGCACAGAACAGAACTCAGAGGATTTCATGGAATTTTTCCGGATCAAAAAAGATATTCCCTTCATGCGCCATGCGTTGATTTTCAACGTGATTTCGGCGCTGACCTTCGTCGCCGCCGTCTTCTTCCTGTTCCACAGGCCCTTGCACCTGTCGGTCGAGTTCAAGGGCGGCACGGTGATGGAGGTCAAGTACCCCAAGGCCGCCAACCTGGAAAGCATCCGCGGCACCCTGATCAAGATGGGCTATGAAGAGCCCGGCGTGACCAGTTTCGATACCGCGCGCGATGTCATGATCCGCCTGCCGGTGGAAAAAGGCGTGTCCGCCGCCAACACCTCGCTGCGCGTGTTCGACGCGCTGTGCAAGGTCGAGCAGGGCAGCACCAAGGCCATCGACACCGTCACCGCAAAAGGCGAGCACGTACTCAAGAGCGCTTGCGTGGACGCGGCCGGCAATGAAGCGGTGTTGCTGCAAAAGGTCGAGTTCGTCGGCCCGCAAGTGGGCGAGGAACTGGCGCAGAACGGCCTGAACGCACTGGTGATGGTGATCCTGGGCGTGATGGTTTATCTGGCCATCCGTTTCGAGTGGAAATACGCTGTCTCGGCGATTATCGCCAACCTGCACGACGTGGTGATTATTTTGGGCTTCTTCGCCTACTTCCAGTGGGAATTCTCGCTGACGGTGCTGGCGGCGATCCTGGCCGTGCTCGGCTATTCCGTCAACGAATCGGTGGTGATCTTCGACCGTATCCGCGAAAACTTCCGCAAGCAGCGCAAGGCCACCGTGCATGAAGTGATCGACAGCGCGATCACCAGCACCATTTCGCGTACCATCATCACCCACGGCTCGACCCAGATGATGGTGCTGTCGATGCTGATCTTCGGCGGCCAGACGCTGCACCACTTCGCGCTGGCGCTGACGATCGGTATCTGCTTCGGTATTTACTCGTCCGTGTTCGTGGCGGCCGCGATCGCCATGTGGCTGGGCGTCAAGCGTGAAGACCTGATCAAGCCGGTCAAGGAAAAAGACGAAACCGACGGCGCCGTGGTGTAAGCCGGCCAGTTTCAGTATTTTGAATTATCAGAACGGTCACCGCAGGTGGCCGTTTTTTTATAGGTGAGCGCATCATGAGCCGCAGTGGCCGCTTGTTTTTGTTGATGGACGCCATGCGCGCCAAACGGGTGCCGGTGACGGCGGCCCAGCTGGCGCAGCAGCTGGGTGTATCCGAACGCACGATTTACCGCGACATCCAGACCCTGGCCGAGCTGGGCGCGCCGCTGCAGGGCGAAGCCGGGGTCGGCTATCTGCTGCGCCGCGGGGCTTTTTTGCCGCCGTTGATGTTCGATGCCGATGAACTCGAAGCGCTGGTGCTGGGCGCGCGCTGGGTGCGCCGCCAGGGCGATGCGGCGCTGGCGCAGGCGGCCAGCAAGGCGCTGGCAAAAATCGCCGCCGCCTCGCCGCGCGACTTGCGCGACAGCATGGCCGACACCAGCTTGTGGGTGCCGCTGGGCCGGGCGGCCGACGCAGGCGCGCCGGCCGACCGTTTCGTGCAGCCGGTACGCGAGGCGATCCGCCATGAATGCAAGCTGACCCTTGGCTACCAGGACGAGCACGGCAATGCCACAGCACGCACCGTGTGGCCGTTTGCTCTGGCGTATTTTGAAGGCAAGCGCTTGCTGGCCGCCTGGTGCGAACTGCGCGGCGATTACCGCCATTTCCGCATCGACCGCATCGCCAGCGTCGACAGTGGCGAACGCTATGCCAGGCGCCGCCATGAGCTGCTGAAAGTATGGCGAGAAATGTACGAGATCGAGCCCGAAACCTAGCCGCTGCTCCTGACAAAAACTGTCAGTGCCGGCTCGTACCATGGTGGCTTCTTCACTGACCGGAGCCATCATCATGCGCCTGTATCACAACCCCATGTCGTCCAACGCCCGCCGCACCCTGATGACGGCGATCCACCTCGAGCTGCCGGTGGAACTGGCCGAAGTCGACCTGATGAACATGGACGACCGCCGCCGCCTGGCCGAGCTCAACCCCAACGTCAAGGTGCCGGTGCTGGCCGATGGCACGTTTTTGTTATGGGAGTCGTGCGCCATCATGCAATACCTGGCCGGCAAGGCGCCGGGCCAGACCGTGTATCCGGAAGCACCCCAGGCGCGCGCCGATATCGACCGCTGGATGTTCTGGTGTGCCCAGCACTTCGCGCCGGCCATCGGCGTGCTGACATGGGAATGGGCATGGAAGGGCATGACGGGCTGCGGCGGGGCCGATCCGCTGGAGGTGGCACGCGGCGAACGCGAACTGGCCGAATGCGCCTTCGTGCTCGACCACCACCTGGCTGGCCGCAGCTGGGTCTGCGGCGACAGCTTGAGCCTGGCCGACTTCGCCCTGGCCGCGCCGATGATGTACAGCGACAAGGTGGAACTGCCGCTGGCGCAGTATGAACACCTGCAAGCCTGGTACGCCCGGGTGCAGCAATTGCCTGCCTGGCAGGAGACCACTCCCCTGTGGTGACACGATAGTGTGGCATTAAGTTAGCCAGCGCACGGAGCGTGCCTGCAGGCGCACATAAGATGGAACTGTCTCTTTCAGGACATCCCTAGCTTTGGACTTTACCCGCTTTCGAGCGGGTTTTTTTCGCCAGTAGATCACACTCATTTGTTTACGTAGTTAACTATCACTAATATGAGGTGTATCTAACTTATAAGTGCTAGTATTCTGTGTATATGGATACTGCTTGCACATTACAGATCTTTGTCGATGCTACCTGGCAGGATGCCGCCGTGCTGGATCTGACGGGCGAGGTCGATCTGGGCGTCGCTGCCGCTACCTATCTTGTCTATCTTCCTGACTATGCAATTCGTTATTGGAAATGCAATGATGCCGCAGCCCTGTCTGTCAATGTGCCAGTCGATCTGGAAAGCTATGCACAAGACCGCTGGCCGGCATTCCTGGCCGATTTGCTACCGCAAGGTTATGGCCGCGTCGAACTGCTGAAACAGCTGGAAAGGGATGACGCTGCGGGGCCGGTCGCCGACTGGGCACTACTATGCGCCGGCGCCGGCAACCCGATTGGTAACCTGCGCATCAAGGAAGCGCATGCATGGAGCATGGCGCGTAGCGGCAACAGGATGCGAGGGTTTTCGATTGAGGAAGTCGCTGCCAGGGCGGGCGATTTCAATGAGTATCTTGCGCAGCATGGCTTGTTCCTGGCCGGTTCGTCCGGTGTACAGGGCGAGTGGCCCAAAATACTGCTCACACAAGCCCACGACGGTCTGTTTTACCTCGATCACACGCTGCCTGATGCAGATGCACAAGCCCATTACATCGTCAAATTTGGACGAGGTACAGATGAGGCCCTGGCCCATATCCTGCGCCTGGAAGCGCCTTACATGCAGCTGGCCAAAAGGCTGGGCCTCGATGTCCATGCCGACCTGATCCTGCACGAGCGCGCCTTGTTCATCCCACGCTTCGACCGTGTAGTCACGCAAGACGGTGTCGTGCGTCACGGGCAGGAAAGCATCGCGTCATTGTGCGGCATCGGCGGATTTGGAAGAGTACCTTCCCATAACGATGTGTGCGGGAAACTCGGTGAAGTGGCGACAGACCCCACGCGTGACATCATCGAATATATCAAGCGCGATGTGGCGAACATCGTGCTGGGCAATAAAGACAATCATGCCCGCAACACCGCCATCCAGCGGCGGCGCGATGGCACCATGGCACTTACTCCACTGTTCGATTTTGCGCCGATGTGGCTCCATCCTGACGGGATTGCACGGCGCATGCGCTGGCAGGCCGATGATGGTGGCTCACCCGTATGGCGCAGCGTGATCGAGCAGGCCTGCGCCGCGGCGCAGGTGGACCTGCATGCCGTAACGGCGGCGGTTGCCGCCATGGCCTTGCCGTTGGCGACGCTGTTCGACGATGCCCGCGCGCTGGGTATCGAGGAGCGCTTCCTGGCGCCGATGAATAAAGCGCTGGACAACGTTCGCGCGCAGCTGGAGAACCTGTAGATGGACAAGCGCTTCAATCCGCTGACGGCGGCCGAGCAGGTGCAAGTGCGCCGGGCCCTGGCGGCCGAACTGGCGGCCGATCCCGCCATGCCGATTCCGGCGGTCATTCGCACCATCCGTAACGCCTTGCGCCTGACCATCGCCGAATACGCCAGATTGTGCGCGGTATCGCCACGCACCTTGCAGGATATCGAGCGCGAAGTGTCCAGCCCGACCCTCGTGACGGCGGAAAAACTGTTGCGGCCCATGGGCATGGCGCCAGGGGCGGTGGCCAGGCCGCGGTCGCGCGTGCCGCCACGGGGAACGATAGCTGGTACTTGAAAAGTTGATAAGTGCCTGCATCTAGGCAAGATTCGACCACGACAAAGGAACGCCATGTTCTTCCCACGCCATCCCAAGCCGCTGCTCGGTACCAAGGCTGTTGCCACCATGGTGGTGCAGCAGCGGCAACGCACGCCGGCGATGGACAAGCATGTGCTGATCGTCGACGGCGCCAAACCGGTAGCGGCACCCGTGGCGCCGGTCAAGAAAGATCAGTGAACCAGCACGTGCAGCAGTGACTGCACTTCCTCGTCGGCGTCGGCCAGGATGCTCGACAAGGTGGCGTCGTCGCCGATCAGGCAGTCGATGCTGCGCGCGGCTCTGGCATTGCGCACGGCAATCGCGGCCGGGCTTTCGTTCAACGGGGAGGATACAGGGGACAGGTCGTTGGCCAGCAGCAGGGTGTCGCCCAGCGATTCGGGCGGAATCGCGCGCATGCCTTCCCACAGCGAGGCGATGGCGTTCATCACCGCTTCCGGTACCTTCAGCTTGGACAGCACGCCGTGGCCGATCGCCTGCTCGCCATATTCGATCCATTCCTGCGGTTCGCCATCGAGCAGGCCAGGGAACTCGGCCGCGCGCGACAGCAGATAAAAGCCGCCCACTTCATGCATGATGCCGGAAAACAGCGCCGTATCGGCGTCGACCTTGGTCACGCGGCGCGCGATCACCTGCGACAGCGCCGCCACATGGGCCGTGTGCTCCCACAACTGCGCCGCCTTCGCCTGCAGCACCGGGTCGGTGATCGTGCTGCCCAGCTGGCGCACGATCAGCGCGGCCACCACCGATTGCAAGGTGCGCACGCCCAGGCGCTGCACCGCATTGCGCACGCTGGTGATTTCGATGCCGGAACGGTTGAAGGCGGCCGAATTGGCGATCGCCACCGTGCGCGCGGCCAGCAGCGGGTCGGCCTGCACCAGCTTGGCGGCAGCTTCGATATGGCAATCGGGATCGGCCAGCGCTTGTTGCAGCTTGAGCGAAGCGTCCACATTGGCGGGGAAAGTCAGCTCGCCACGGCCAGCAAGTGCGGCGATACTTTTAAAGGCGTCGAGTCTGTTCATCGAAAAAATTATACTCGCAATATTTCTTTGCGGAACTTTTTCAACTTGATTTTTTCGCAAACAGCCGTAGGTCGGATTAGCGCGGCGAAGCCGCGCGTAATCCGACAACATTGTTGGCTGTGACCCGACAACATTGTTGGCTGCGACCGTGGTGGTGTCGGATTACGCGCTTGCGCGCTAATCCGACCTACGATTTATAAAACCTATAAAACTTACAACACTTCACTGAAGATCGCGTCGCAGCCTTCCACCAGTTCATCGCTGTCTTCCAGCTCATCGGTCAGCCCCAGGTCGAACAATTCCTCGACCGCGTTCATGAAGCTGTTGTGCTTGGTCGCGCCGATCAGGCGGTAGATTTCGCCGTCTTCGTTGCGCACGCCGATGATCAGTTTTTCCTGGCGCACCAGTTCCGGCGTGCTGGCGTTGAGCAGCAGGTTGCCGATGATGTGTTTATCGAAATGGGCAGGTTTTTTGCCGTCGAGCAGGGAAGTTTTCAACTTGGTTTCCTTTGATATTTTTTGGATGCTTGCTTGATGAGTTTTCAGCTGTGGCCGTTTGCAATGGCCTGTTTCAGTCCCGCCAGGGTCGTTTCCAGGCGGCTGAAATCGTCTTCGGTATAGCCTTCAAACAAGTGTTGCCCTTGCCGGGTAAGCTTGGGAAACACCTCATGAAACACTTGCTCGCCCTCACAGCTCAGGCGCACGAAATAGGAGCGCTTGTCGCGCGTGCAGCGTTCGCGCCGGACCAGTCCCTTTTGTTCCAGCCGTTCGATCACCCCCGTCAGCGTGCCCTTGGTGATCAGGGTTTTCTGGCCCAGTTCCTTGTAGGACATGCCGCAGGTATTGCCCAGCGTGGCGATGATGTCGAACTGGGCATGCGTCAGGCCGTACTGGCGCACGAAGTCGCTCGAAAAGCGTTCGAAGCCTTGCATGCATTCGGCCAGCAGCCGGATACTTTTTAAATATCGTTCACCCATAGACCGTGATTATATCCTTGTGGCCCGCTTTTTTCCGGCGCGCCAAACGTGTTGTCGCGTGATGGATTGCCTGGCCGGCTCGGCGCCCCCGAACTCCGGTATCATGTGCGCACTCCAGCCCTCGACCCGACTCCGCCTGCCGATGTCCTTTGCCAATCTTTCCCGTATCGGCCTCGATAAACCGCTGCGCTTGCTGCTGATCCATGCCGGCGACGCCGAGTCGATCACCTGGGCCGGCCTGGTGCAGCCGCTGCGCCTGTGTGCGCGTGCGCTGGGGCCGCAAGCGCTGCAACTGGAGATCCGCAGCCCCGAACAGGTGGCGGCCCAGGGCGGCAACTGGCATGTGGCCTTGCTGGTGGCCGACGAGACCGAAGCGCCGCTGGCGCCTGAATTGTGCCGCGCCGTGATCGAACGCTGCCGCTCGGCGCCGTTCTGGGGCGGCGTGGGCGCGGCCGTGCTGTGGCTGGCCGACGCCGGCGTGATGGACGGCGTGCGTATCGCCCTGCCATGGGCCTTGTATGCCGACGCCGAGGCCAAGGCCGAGCGCGCCATCCTGACGCCGCACCTGTTCGATATCGACGGCCCCCACCTCACCTGCTGCGGCGGCGCGGCCAGCATCGATTTTTCGCTGACCCTGATCGAGACGATTTTCGGCGCCGACGCCCAGGCCCTGGTCAAGGAAGCGCTGTGCGTGGACAAGGTGCGCGGCAAGGAAGAG
>Ga0247810_10002089_pt1 | contig 11478 bp, 7 predicted proteins | sample UWRJL119311C1_FD_179918 | JGI IMG/M metagenome (GOLD analysis project Ga0247810, IMG submission 179918) | Plant litter microbial communities from Arlington Agricultural Research Station in Wisconsin, United States - UWRJ-L119-311C-1 | ecosystem: Environmental > Terrestrial > Plant litter >...
TGGCGCGTCGAGTTTCGGCGCGCAGTGGCCACACGCGTGACGGCGCGGGAGCGCTCGGACCTCGTCGAGACTCATCATCGTCGGCATGGGAGGGGACAACCACTCGTCCGGCAGCCCGACTTCGAGATAGCCTGTCGCGAGCGCGACGGGCACGTGGTTACTCCACACGGATGCGCGATCGAGCTGGTGCGCGACGAAGCGGCACTGCCAGTGGTGCACGACATGGTCGACACCGTTGACGATGAACACCTTGTCGTCATCGATCGCGGCGGCGATCGTCGCCAGTTCGTTCTCGACGCGCTCCGGAATCGACTTCAGGTATGCGCGATCGGCAGCCGAGAGCTTTCTCGACTCGTCAGGGCCCCCCGGACCCGCTGCAACACTCATCCCATCCCCCTTGGATAGATGAGTGACACTAACAGGTTGAAATCCGGGCGTTTTGGGGGTTGAGAACCGCGCCGAGCGCGCTAGGTTTCGTCATTTCGAATTCCAGCATCGGCGACCTGTGCGACCATATGCTTCGGTTACAAGGGGGCGGCGTGGATTCGAGGAGCGGATGAGGACCGGGATCATCGGCGCGATCTTCCTCGCCATGGGCGGGTTCCTCATCGCAACGGGAGTGCTGCCGGTCAGCGATGCGATCGCCGTGGGGGAGCGTGTCTGGCCGATCCTCGTCTTCGTCGTCGCGATCACGATTGTGACCGAACTCGCCGCGGAGGCAGAGTTGTTCCGCGTCATTGCCGAACGAACGGCCCGCTGGGGCGGCGGACGCACCTGGCTGCTGTGGTTGTTCGTCGTCGCGCTCGCCGTGGCGAGCACCGTCTTCCTCTCGCTCGACACGACTGCGGTGCTCCTGACGCCCGTCGTCGTGATCCTCGCGCGGCACATCGGAGTGCCCCCGATCCCGTTCGCTCTCACCACGGTGTGGCTCGCGAACACCGGCTCCCTCCTCCTGCCCGTCTCCAACCTCACCAACCTGCTCGCGGAGCACGAGCTCGACGGGATCGGACCCCTCGGTTTCGCCCGGCTCATGGTGCTTCCCGCCGTGGTCGCCGTCGTTGTGCCGAGCATCGTCATCCTCGTCATCTACCGGTCTGCCCTCCTGACGAGATACCGGGCGGATGCCGAAACCCCCGTCGCCGACCGCACCCTCCTCATCGCGAGCGGCGCCGTCGTCGTGGCGCTTGTGCCCGCGCTCGTGTCCGGGGTGCCCGTGTGGATCCCGTCGTCAATGGCCGCGCTGATCCTGGTCGGGTTCTTCGCCGTGCGGCGACCGGTTGTGCTGAGGCCCACGCTCGTGCCATGGCAGGTCGTGCTGCTGGCATCCGGTCTCTTCCTTGTCGTGGAGACCGGGCACTCGCTCGGCCTGACCGACGTGCTCGCGGCGGTGTCGGGGAGCGGGACGGACCTGCCCAGCCTGCTGCGTCTTGCCGGCACCGGTGCTGCAGGGTCCAACCTCGTCAACAACCTGCCCGCGTACCTTGCGCTCGAGCCGGTAGCGGGCGATCCCGTGCGCATTGCGGCGCTGCTCATCGGCGTCAACGCGGGCCCACTCATCACGCCGTGGGCCTCCCTCGCGACGCTCCTCTGGCACGAGCGCGTGACGGGACTCGGGGTCGAGATCTCCTGGTGGAAATATGCCGGACTCGGCCTCATCGTCGTGCCGGTGACGCTTTTTCTCGCGGTTCTCGTCCTGGCCATCTGACCGCTGCGCGCAGCCCGCACGAGCAGGATGACTGTGTTTCCGGGCAACTATGACGCGGAACTGAGGAAATTTGTGTGAACCTCTATCCCCCGCTCTGGGGGCTGCGGTATCCACGAACTTTTTTTACTTTCAACCACCGTCGACCTAGGGTCGGCGCCACACCGGATCCCCGGTGAGGGCAGGAGACCAAGGTTGCTTCTGGGTAGCTGCCGACGGTTCTGAAGGGCGGAGAAAGTCATGTTCAACGTAGAAGTACCCAAAAAACTCCCGGGGAAGGTTCTCGCGATCGGCACGACCGCCGCGCTGGCATTCGCCGGCAGCATCGTCGTCGCCGGCCCCGCGAGCGCCGCACCGACGATCGACCTCGATAACAACCTCGAGGCCTGCATCACCGCCCAGTTCCCCGGCGCGCAGTTCACCGTCGGCGGACTCGACGCGCTCGACGGCGCACTCGACTGCTCGAACGGCAACATCAACGACCTGACCGGTATCGGCTACCTCAAGGGCATCGTCTCGCTCGACCTCAGCGGCAACGCGATCGACAACTTCGGCGACCTCGGCTCGCTCACCGGCCTCCTGACGCTCGACCTCGGCGACACCGGCCTCACCGACCTGACGAACCTCGAAGACCTCACCAAGCTCGTGGGCCTCGACCTCTCGGGCAACGGCATCACCGACATCGTCGGTCTCGAGCCGCTCACCGAGCTCCTCAGCCTCGACCTGTCGGACAACGGCATCTCCGACCTGCTGCCGCTCGACGACCTCACGAACCTCCTCGACCTCGACCTCGGTGACAACAACATCACCGACCTCGTCGGCCTCGAGAATCTCACCAACCTCCTCGACCTCGACCTCTCGGAGAACGGGATCACCGACCTCCTCGCGCTCGACGGCCTGGACGACCTGCTGAACCTCGACCTCGCGGACAACCTCCTCGAAGGTGCCGACGGCCTCGGCGGACTCGAGGACATCCTCATGCTCGACCTGTCGGGCAACCCGCTCACGGACATCACCGACCTGCTGACGATCGACGGCATCTCGAACCTCGATGTTGTCGACACTCTCCTGACTGACCTCCAGCTCGCCGAGCTCGGCGACGTGCTCACGCCCGTCACCGACGGTGCGCTCGACGGTCTGCTCGAGGGCGTCACAGACCTCGTCACCGGCCTGCTCGGTGAAGGCGGCGCCATCGACCTCGGCGACCTGCTCAGCGGCATCACCGACCTGGTCGGCGAACTGCTCGGCGACGGCGGCCTGCTCGACCTCGGCGACCTGAACCTCGGTGGCCTCGTCGGAGACATCCTCGGCGACACGCTCAACCTCGAGGGCCTCCTCGACGGCCTCGGACTGACGAACATCATCGACAACGTCTTCCCGTCGGACACGGTCATCATCAACGTTCCCCCGGTCACCCCCGGTGAGCCCGGTACCCCCGGCAACCCCGGAACGCCTGGAACGCCCGGAACGCCCGGCACCCCCGGGAACCCCGGTGACCCGGGAACCCCCGTCACCCCGGTTGTTCCGGTGACCCCCGTCACGCCGAGCGACAACGCCTCGATCGACTCGAGCTCGACCCCGACCATCACCGGTACGAAGACCTTCGCCAAGACCCTCGTCGCAAACGAAGGCCCGTGGGACGCAACCTCGTTCAACTACCAGTGGTTCCGTGGAACGGCACCGATCGCCGGAGCGAACGCCAAGACGTACAAGCTCAAGGCTGCCGATGTCGGAAAGCAGATCAAGGTGCTCGTCACGGGCAACAAGGCCGGCGCCCAGTCGGTGACCCAGTCCAGCGCACCCACCACGAAGATCGCCGCGGCCAAGTTCAAGAAGACGGCCAAGCCGACCATCACCGGTAAGAAGGTCGTCGGCAAGAAGCTCAAGGCCGTCGTCAAGGGCAAGGGCATCAGCAAGACCGTCAAGGTCACGTACCAGTGGTACGCCGGCAAGACCAAGATCAAGAAGGCCACCAAGTCCACGTACAAGATCGCCAAGAAGTACGCGGGCAAGAAGATCACGGTCAAGGCATCGTTCAAGAAGTCCGGCTACAAGACGGTCATCCGCGCCAGCAAGGCGACAGCGAAGGTAGCGAAGTAGTCCACCAGGGATAGCCGCCTTTCCCCGGTGGCCGTCGCGAGGCCCCGTCATCTCCAGCATGACGGGGCCTCGTTTTCTTCAATGTTGTGAGCTGGCTAGGAGAGCGGTCACCGGTAACGGTGGCCGTTTTCCGCGTGGGTAGCCTCAGAAGGTTCCATAGATCCAGACAGTGGGGGAGCGGATGCCACGGCTGAAGCGCAGCAAGACAACGAGACCCGGTCTCACCCGACGGCGATCGGGCGCGGGTTTCAGCTACGTCGCCGTCGACGGCAGCACGGTGCGCGACAGTGACGTGCGCGACCGCATCGACTCGCTCGCGATCCCTCCCGCCTGGACCGACCTGTGGATCGCGCCCGAGGAATTCGGCCACATCCAGGCAATCGGAACGGATGCCGCGGGCAGGCGGCAATACATCTACCACCCGGTCTGGCGCGAGAAGCGCGATCGCACCAAGTTCGTGCGATCCCTCGAGCTCGCTGCCACGCTTCCCGGAGCCCGCGCCGTCGTGACCAGGGACCTGCGCGACGACGAGCCGACGGAGACCCGCACGCTCGCTGCGGCGTTCCGCATCCTCGACACGGCGTCGCCTCGCGTGGGCGGCGAGCGCTACCTCGAGTCCAACGGCAGCCACGGCCTCTCGACCCTGCTGTGCTCCCACGTCTCAGTGAGCACGACCGATCACATCTCCATCAACTTCCGCGGCAAGGGAGGACTCGACTGGGAGGCCGAGTTCGACGACCACGATCTCGCGCACGTGATCCGGTCCCTCAAGCGACGTGGAGCGACCGCGAGGTTGCTCGCCTGGAAGGACGGCGACTCGTGGCATCCGCTCGCCGCCAGCGCGATCAACGACTACGTCAGAGAGCGTACCCACGGGGAGTTCACCGCGAAGGACTTCCGCACGCTGCGCGGGACGATCGTCGCCGCCGAGTCCCTCGCGGGGAGCGGGCCGACCAAACTGCGGCGCGACCGCCAGGCCGCGCTCAAGAAGGCGTTCGAGGACGCATCGACGGCTCTCGGTAACACCCCGACGATCGCGAAGAAGAGCTACGTCGATCCCCGCGTGATCGACCTGTACCGTCGCGGCAAGACGATCGCGATCAAGCGTGGGTCGTCGCCGGAGAAAGCACTGCGGGAGCTGCTCGGCGCGGACTGATGTACCCCCTTGTGGAGGTAGCAGGCAGGTCGTTCCCCACGAATACTGTCGCCAATCCCCAAGGAAAGGTGCGTTCGTGTCGCATTCCCCCGTCCGGTCCGCGTTCCGTCGCCGACTCGTCGCTGTCGCCACCACGGCGGCCATCGTTTTCGGAGGATCGTTCCTCGCTGTCGCGCCGGCCAACGCCGATTCGGTTGTGGTGTTCCCCGACGCCGAGCTCAAGGAATGCGTGCAGGACAAGCTCGGATCGACGCTCGGCGCACTTCTCGACACCCTCGGGCTCGGCGTGCTCAAGACGCTGCTCGTCGGACCGCTGACCTGCTCCGGTACCGGCATCACGAGCCTCCTCGGCCTCGGCCAGTTCACCGGGCTCAGCACCGTGAACCTCAACGGCAACGGGATCACCGACCTCAGCCCGCTCGGGACGTTGACAAACTCGACGGTCACGGCGACCAACCAGGTCGTGAACCTCACCGCGGCAACGGGCGGCGTCGCCACGACGATCCCGATCCCGCGCGACATCAACGGCAACCTCGTCACGCTCACGAGCACGGGGACCAACGGCGTCACCGGCATCGTCGACCTCGTGGCGGGAACCGTCACCTGGGTGGGCACCGGAGTCGGCGAACTGACCTGGGCGGTCGGGTCGTTCACGGGCAAGCTGCTCCAGTCGGTCCTCCAGCCGAACCTGCCGTCGAGTGCCACCGCGAGCATCACCGGCACGACCGCGTTCGGTGCGACGCTGACCGCCGCCACCGAGGGGTTCCCCACCGGCACGACGTACACATACGCCTGGTCGCGCGCCGGCGTTCCCATCAGCGGCGCCACGGCGCAGACCTACGTTCTCGGAGCCGCCGACATCGGCGAGCGCCACACCGTCGCGATCGTCGCGTCGAAGGTCGGGTACAACTCGCGGACCGTCACGAGCGGGGAATCACACACCGTGCGGAAGGCGACGATCGAGACGACATCGACGCCCGAGATCGTCGGCACGCCGAGGGTCGGGCAGCAGCTCGCCGCCCTCGTCGGACCCTGGAGCGAGGGCGTCACCGTCACCCTGCAGTGGTATCGCGGAAAGACTCCGATCGCGGGAGCAACGTCGGGGCTGTACACGCCGACCGGCGCTGACCTCGGCGCAACGCTCACCGTCGCGGCCAAGGGCACGCGCGAGAACTACACGACGCTCACACGCTCGAGCGCGGCATCCGCTGCTGTCGCGAAGGCGATCGTCGTCGATCCGCCGGTTGCGCCGGTTACGCCGGTGGACCCGGTGGTGCCCGTCGTTCCCGTGACCCCCGTCACGCCCACCGTTCCCGATTCGGCGTCCATCCAGGACCCGCTGACCGTCATCACGACACCGGTCGTCCCCTCGAAGACTCCCGTCGCGACATTGAAGAAGTTCTCGCGCACCCCCGTGCCGGTGATCTCGGGCACCGCGAAGGCTGGGAAGGTTCTCACCGCGAAGGTCACGAAGTGGAACAAGAAGGCGAAGTTCACCTACCAGTGGAAGGCCAACGGCAAGAAGATCGCCAAGGCCACCGGTAAGACGTACAAGGTCGCGTCGAAGTACGCGGGCAAGAAGATCACCGTGACCGTGACGGGCACGCTCACCGGGTACTCGCCCGCGACGAAGACGAGCAAGGTCGCGCGGATCGCGGCGTAGCTTCTCGCGGCCGATCTTCTCGGGCCCAGCCGGTGAGGTCGCGCATCCGGTCGGTATGCGCGGATCGGACAGCGTGTTTTCGCGACCTCGGCGGGGTGGGGCCGGGAGAGCTGGCGGCAACCGCGAGCTCGTCGGAACGTCAGCATGCCGGGTTCCTGCCGGGCGGGGTGAAAGATTTCACCTCGCTCGACAAGAACCCGGCATGCGCGAGCTACTTCTTGAAGACCTCGTCCTCCATGGCGTCGTAGCCCTCGGCCTGCGGGTCGCCGTGGAGTCCGCCGCTGAGCGCGTACTCCTCCTCGGGCGAGAGCACGAGGCGGTGGCGACCCCACACGGCGAAGCCCACGAAGATCACCGCGTAGACGATCACGATCGCGACGATCGCCGGCAGGTAGGTCGGGTTCAGCAGGAAGCCGAGGAACACCAGGAGGGCGATAGCGGCGGCCGAGTATGCGCCGAACAGCCCCCACGGGCTCTTGTACGGGCGGGGTGCGTTCGGGAACTTCTTGCGGAGCACGATGAACGAAACCATCTGCAGGAAGTATGCGAGAACGGCACCCCAGACGGCGATGTTGAGCACTACGGCGCCGGCCGGGCTCGAGCCACCGCCGCTGACCTCGACGACCGCGAGCGCGATGAAGCCGAGAACGGCTCCGACGACGAGTGCGACCCACGGGGTCTGGCGCTTGCCGGTGAGGGAGAAGATCTTCGGGTAGTAGCCCGCGCGTGAGAGGGAGTACATGTTGCGCCCGTAGGCGAACATGATGCCCATGAGCGAGGCGAGGAGTCCGATCAGGGCGAAGATCGAGATGATCGCAGCTGCCTGCTCGCCGACGATCGCGGCGAATCCCTCGACGAGGGGTTCGAGCGATACACCGGTGTTCTCCGCACCGAGCACGCCCGTGTTGAGGAAGAGCACGATGAGTCCGGTGACGATGAGGGTGCCACGAGCCCACAGTCCGGCGCGGGGGATGTCGCGCGCGGGGTGGTGCGCCTCCTCGGCCGCGAGCGGCAGCTCCTCGATCCCGAGGAAGAACCACATGGCGAAGGGGAGCGCGAACAGGATCGGGAAGACACCGTTCGGCAGGAACTCGGAGGAACCGGCGACCTCAGGATCGGGGACCATGTTCCAGAGTGAAGACCAGTCGAACGCACCGGATGCGAGCGCGAGGATCCCGAATCCGACGAGGATCGCGATCGAGATGATCGACACGATGATGGCGAAGCGGAACGATACGGCGGCGCCAGCCGCGTTGAGCGCGATGAACGCGACGTAGAGGATGATCCACCAGACGAACGACGGGAGCGAGACGCCCGTGAGCAGCTCGAGGGCGTAGTCCGCGTACTGGCCGGAGAAGTAGACGACGACGGCCGTCGTCGCGACGTACTCGATCGTCTCCGCGAGTCCGGTGGCGAGACCGCCCCACGGGCCGAGCGCCGACCGGGCGAAGGAGTACGCGCCTCCCGTGTGCGGCATGGCTGCCGACATCTCGCCGATCGAGAAGGTCAGGCCGTAGTACATGACCACGAGGATGACGAATGCGATGAGCATGCCGCCGAAGCCCGCGAAGTCGATGCCGAAGTTCCAGCCGGAGAAGTCGCCCGAGATGACGGCTGCGACGGCGAGTCCCCACAGTCCCCAGACACCCGCGCTTCTCTTGAGCTTCCGTTTCTCGAAGTAGCCCTCTTCGGCTTTCGTGTACGTAGCGCCGGCGGCCTTCCTGGTGGCGTTGCTCATTCGGTCCTCCATAAGTCGTGGACTCACGCGGGCACAGGCGTGCCCGGCGGTCTGTGTGCACGAGCATGGCGTTTATTGGTACTTGGTGTCTACCTTTGGACGTAAACAACGCGTTACAAAGCCGCCCGATCTGTCTATCTCACTGTGGTGTAATGGTCGGGTTGCAGCTACCGAGGAGGATTCATGGCCAGCACCACCAGCACGCCTGTCTCAGGAAATCTCACCGTGGAGCGGCTCAACGAGCTCATCGACGCGGGAGAGATCGACACCGTCATCATCGCGTTCACCGACATGCAGGGCCGACTCGTCGGCAAGCGCGCGTCCGCGCGGCTGTTCAAGGAAGAGCTCGCCGAGCACGGCGCCGAGTGCTGCAACTACCTCCTCGCCGTCGACGTCGAGATGAACACCGTCGATGGCTACAAGATCAGCTCGTGGGAGAAGGGCTACGGAGACATGGCGATGATGCCGGATCTCAATACCCTGCGGCTCGTGCCGTGGCTCCCCGCGACAGCGATGGTCATCGCCGACATGACCTGGCTCGACGAGACGCCGGTGGACCAGAGCCCCCGCGAGATCCTCAAGAAGCAGATCGCCCGCCTCACGGACATGGGGCTCGAGCCGATCGCCGCGACCGAGCTCGAGTTCATCGTCTTCGACGACAGCTACCGCGAGGCGTGGAAGAAGAAGTACGACGACCTCACCCCGGCGAGCGACTACAACATCGACTACGCGCTCATGGCGTCCACGCGGATGGAGCCGCTCATGCGCGACATCCGCAATTCAATGGATGCCGCCGGCATGTATTCCGAGGGAATCAAGGGGGAGTGCAACTTCGGCCAGCAGGAGATCGGGTTCCGCTACGCCCACGCCCTCGCGACGTGCGACAACCACTCGATCTACAAGAACGGGGCGAAAGAGATCGCCGACAAGCACGGCAAGTCGCTCACGTTCATGGCGAAGTTCAACGAGCGCGAGGGCAACTCGTGCCACATCCACCTGAGCGTGCGCGGTCTCGGCGGCGAAGCCGTCATGGCGGGGGATGAGCCGTACGGCTTCTCCAAGCTCATGGAGCACTGGATCGCCGGACAGCTCAAGACGGTGCGCGAGCTCACGCTGTTCTTCGCGCCTAACATCAACTCCTACAAGCGCTATGTCGACGGCAGCTTCGCGCCGACCGCGGTCGCCTGGGGACTCGACAACCGCACGTGCTCGCTCCGGGTCGTCGGTCACGGGCACAGCCTCCGCGTCGAGAACCGGGTTCCCGGCGGGGACGTGAACCAGTACCTTGCCGTCTCCGCCCTCATCGCGGGCGGCCTGTACGGGATCGAGCACGAGCTGGAACTGGAACCGATCTTCGAGGGCAACGCGTACGGCTCGGATGCGCCACGCGTGCCGACATCCCTTCGGGAAGCCGCCGTGCTGTTCGGGGAATCGGAGATCGCCCGGGAGGCGTTCGGTGACGAGGTCGTCGAGCACTACCTCAACAACGCGCGGATCGAGCAGCAGGCATACGATGCGGCGATCACGGACTGGGAGAGGGTGCGAGGCTTTGAGCGCTTCTAATGCTCCATTGATAGGACTGACCACCTACCTCGAGCAGGCGCAGACCGGGGTGTGGGACGTGCAGGCAGCGTTCCTGCCCAAGGTGTACTTCGAGGCGGTCAACCTCGCGGGCGGTATCGCGGTACTGCTTCCGCCGCAGCCCGTCGACGCCGGTATCGCCGAGCGCGTTCTCGAGGGACTCGACGGGATCATCATCACCGGCGGCAAGGATGTCGACCCGGCCCGCTACGGTCAGGAGCCGCACCCGAGCACCGACGTGCCGCGTCTCGACCGTGACGCGTGGGAGGACGCCCTCCTCACTGCGGCGATCGAGAACGAGGTGCCGTTCCTCGGCATCTGCCGCGGACTCCAGGTGCTCAACGTCACCCTCGGCGGCACCCTCCACCAGCACCTTCCCGACGTCGTCGGCTCCGAGCGCTACAACCTCGGCGGCGGTATCTTCGCCGTCAACGAGGTGCAGGTCTCCGAGGGCAGCGAACTCGCTGAACTCCTCGGCCACGACGGAGCCGTCTCGGTCAAGTCGTACCACCACCAGGCTGTCGCCGACCTCGCGCCGGGCCTCGCCGTGACAGCGCGGTCGGATGACGGGACGGTGCAGGCCGTCGAGCTGGAAGGTAGTCCGTTCGGGGTCGCCGTGCAGTGGCATCCGGAAGAATCCCCGAACGACCTGCGCCTGTTCGCCGGCCTTGTCGACGCCGCCCGCGAATACCGGGCCGCCCACCGAGAGCTCGAGGGAGTCCGGAATGCTTGACGGAATCACGCTGATCAACCCGGCTGACGAATCGACGATCAGCACCGTCGGTCACACCTCGCTCGCCGCCGTCGACGACGCCGTGCTGCACGCGATGAGCGCGCAGAAGGTATGGGCGGCGAAGGCTCCGGCCGAGCGTGCCGAAGGGCTGCGCCGCTTCGCCGCGACCGTCGAGCTGTACCTCGAGGAGCTCGCGCTGCTCGAGGTCGTCAACTCCGGGCACCCGATCTCGCAGGCTCGCTGGGAGGCCGGGCACGTGCGCGACGTGCTGAACTACTACGCCGCGGCACCCGAGCGGATGATCGGCAAGCAGATTCCGGTTGCCGGAGGGATCGACATCACCTTCCTGGAGCCGCTCGGCGTGGTCGGCATCATCGTGCCGTGGAACTTCCCGATGACGATCGCCGCGTGGGGGTTCGCGCCCGCGCTCGCCGCGGGCAACGCCGTCTTGCTGAAGCCCGCCGAGTGGACCCCGCTCACGGCCATCCGCCTCGGCGAGATCGCGCTCGAGGCGGGACTTCCCGAGGGACTTTTCCAGGTGCTCCCCGGCCGCGGCGACGTTGTCGGCACCCGCTTCGTGACGCACGAGAACGTGCGCAAGGTCGTCTTCACCGGGTCGACGGTGACGGGCAAGAAGGTCATGGCGGGCTGCGCCGAGCAGGTCAAGGCCGTGACCCTCGAGCTCGGCGGTAAGAGCGCGAACGTCGTGTTCGCGGACTCCGACCTCGAGAAGGCCGCGGCGACCGCACCGTACGCCGTGTTCGAGAACGCCGGCCAGGACTGCTGCGCCCGAAGCCGCATCCTC
>Ga0247810_10002090_pt1 | contig 11477 bp, 10 predicted proteins | sample UWRJL119311C1_FD_179918 | JGI IMG/M metagenome (GOLD analysis project Ga0247810, IMG submission 179918) | Plant litter microbial communities from Arlington Agricultural Research Station in Wisconsin, United States - UWRJ-L119-311C-1 | ecosystem: Environmental > Terrestrial > Plant litter >...
TATACTAGGTAAACATAGTTCTATTATTCTGTTGAAAAAATTCCAAAAAATCTAGAGTTCTTCAGAAATAGCTAAGAATATAGCGAAAAAACTACTAAAAATAGGTAAGTTTCTCTGTTTTTAGCGTAGTCTAAAAGTAGTCTTAGCGATAATGCTTTCTTTCTTAATACATGCGAAGCAAGTAAAAGAAGGTCTGACTATAATATATCTAGTATAAGTCTAGCTATACTCTACATTTCCTATTATCATATTTTAATACTACACCCCGGTACAATGTATTCGTCTATTACAATGTAGAGTACTTCAAGGTAGACTAGGACTGTAGGATGTCGCAGATGATCAGCATAAAGCTACCTTTCACTCTGTAGAAGCAGACCATAACAGACGGAACATTTACCAAGCTACAAGCATTCTGTAAATATCCATTCGATTGAACAGAGCAGAAACGGGAAGATGCAATATGACAATCGGGTTGCCAAGACGTAGAATTTAGCCAAAGTAAGCTGTCTCTGTTGGAGCGACGTTTGGATAAAATAGACAGAGGATAAACGGCCGAAATCCCGAAATTTCCAAGAGACAGCTTCTGTGTCTACTATGTACTGTACATGGTAGAGACTGATAGTCCTACGTGCCGTTTGCTTGCCTCGTACCAATCCACCTATCACAGCCAAACCGGTGCTAGAGCATGCAGACGGAACCTACAACAGTGCCTCGTGTGCCCAATGACGGAGATGATGTTTTTCGTGGCAATCAATGCGGTACTGTGATGCTTATTCGATCTGACGACGACATTACTTAGCTGCCGAGGGTTCTTCTCATTGAAGGTCGAATTCTTTCATCTTAATCTAGTTTTGATATTCAATATACTCTACAACTCGTAGTATCTAAACAATGCTCTTGCAGGACACACGAGACAATCTCCCTCAAGGATGGTCTCGTAGGCAACTGACATACTGGGACAACAATTTGGTGGGTGCTGAGACCTGTATCGACCAACCTGGGTGCTGATCTGTTGCGAAGTTTGGTGTGAACGATAGCCCGACTATTGCCTGGATATTCCCACCTGGCTCAATTGAGCAAAATCAGATATCTGAAGCACTGAAACGAGCCATCAAGAGGCGGGCACCATGGCTTAATGGCCGCGTAGCTCGCACGCGGACTGGCTCTGTAGGTGTTACGGCCCAATAATATTGTGGTACTTTGCACTCTAACAATCGTGGTAGCCCAGTTACGAGCTTTATGTGCCTCCATCGGAAGCTGTAGTCGACGCGTTCTGGACAACCAAATCAGTCATTGGAGACAAACTTGACTCAATCATTGCGTGGACCCCAAATGACAGTGAGCAAGGCCTAATAACAGCGCACGAATTCTACAACCCCTCGCTACTCAACCCCAGAAGTGGCGTCCGTGATATTCGAAAGTACGTCGAGGGTCAACTGCCTTTGCAACATTTGCATTTCATCACAGCCAGTGATGTAACACTTGTTAGTCTGTCATGGTGTCACGCAGTCATGGATGGCGTCGGAGGTGCACAACTAGTCGCGGCGTGGAAGCGCGAGATCGCAGAGCCCAATCACAGTGACATCTATTCTGACACGGATCCTGCAACAATATTCGATTTTACACAGGATGTCGATATTTCAGGTGGATGGCACACTCCGTGGTGGCCTAGCACATACTCATTCGGGTTTCTCAAGGGAATGTTGGGCAAAGCATATGAAGCGCACTACCATCCACTCTTGAATGGCTCCATTTATATTCCCTCAGCTATGCTCACGCGGTGGAGAAAGGCCGCTGCTGCAGAAATGCATGATGGAGAATATGTTTCAAGTAATGATCTCGTTGCTGCATGGATATTTAAGTATGCCTGGGGGGTAACATATCATGCTGATTCGGATTGGAACACGTTGTTTACTGCTGTTTGCGCCCGTGGAAAACATCCTGCTCTGCCTATATCTATTATCACAAACACTGCAAAATCTAGTGCCATGCCTCCAATACGAACCGCAGATCTCAGGAAGCAATCGCTTGCTCAAACTGCGCTAAGTCTCCGTAAGAGTTTACGACCTTTCTCTGATGAGGAGCATGTTGCGAAATTTGTCACAGAGGAGTATCGGCGGGTTAAACGCTGGAATGGTAGACCGACAAGTGTCCCGGACGGGATACACGGCGCTCGAGTATGCGGCATCACATCATGGGCAAAACAAGATATGGGGAATTTCACCGTGAGAGGGACTGAAGCTCTTTCGTGTCTCACCTACAACGCTGACAGGTGTGTGGCGTCGGTCATAGATACTGCTGATGATTGGCGTGTTGATTACAAAATGGCTCGCAGGCAATGGGCTGCGCTCGAAGTACAAATGGCAGTGGAGAATGCACATTTGCGAGGTTGAGGCAGCTTTGTACATCGAACCTGCAGCATGGTGATGGTAAGCACTGTATCGGGGAGTGGTCTCGTCTTGTGGTGCTCAAATGATGATGATAATAACAATCTGCACAGACCGATCCTGCTGTTCCATCCGCATGCTTGTAGGAATCTATTTATGCATGGCACAGCATATATAAAATCTATTGTTTGTTTACAAGTACCCAGTCTGGGGAGTTTTGCTCCGAATCATTTGCCTTGACTACAACCTGCAGACCGAAGCGTGGCGCAATTCCTCGAACACGTCAAGTAAGACTACCTGCCTCGCCTATCCCCTCGCATACTTCCCAATCAAGTCCTTCATGATAGCTATAGCAGCATTCTTGTAACCACCACCAAACATCGAATAATGATTGAGCTGATGGTATCTATGCGCTCACAATCATTTAGTCACAACCATATTCTAGCGGGCTGTATACTAATTTTACCAAGGAGTGCACAATGCGAACTTACAATTCATAAAGCTTGATTCGATCTTCCCACTCGTCCACAGGTTCATCCTTTCCGCCTTCTTTGAATCTATAATATTCCTCCTCAAATCCCTTCCCAAACCCACCAAACATCCTCATAATGCCAAAGTCGAACTCAGAATGACTGTAGCTACTCGAGGGATCAAATACTACTTCTTCTATGTCACCACCATCGATGCTACCCTTCCCGTGGTTTCCAGACCACAAGTCGCCATGGATTATGACAGGCATGATGGGACCCCCCGCAGACGTGGTAAGGTGACCGTCGGCTAATAAGGCAGGAACAACTTCCAGAATTGTACTCTCTACGTGAGTTGAGAGCTTACTGTCTTTACCATTTCGCTTCTCAGCAGACTCTAAAATTGCGCGCAGGCGATGCGAGCCGTAGAATTCTGCCCACGACGTACTGTATGTATTCGGCTGAACAGTGTTGCCGCAGCATGTCGGCACTGGGAACCCAAATGCTCATGTGAACGTCAGCTCTTATTGAAACCTCATCAACATCTGTCTGAACCATGAAAACTCTCTGGGGTAAAAACCGAAAGACATGCACACCCAACATACCAGGTTTACCGAATCCTTCGGGGGTTGGTGCTGGTGTAGAATGCAATTTCACAAGTTTTTGGGCTAGACTGATTCCTGATCCATTTCCTGATGATGGTCGAGCTGACAGGTCGAGAAAGTCGGTCACCAGGAAATAGCTGTCACTTGTATCACTCATCTCGCCGTAGGCGTGGGATCGTGGACCGAGCGAATGTACCGCTGCGTGAATTGCATTCAGCGACATATGTTCTCCTGTGTGTAAAGCAAATCAGCATTCAATGTGTCCTGGAAATTGTCATCACAGTCTCAAAGAGGTACCTATGTACGATCGAGCGATCCGACTGTCGGTTTGTGGTAGGTCACACCTAAAATAACGATCACGGGATTGTCAAGTCTGAACCTACCGATAAACATAATCTTGCCATCCATTCCCTTCCTAGTCTTTACAAAATACAGTTTCTTCTTCCCCGTACTATCTTTTGCTTGAATCCTGAATGTTGATGAGAATCCACTTCCTCCGTATGTGCTGATTGAGGCATGTTCCGCGTCCAGCGCAAGCGCTTTGAGAATAGCAGAGTCTATCCTAGGTGCCATGTTCAAATTGCATCATTGGCACATTAGGTGGTTGCACTATCGTTTGTGTATCAACCTATAACTATTTGCTGAGTAGCCTTGCCCCTCTGTGTATTGTTGATTAAAAACTACGACACTATCTGAAATGGAGAAGTGACGTGACGTAAGGGTACCGCCGCAGACATGTGCACGTGGTAAAATAGGTAAACGATCGAAGGTCGGCGAGATAAATTCCTGAAGGCCACCATCTTGCTAGTGGCACCAAAATGGGGGTATATACGTAGAATATGACATAAACAAAATCGCAAGGGGTCTAGCAGTGCCACAGTTGCAACGACTCGAAGTACAACACCCAGTGGAAGCGTCCAAATACGAACGTGCCAGCTTTTACAACTTCCAACAGTTTCCGGTCTCATCCTTGACTTTGATTGGGGTCATCTTGAAAGACTTCGCAGCCCTGTGAAAAGAATATCCTCGAGTCTTCCTCATAATCGTTCTCGATACTATAAGTATTGCCTAGTTGATTGTCAGTAAAAGTTGGAAGCCACATCGCGATTTGCTCACCTCTAGGTACTTGAAACATGCCACCTTTACTAATCCTGAACTCGACCCCATTGACACTTGCTTTCACCCGTCCTGTAAATACGAAGAAGGCCATTTGCATTTTCCTTGAGTTCTTTTGTCGTTTTATCGACCCAGGAGGCAAATCGACAACTCCAGATCCGAAAAATGGTAATGTAAGGGTCTTTGCGAATTGGAACGAGGCATCTGCAACGGGTCGAGTGTTGATGGCTGCATAGGATAAGGCAATCTCGTCCTCTCGCTCCTCCCCATGTGCACCCGCTGGATCTTCTGGGTCCCAAACGACCACATCTCCGTAGACTTTGCCTGGCTCCAGCTCCCATGGTTCGGCAGGCTCTTCTTCTGGCTCAATGGTTTGCTTCTTTGCCGTTTTTGACTTGTACTTTGCTTTCCACGTCCCTCTCTCGCGAGGAGGTGGTTCATCCACTCTCACCACCTCGCGGACCTTGTGGGTCATAAACTTTCTACCACCATCATCAAACTCCTCGTCCTCATACTCAGCTCTTTCATTTCTCCAAAAGGCAAGAGGTTGATAAGAGGTTCTGCCTGACTTTGTTCGTGTGAAAGTGTTTCCATTTCCAGCAGCTGGAGTCTCACGCCGTAGAATCGCCAGGCCATTATTTCGTGGCAACGTTGGTGCGCGTGAGATTTGGGGCGAGTCTACATTCTCCTCGATCGGAGCCAGCTTAACTCGCTTTCGACCGGCCTTTGCCTTTGGAGCAGCGCCGGCTTTGCTGGCAGCTGTGTGCTCAGATTCTGGAGCCATGGAGACATCAGACGTTCGCTTCTTCCTGCCAGGCTTTGCAACTTCAGCTTCCCCCACAACTAGCTCTTTTTTCGACGGTCGGCCTCTACCCCTCTTTACAATATGTTGTTGCGCTGCAATTGCCTTTGTGGTTTTCGCTTTCACCTTCTCTTCTCTTGCTACTTTCACTGAGGCTTTCGTTGATGCAGGCAACGGTTCTTCCTCAAGTCCCGCTTCCTCCTCAACCGGCATATTGTCGTCGTCAAATCCATTGACTTGATATGAATCTTCCAATGCTGAATGTATCGCTGAGTCCTCTCCTTGCACCTGATCTGGTAAATCATCTTCCTCTTCCTCTTCTTCCGCGGCAGCTTCGAATGGTCGTTTCGCAGGTGTGATCACAGGTGCTTTCCCAAGTTTGCCAGTACCTGGTCTTGCTTTCGCTGAGCTTCCTCGATTGTTGTTCGCCGACTCGACTGTATAACCTGTGTCCCCTGTCGAGAAATCTAACATCCTTCGAACATCGTTACGTGGAGCAGAGGCAGATCTCGGTTCTACGATCGAGCCTCGAACTGGTGATGAAACAGGACCAAGGGAGGGATTGCGTCGCGCGGGCGAGTTGAGGTGTGTTTTAGCAGGTGATTTACCCTTCGGCGGTGGCAGAACCATACTTCCGCGTTGTCGCGATGCAAGCACATCTTTTGGCTCTGGAATAGTACCTGGCGCAAGTTAATCGTCGTCCCAGCAGGATAGGACCTAGACTGCCGTACTTTCACCCTCTTCCATATCGTCACTATCCAACGTGGTATTTGCGCCATTCAATTTGCGCGTCGAGCCTGCGACTGTAGACTTCCCGGTCGAAAAGAGACCTTCCACAGGTTCGAAGCCATCTTCGTCGCGAACTCCCGTATCGGGTAACGTAAGACCTGTTTTTCTACAATCCTGTGTCAACCGTGTCCTTCTCGATCTTGTCGCACGACCTCGTACATACCTTCCAACCTCTCCAAACTTGAATGGATGTGCGGCTTGTGTCTTTCTGGATGCCATGCTCTCTTGTAGTTTTCAAGCTATGCGCCAGGCGCGTCAAAGCGAATCCTCTCTGGCAAGATCCGTAGTAATTTGTCCGAGATGATTTTCTAGAGACAATTCTCAATGCTGCAGATAGTCGCGGCGAAGGAGACACGAAAATTGTTGTACAAACGGAGATTTACTGAGGCATCCACTGCTCAATCGCAGGTCAACAATCATGTATCGCGGGACAATGTTGCCGCCAAGAGATCGCGTCGTCCACTCCTTCCGTTCTGATGCATGTTAACACGGGACTTTACCCATAACATCTTCAAGTCGACCTTCGCAACGATCAATCAAAACTTCTAACCGTGATCACCAATGATATTTCACATATGTGACGAGGTGCGTGTCATAAAAACATCATCGTCGTCAAAAGATGACCCGACTTCTTAATTCATTGTATCTGAAGACGCATGTCAAGAGCACATTATTGTGTCCGCCTTCTTTTTCTCTGACACGTCTCATTGCGATCTTTGTGCAACGTCCGGAGATGTCGACACCAGCTCTAGTGATTTTAAGGCGTCGACCTTGCTCTGCCGCCTGTCAAGAGGGAGCCTGTTGCTTCACAAAGCTGCCTCAGCGCCTTACGCTTAGGCTACCACCACGATCTCATGTGTATGAACCGTAACAGATGGTCACGAGACGTGTACTGAGTCAATAGCTGTGTTATCTTGCTACACATATCTACACATATGATAAAGACCTAAAGTATGCTGTTATTTCCTTGTCTCCATTTGCTATTGCACCATGCTTCAGATGCAGTCTGTGTTTCTTTGTCTAATATCGCGGGACTACAAACATATGTGCACCACCGAGCGCATCTGCATCAACAAAAGATGAGAATGTCGAACATAGCAATCGACATCCGAAAATGAGAGTGTGGATTTCTTTCTCCTTTTGGACAATATATTGTGCGCCACATCTCAGAGCACTTACTCTGAGCTTGCAAAGCCAGCTCTATCCATCTTGATCTCAAAACGGTCTGAGCAAGTCAACATGCAACTCCCGTCGAGCAATCTCAAAGACGAAGATGATGATGGTGATTCAGGAGAAGAGAAATGGTCTAATACGTGGATGCATAAGGAAACTTTGATGTCTCATCCTGGAGCCTGTTCCAAGAGAAAGTTAGAGGATATTGTGTCGATACATGGAACAGACAATACATATTTCGAAGAAGGCTCCAAGACACCACATCTTCTTCGCGGTCTTCCATCATTCCGACAAAGAATAGCATCATCACTGTTAGTTTCTTCACAAGAAGACGCCAGTGCAGCACCATGGAGCATAAAAGCCTCCACACCCTCAGCACTTCACCGTGGGACATCTCACCCCAGCTACAATACCCAACATCGAATGATGGATCACTTGGATTGGTGTTCTGGGCAACGCGCCAATCGACCTTTTCTATTCAATTCTCAACGCTCTCCTCGAAGACAAGATCCCAACAACCCAATACTACCACCTCGTCTCCCAATCTCATCTCACCGATCGAGCTACTTCCAAGAACAGTTGTATCTGGGTCGTCCAGATCGATACAGACCACTAATACTATACCCGGTCAGGCCAGGCACTGTCAAATTATGCCTAATCGACACTTTGAACAAGATCCTGGTCTTACATGCCACCATAATAATCATGCCAATGTGCTTCATCTTCGGCATCCTCACAACAACATGCCTCACGATCAAGTACTTATTCGTAGAACTGAATTGCGGTCTGATCATCATACATGGAATTGTTTGCGATATCTGGAGATTGATACACTGGGAAATGATATCCATATTGTTCGTTGCCTTCCATGCGGCTACACTGCTACCTGGACTAGAAAGCAATGGAGATGGGAAAGCAGAATGGAGTCCAGCGGAGCCTGTCTATATGATCAGGGTACAGAACGGGTATTCCTTTGGGAGTGGACCTGTGCGTTAAGTGAGGGGCCATGAGGATGATGGAAGTACTAAATTATTGTGTTCTTGGATCTGATCTGATAGAGATCTTGTGGGCGCCGTCTTGTCTTTTGAGCAACTTGATTACCACAAGCGACAATGTATCTGGAGTTCTGGAGGAGATGATACACTTTTTGTTTATGACATGTGGAGAATGGTATCAAATGTAACATGTGTCAACAAGAATCAAAGAGCCTATACAGCAGTGCATACAGTGACTATGTATCGTAACGACCAGGCCCTTACTCCGTCCGGCATAGTCTCATCGATGCGATGCTACGTGTAATAATTAGTCTTGACCAAGATACTCCACTCGCCGTCTCGCATCGCACGCTCAAGAGATGTGAATGCAGACAAAGTGACATGCTCGACATATTTTCAAAGACATAGCGAATCGGGCGATGTGTCTACTGTAGTATGCCATCTCTTGACGACGCGCGCTAAAGCTCTTGAAAGAAGATGAAACCAGACTCTCAGACACAACACGTTCCGACGGAGGATGAAATCGCGAATTTGCATTACATACGTAAACGACCTACATGCGGGCAGCCGTTTACACAGAGAAACTAATACATATTGAGAGGTATCAAAGTACAAATCAGGATAGTTTTAGATACCTAGAGAGAACTCCACGCCCACATCGATATCACGAGCTATGATCATGTTAAGTTAGCATAGGTCCATTTTCTTGAGAAGCACACTTTGTCCTGTGTTCACAGGAGGAAGCAACATGAGACTCACCCATCTTTACAACTTTCGAGAATTGCACAGACTTCTCGGCTGCACTCTGTAAATCGTCGATCGAAAAGATCTTGAGTCCAGCCTCACTGATCAATTTATGCGCCGCCTCTCCATTCGTTCCCTGTAATCTCGCAATTATAGGAATGCTCAAGTTCATGCTCTCCACAACGTTGATCAATCCCTGTGCGATGGCATCGCATCGCACGATGCCACCGAAAATATTGACAAAGATAGCGGTGACCTTAGGATCGCTAGTGATGAGCTCGAATGCTTCTTGGATGGCTTGTGGTGTTGCTCCACCTCCGACATCCAGGAAGTTTGCTGGCTCTCCTCCATTGAGCTTGATGATATCCATGGTTGCCATGGCGAGACCTGCTCCATTGACCAAGCAGCCAATATCACCTCCAAGCTTGATGAAGTTGAGACCAGACTCGGCAGCACGGACTTCTTGCGCATCTTCCTGAGTGGTATCTCTGAGAGCAAAGATCTCCTTTTGACGGAACTCTGCGTTGTCGTCGAACCCTAACTTGGCATCCATAGCCAGAACCTTGTGATCTGAGGTTTCGGAGAGAGGATTGATCTCGATCTGTGTAGCATCGTTGTCCATGAAGACCTTGTATAGCTTCTGGATGGTATCCTTTGCGTCCTCGATACATTGTTCGCTGAAACCCAGGTCGACAGCAATCTTTCGTGCGATATCATCAGTGACACCCTTGTGGATATCAATGTGAGTAGTAATAATGGCCTCTGGATTCTCCTTTGCGACTCCCTCAATATCCATACCGCCCTGCGAGGAGGAGACAATGACTGGACCCTGCGAAGCTCTGTCCATCAGAATGGCCAAGTAGAACTCGCGACGGGCAAACTTGCGCTCGCAGATATACACCGAGTTACAAATTCTGCCATCGGCTCCTGTCTGCTTGGTAACGAGCTTGTGACCGATCATCTGCTCTGCGAACATCTTGGCTTCGGTAGGGGAATAGACAACGCGAACACCTCCCTTCAAGCCATTGTCGAATGTGCCTTTTCCTCTTCCTCCTGCAAGAACTTGTGCCTTGATGACCAAATCATCTCCACCGATCTTCTTCGCGATGGCTTCGGCTTCCGCGGCTGTGGTTGCTACCTCTCCTGCTGGGACTCCAATACCGTACTGTTGTGGGAAGATGGGTAAGCTTCTGATAGGAGCTATGCAGACATGTGATTGTACGAACCTTTCTTAAAAGGTCTGCGGATAGATACTCGTGTATGCTCAAAGCTCTTCTTTGTTGTGCCGCAGCTCCTAACGCCAACCTTGAAGATGCGGAAACCTATGATATTCAATGGTTAGTAGCTGTAGCTGATTGCTTCCATGAGCTCTTCCAGTTTGAGAGAGCTTTCCAGCTTTGGGAACTTTACCTTTCCTGCTCTTAAAGCAGAGGTAAATGGCTTGCTACGAGCTAGCTTGAACATCTTGAAGGCAAGAAGAGAATCGAAGGTGGGGATTTCAATTGGAATGAGAGAAGGGGCAGCAGGGCGAGGGAATGTTGTTATGGTTTGATACAGTCAGTATTCTTGAGGTTGTTTCTTTCGCGAGCAGACAGACCATCACGAGAATGCCCGGCTCGCAATTATCAAAGCTCCTCCACGTGCAAGTCCCGGTGACCCATAACTACACAAAGCGCAATCGAGGTAAATTATATTTTGAAAACAGAAGAAGGCTTCACGGACAGAATGCATATGAAAAGACTGATCTACAATTGACGTCGCTGCTGTGCAACTTGATTCCAGTCATGTCATTCGAAAAAGATCCCTCCCCAGAACCTCAACCACGAGCTCAAAAATCACAAGCTGATATTGACGCTTTCTTCGCAAGAATCGACGTTCTACGTGCAGAGAACGAAGCCCAAGGGCGCGCCCTGGTCAGATCATGGATGACGCCCGAAACACGCACAAAGTACGACTTGCTCCAAAAACGTAGTGCCGCAGACCTAGAAGCCGAAGACTTGCGTCTTTTCAAACCTCAACCTTCATACTTGGGTGTCGGAGCAGTGGTACCCGCTGACTTCCTCGCTAGCGAGAGTCAGAGTGGTGACAAGCGATTGAGACAGAAGTTGTTACCCAGCAGGGAACTGAAAGCTAGTAAGAGGAGGAGCGAAGAGGAGAAAGAGGCGAGTAGGAAACGCGCGAAAGGGCGGGAAAGTAGTGAGGAGGAGGAAGGCAGAAGCGCTTTAGGAAAGAAGAAAAGGAAGGTCGAAAAGAATACAGAGAGGCCGCCGAGTGCCGTGAATCCGCTCATCACGAATGGGCTATTACAGACAGGCGAGCAAGGAAGAGAGAGCTCCGACATAGCTGCTATAGATCTCGCGGCGGATAATGATGGGCAACATGATCAAGACGATGGAGAT
>Ga0247810_10002091_pt1 | contig 11474 bp, 7 predicted proteins | sample UWRJL119311C1_FD_179918 | JGI IMG/M metagenome (GOLD analysis project Ga0247810, IMG submission 179918) | Plant litter microbial communities from Arlington Agricultural Research Station in Wisconsin, United States - UWRJ-L119-311C-1 | ecosystem: Environmental > Terrestrial > Plant litter >...
ATCATAAAAATACGCTCGTTACTAAGAAACAAGATAGTAGAGAGTTGGGAGTTGCTTTTAGGTGGGATATTGGCGACCACGCTACACACAAGTTTATACCAATTTTACTTGCCAGCGGAAAGTATAATGAAGATCAGGAGAAGGATAATAAATCCTTGCGTTCAAGCCTCGCCTTTAGTTTAAAGCCAGGAGCAATCTTAAAAGATAAATGGAAATCAATTTCACCTAATCAAGATTTTCCCGTTGGGAAATCATTTAATCTCAATTACTCACCTTATTTAGGACTGGAAAGTGAAAATAGGCTCAGTGCAGATAAACCTGAAGCGAAAGGATATATCTATCGTTGGTATTTTAGGATAAATCCTGTACTTAGCTTTTTCCCACCTGCTAAATTAATTCCCGGATATTTTGAGCTGGCAGTTGACTATCAATATAGGCGTGATTTTGCTAAAAGTGTTCAGGAAATTTCGACGAGAAGGCATGAGTATTTCACTGCTTCTATAAACTATAATCTTTTCAGAGAGGGCGACACCAAAGTCCAGTTAGGATTCGATTATATCAAGGGGGAAGATCCTACTCAGAATTTTTTATCTCAGTCATATCATGCGCTTAGCCTCAAGGCGAAATTTTAACCTTTTTCAAGTATTCAATGTGCCAATAGAGCTATTATAAACATCCATGTTAGAAAATAGGAGTGCCAACATTATTATCATACTACTCTAGTGCTTAATTTAAACTATTTATCGTAATGAATATTGATTTTCTTATTAACGGCTCATCTGACCCATCAACTCGCTATCTTGGCTGGAGCAGAACAAAATTTCAAATACGTTTTGTTGTAACGGCAAATGAATCTTTACCATCCAATGTTATTATAAGGAATAGTCCGAACAACAATGGCGGTAAAGTAATTTTTTTGAATAAACTTAATGGTGCAGAGGAAGATCAGTTGTTGTTACCTATTACCGCAGGTATTACAACTCTTGATATTTATATTGCGGGCAAGTTTCCGCACTGCAGTAAAGATGGAAAGGATGTAAGAGTAGAGCTGTTGGATAGCTCTTCAGGAAATTTTCTTTTCGGTGATTTATTCATGGTTAGGGTAAGAAAAAATGCCAATACATTATCCCTGAAAGAGCGAAATCTCTTCCTGGAGACGCTGCAGAAAATAAATGACCATGGCTCCGGACGCTTTGCTGATTTTCGGAAAGTACATTCGGCATTACCTACGAAAGAAGGCAGTAGATACTACTATCAGGCGCATGGTGAAATGGGATTTCTTCCCTGGCACAGAGCATTTCTGCTGGATCTCGAAAGGGAGATGCAATTGATCGATTCCCGCGTAAGCCTGCCTTACTGGAAATTCGACGAGGTGGCCAATAATGTTTTTACACAGGATTTTATGGGGAGCCACAGTTCCGGAGACGCTACATTTTCCATTTCAAATCCACTGTCTGAGTGGAGAGCTGATGGTACACCTATCAGAAGAAGTGCGAACTTTGATGTTGAAAATGAACCTGCGAAAAATGAAGATGGCGTAGCCGTTCTCAGTGATGAGATTGTAATCAAGCCCGGCATGTTTAAAGATTTTAGACACATGGAGGACCAGCCACATGGTATTGCGCATACAAGTTTTGATCTTGACCTCACTGAACCTCATACGGCTGTAAAAGATCCGCTATTTTTTCTTCTCCATACTAATATAGACCGTATATGGGCTCGCTGGCAATGGGAGAAAGACTTGTTCGATAAAAATAAGGATGCCGCGTATCCCCAACAAGCCAACAATCCCCCGGGGCATAATTTGAATGATACCATGTGGCCCTGGAATCAGCTGGCCGGCGGAACGCGTCCCGCGCAGTCTCCGGGTGGAACGATGGCTGCTTCTCCAATTGTTAATGCTCCCGGGCCAAGTCCTACAGTAGGTGACATGATAGACTGGCAGGGCCGTACCGATGTAGCTAACCAACTTGGATTTGATTATGATGACATTCCGTTCAGCAGATTTTCAGCCACTCACGCGCCATTGGTTATGGCAGGTGCATTCGATCTTCATACCACTGGTTTTACAATGAATAACCTGCACACGACCGAAATGTTAACCAGCGAGGTCAAAAGTTTAGCGCTTGCCACAATCACAGATCAGGAAGAGGAGACGGGTATACGAAAAATGGTCATTCAAAAATCAGGAGCATCAATTCGCAGCGAGAATGAATTTTTCGCATCTCTTTTAGCCATTCTAAAGAATACAAATGAGAATGCCGACTTAAGACTATCGTCCCTGATTAAATTACAGCAGTTAAGAATCAGTTCGCCTAAGTTTCAGGCATGGCTTGCAGAGTTTTTAAATACATTGAGAGGGCTGGTTGAAGGTGAAGATGAAAAATTACGTACCAAGGCAGTGACTATTCTCGCTATGATGAAAGATGGTTTTGTTCGGGAGCGGTTGATCAATGGTCTTATTCACCCTGATGCGCAATTAATCAGTCCGAAAAAGGCGATCCAGCTTCTGGGTTATGATGTGCATGCTGACCTGTACCCAATTTTAACCCACATTATAGAAAATTCTTCTGATGAGGATGCCCGAAAGGAAGCTGTCATACTTTTGGGTCATGATGCAGCATCTGCAGAATTGATTAGCAATATATTATTAAATAAAAATGAGTCTGGAGGATTGCGCATTGCTGCAGCGAAAGGACTCCAGTCAGCAAACATGGACCTATTTAATGGAATATCAAAAGTAATTATAGCAGACGACGAGGAAGATTTGAATTTGCGCACTATGTTGCTGAACAGTTTGTCATTCAACACGGATGTCGCTGCAATCGGGGATGATAATGGATTTATTAAAAAAGTAGGCTTAATAAATAGTGAGGAACTTTCAAGTCAATTACAGACAGTTTCCAAAAGATTCCTTAATAATTTTAGATAATCAGCATTTCATTTACCTAGTCATCATCCTATGATTAAGCAAGATAAACATCCGCGAGATCACATTCAGGCATCTGCTATCGGTGCGATGATAGATGTGCTGGCAGCTGAAGGAAACAGCACTGGCCTAATGATTTATTTACCTGAAACCTATACTGGATACTCTGGGAGAAGCTCAGCCGAAATAAAAAGAATCAGAGGCTATGCTATGGCAGCCTTTGAAAGAACCGCTTTGCCCGATGTTGCCGTTCCCTTTATGCTTGATGAACTTGAAAATGGTATGGATCCCTACAATGTGGCCGGTGCAGCCATTGGTCTGAGGGGATTGACTCAGCAACATACATTTGTTAAACCTTACTTACTTAAAGGATTTTATAACATGCTTTTAATGGATGATGCCATTAGCTTCAGGGGTTTTGATGTGCATTATCCGCTATTGGAATATACTACTCCTGTGAGAGAAATCCTTATAACCATACAGGTACTCCAGATCAGGGATAGTGGTTTAAGTGACAGCCTTAAAGAAGTCTGTAACACCTATCAGAATCAGCTGAGCAGGTATGTAAACGATTTGCTGAAAGAAACGATCGAATTGTTAAACGACAATCCTACTCCTAAGGTTAACTGTTGCGAATTTTTAGGAGAAAGTTATACTTCAAGGATTATACAAAAACTGGAGATTAAAAGAAAAATGAGGTCTTTTGTAAAAATGGAAGATCAGGACGCTAAACTTTGTTCTTATAATGATGCTTTTTTGGGTAAGATCAGCGTACTTGTCTTTTTTTATACTCGTTGTGATAATCCGAACAAATGCGCACGTACCATATCGCAATTTGCAGAATTGCAAAAGCTGTTGGATGATAGGGGGATAAATAATATTTCACTTGCTGGCATTACTTACGATGCCTCTTATGACATTCCGCTGCGGCTACGCAATTTTGGAATTAACCGGGGCTTTCGCTTTAATGCAGTCCATAGGTTTTTCAGAGTTGTTGATGGTTTTGACATTCTTCGGAGCTATTTAAATCTTGAAGTTAATTATGCCGGCTCGATAGTGAACAATCATTCGATAGAACTGTATATACTCGATAAAAGAGGGAAGGCAATAATGGCTCAAACCCGCCTTCAGTGGCAGCCGGAAGAGGTTGCCGATATATTGGCTTCCTTACAATCCTCTAGGTATGATATCTTGCCTGCTGCTGTTAAGAATATATGGCGAGTCATCAGTAACACGATCATTGGAATTCTGATTGCATTTTTCCCTAAATGTCCGGTTTGCTGGGCAGGTTATATGAGCTTATTTAGCGCAATAGGACTACAATCAGTTCCTTATAGTCCGAAAATGTTATATATTATATTGGTAGGCATGGCACTTAGCCTCTTTATTAATTTTCGAATCAGCAAAAAAAAGAAAATTGTAGTTGTTTTTTATATCAATTTGCTCGGAAGTGTATCTGTACTGGCGGGCTATTTATGTAATATTGAATGGTTTACGTTCACAGGAATATTTCTTCTACTGATTAGTGCTGCTTATATCAATCTAAGTGGTTTGATTAATCCCTTCATAAACAAAAAAAGCAATAATGTGCGCTATTTTATGGGTAAATGATTGCAGGAAGATCAGCTATTAAGATACCTTTCATGGTATGTACGCTTATTGAAGAAATCTATTAAATCACTAGTTTGTATTTCAATTCTCACTATATAATTGATTAAAAATAAAACTTATAATAATGTTTCAAAACTATTCAAGCATCTTAACAAAGGTTTTCGAGACCACCGCCTTCAAAAAAGCCTATTTCTGGCTAATCTTTATCATTAGCATTATCTTTTTAATTTTGGGAAAAGTTGATGTTTTCGGGATTAGAGCCGACTGGAAAGGTCTGTTTACTACACTTGGAACAATTCTATTGACATCTGGCATTTTTGCATCGTTATTAAAGACCATTCAATATTTAGGTATTATTAAAGATGAGCTTGCCAAAATAATATATGATGTAGATTATTTAAAAAATAGGAATGATTTAGAAAATTATTGGTCTATGGTCAATAATGTGATGTTTGGTGATAAATTTAAAGATATAAGTGAGGCGATTCAAAAGGATATCAAGAAAGTTTATCTTCCAAATAATCTACAGAGGTACTACAAGGATTATCATTTTGATATCAAGATTGAGAGAAACAAAAAGAATCCCAATTTTATCGAAGTAACCCAAATCGTAACTTTTGAAGTGATCACCAGTGACTCATCAGATGAAAAGAAATTAACTTATCGAAATCGTTTAATTCATCCTGAAAGCTGCAATAATGACTTAACTTCATTCCAAATTGAGTATTGGCGGATAGATGATATTGATCAGCCTCTTTTGGAAACAGAACAATCCACAGCGTCCAACCCGGAATATGAAATCTTACTATTAGGAGCAAAGAATTACAATTTGGAACGAAAAACAAAAGCAGTCTACTCATTAGAAGTTGATCCATTCAAAGGGTTTACCGCAAAAAATTATATTATTGATTCAATGGTAGTGGAGTTAGAATTCCCTGAAGATCTTGATGTTAAATTCTGGGAAATTGGAACACTAAAGAAGTTTAAAGCAGTCAATACAACATCTAAAAATCGTTTAATAAAAAAATATGATGGACTTATATACAAGAACCAGGGTTTTAGATTCTATTTTAAATCAAAATAAAATATTTTATAAAGAGGAGGAAGAGGAGGAGGAGGAAGAAGAGGAGGAGGAGGAAGAAGAGGAATAAAATGTAAAAAGATAGACCTTAAATAAATGGAAAGGGAACGTATTCAACAAATTATTGAATCTTATATTGATGCGTATTATATATTTGATGTTGGTGGTATGGCATGAGTATATTATGAAACTACTCTTGCTGTATATCTGCATATGATCCGTAATGGATTATTCTAAAACTGTCATCAATACAAATCACTTGGAATACCTAAATATAGGTATTGTTTGTTTTTCATCGATTTTATATTTTTAAAAGGTAAATGATCTAGTCAATTAAAAGAGTCTAATATTTGGTTTTTCAATAATTCGGATGATGTCAGATTTCTCGAAAAAGGAGGCCATTGATGCATTACTTAGAAACCGCATCAACCTTCAGCAATTGGTTACATTGCGTAATGTGATTAATGAAGTAGATTTATCACTTATTATTCGTAACATTTATGATCTTGGTGATGAACAAATCCGTAAAATAGCCGCACTTGCTCCAGCTATGGCAAAGGTCGATGCGCTTAAAAATAGCCGGCGTAACCACCTTTTTTATTCAAGGGTGAAAGGTGAATTTCGCAAGAAAGCGTCAAACCGTGTCATTGTAGCTGAGGGTGATTCCTGGTTTAACTATCCGGTCTTGTTGAGCGATGTAATTGACTGGATTACTATGGAAGATAATCTTGCTGTTTATAGCGTGGCCTCTGGCGGAGATTGGTTACTTAATATGCTTAATGCAAAAAAATATATTGAGCAGCTTTCAACTTTACATCCGGATGTGTTTTTAATAAGCGGAGGGGGAAATGACCTTGTCGGAAGCAATCGACTTGCCGCTATGGTAAATCCCTTAGGAAATAGTGATGAGATGGACTTTAATCCATGGGCAAGGCAGCTTATACAAGATTCACAGTCGAGACCAGAAGCACCTGCATTATCCTTATCTAGGTTTAATAATGGCCTGAAATATATTTCTAAAGACTTTTTTGCGTTGCTCATGTTTTTTCATCTGCAGTACCATTTCATATTTAGTGGTATTTTAGAGGGTGGTGAAAAAAAAACTACTCCCTCAAAATTTCCAGACATCAAAATCATTACTCAAGGTTATGACTATGTACTTCCTTCCCTAAACAAAGCGTTCGGCCTAAAGCCATGGCGATGGTACAAACCCTTTGCCAGACTATTTTTGGGGCATGGAGGATGGCTCAAAAGACCTTTGGAGCTTAGGGGCATCTCTGATTGCCGAGTGCAGGAAGATATCGTTTATGCGATGATATATTTATTCAACGAAATGATGATACATACCGGGGCAATATTTAACACTGTGGAGCAGGATAACATACGGGTTTTTCATATCGATTCCCGTGGTGCAATTGGTAACGAAGGCTGGACAGATGAACTGCATCCACTGCCTGAAAATTTCAAACGGGTTGGTCAGGCCTACATAGATTGTATAAATGAGACCAATCCTTCCGGAGCGATTTATATAGTCAAAAAACTTTATCCATAATTCAGATGAAAAATATCCTGTGGTTTATGTTGATAGTTATTTCTGCGGTAATGGCATATCACGGTTGGCTGATTTCAGCAAGCGGACATACTTTATTGGAGCTTCAGTTCGTTTGTGCGGGGAAGGGCGCAGAAATATTGGGAAACTGGAGCAAGTATTATGCTGGAGACCGTGTTTTACTGGACGTTGCAAGATTGAATACAAAAATTGAATTTTTGTTTATTGTGGTATATGTACTCCAGCTCATCACTTTGAGCAATGCATTGATGCAACGCGAAAGGTCGGTTTTTATAAATGAACTGTTAAGGATGAATCTAATGCTTGCGGTGCTGTTAGGATTACTTGATGTATCAGAAAACATTATCCAACTACATAATTTTCATTTTCCTTCGGCAACTATGATGTATATTTCTACACTTTACCTCTCGATTGTGAAATGGGTACTAGCAGCCTGGATTTTAGTGGTCCTGGTTACTTCGCGCTTTAAAAGATTTTTTTAATTTTCATCTATTGATGATTCCTTAAGTTTTGACTTAATATCTGCTGGCATCTTCCAGCTAAAATTTGAGAGAATTGTTTTGTAGGTTTCTTTCCACACCTTTTCATTATTAGGTCTGCTTAAATTTATATCGATGGTTGACGCTGAACTTTATAGATAACTTTAATGGTAGTTATTATTGATGTCCCAAGATGGAATGACTAAAGAATGCCGCATCAGGATATTGCCCGTTGTTAGCCGTTCGCGCTAGAGTTTCATTGGAAAATTAGAAATACTTTCTATAAAAAAACTTATTAATTATTATATTCGTTCCTATCATACTATAGCTGTTAGCTATAATTTTCCTTTGCTATAAATTCAGTTTGATCACCTAAAAAAGAACAAAATAATTTAATGACCTATCTCTTCTTTTTTAGTGCACTAGGAGCTTTTAATGGCTTTTTGCTTTCTATATACTTTGCCATCAACGCTAAAAAGAAAGCTTTTACAAACTATTTTTTATCCCTGTTGCTATTGGCTTTAAGTATTAGAATTGCTAAATCAGTATTTTTCTACTTTAATCCCGATTTGTCCAACATCTTTATTCAAATCGGACTTTCTGCTTGTACGCTTATCGGCCCTTTTCTTTTTTTATACCTAAAATCCTGCACAACAGATGAAAAACAGTACTGGGCAAAACATATCATACCTTATTTAGCAGCAATTACCATTTTGGGATATTTTTACCCATATGATCAGCATATTGCCGTTTGGAGCAGCTGGATTTTAAAAGTGATCTATTTGCAATGGTTAATTTATGTTGTTTGTTCCTTTAAATACATACATCCTGTCATCCAAAAACTGAAAGACAACGAAAACTTGAAGAGAATAGAGGTCTGGTTGCTCAGCATCTACGTCGGGGTCGCATTTACATGGCTGGCCTATACCACTGCGGCCTACACGTCCTATATCGCCGGTGCTTTATCATTTTCTTTTGTGTTGTATTTAATTGTATTGCTCCTGATTTTCAGAAATAGCCATGAATCTACTTTTTTTAATGAAAAGGAGAAATACAAAAACAAAGAGATGGGCAAAGAAACTCAGGGCATGATTAGCCAAAAGTTATCCATCATTATTGACAAAGAGCTCTTCCTTAATCCGAATTTTAGCTTGGAAGAAGCTGCCAAAGAACTGAATATCACTAAGCACCTGTTGTCTCAATATGTAAATGAAATCTTAGGTATATCTTTCTCCAATCTGATTAAAGAATATAGAATTGAAAAGGCGAAGAAGTTATTACAGACCGAGAAGATCTATACGATTGAATCTTTGGGTTATGACAGTGGCTTTAATTCAAAATCCAGCTTTTTTACTGCTTTTAAAAAAATCACAGGTTTAACCCCCGCAGAATACCAGAAAACACAATCCAAATGAGTTCTGTATTATAGAATCGAACTTCTATATTATGATTTGAGAACCTTTTAAATATCCCTGAGCGGATATTTGCACTCATTATTTAAAAATAAGATTTTAAAAATGAGAAAAGTGTTTTTACTAATTGTGTGTATTGTGCTGATGATAAACAGTGCGTTAATTGCTCAAATCAAAATTTCAGGGAAAGTGGTAACGCTTGAAAATAAACCCTTGGAATATGCAGAAGTTATACTCTTCTCAGAAAAAGCCATTCCTTTAATCAATCGCCTCACGAATGAGAAAGGCGAATTTACTGTCGATTATCAAAAGGGCATTTACAAATTAGAAATTCGTCAATTGAAGCAGGTTTTATTCACAAAAAACATAGAATTGAATTCAGATTTTGACCTTGGGACTATCACTGTAGATGCTACAAATACATTAGAAACTGTGGTGATTTCTAAAAAGAAAGACCTGGTAGAAAGAAAAATAGACAGGCTTGTTTTTAATATAGAAAACACGATCAGTGCCGTAGGTGGTGATGCTTTGGATGCATTGAAAATTACGCCTGGCGTATTGGTTAGAAATGAGAATGTAACCATTGTTGGTAAACAATCGGTAAGGGTTTTAATAGATGATAAGATGGTGGAACTAGGCGAAGGAGATCTGGCAAGCTTCCTCCGGTCGATCCCTGCTGATAATATTAAAACTATAGAAGTTATTACAACGCCTCCAGCCAAATATGATGCTGCTGGCGGGAGTGGATTAATTAATATCAGACTAAAAAAGGCACAGGCGGATTCCTGGAGTCTTTCTTTAGGCAGTAGTTATTTGCGCAGGTACGATGAGGGTGAAGGAGCAATCACGAGTAATTTCATGTATAGCAAAAATAAGTTAAGCCTGACTTCTTCATTAAATTACAGAGATGGAGGCGAAACTTTTGATTATCAGGATTACAACTCCTTTCCAGATGAATTATGGAATACCAATCAAAGATTTAACAGGGATTATAAAAGGCTTAATGGTGTGTTAAGTATGCAGTATCTGGCTGCACCTAGCTGGACTTTGGGTTTTCAGTATATTGCCAATTTTAATAAAACGAATTCTAACAGAAACACAAGATCATCGGTTTATGATTACCATACAGCTGTTCCCATTAATGATATTGTCTCTTATACCACTGCCGATCAAAAACCTGATTTTAATTCGGTAAACCTATTCAATGAGTTTAAACTTGATTCTGCTGGCAAAAAAATAATTTTGAATCTGGATTACTTTAAATATTCGAACAATGATACCAGACCCTATGAAGGTACATCTGTATTGAATAACCCTAATGCCATCCAATATTTTAAAGGGATTAATGATAATTCGCAAAGAACCAATAATTACTCCGGTAAAGTTGATGTTGAGCTACCCGCAAAACTGGCTAACTGGAATTTTGGAGGCAAGATTTCTGTTTCTACTACTGCAAATGATATCGCTGCTTTTAATAGCGGATTGGTTAATAGTCCAATCACGAATATGCCACAAACAGCCCATCAGTTCGACTACAGTGAATATGTTCAGGCATTATATTTCTCCGGGCATAAAAAATTCAATAATCAGCTGCAAGCACAAATTGGGTTAAGAATGGAAGCTACCCAAACGAAATCTTATAACGGGAATTTGAATCAATCTTTGAATACTGATTATACCAGGCTATTTCCTACCGTTAATTTATCGTATGCCCCCACAGGAAACTCCACTTACAGGTTGAGCTATGGCAGGAGAATAGCACGACCTAATTTTTCAGAATTGAACCCGAATGTTACTTATATCACCCCATTTCTAACCGTTGAAGGAAATCAAGTTTTGAGACCTTATTTTATAGATAATTTTGAATTCATCCATTCTTATAAAAATCTCGAAACTAAATTATATTATAGCAAGGAAAGTGATGTGTTTAACCAAATAGGTTTGCCAGACCTGGAAACAAATCACATCCGCTTGATTTATAAAAACATCTATAATCTCATCAGGTATGGACTTTCAGAATCTTTTACGTTTAACAAATTTAAATGGTGGAACAGTACTAATATGATGAATGTAATCTATACCACTGCGCAAACTATAGATTTATCAGCAACAGGTGTAGATGGTTTCACCTCTTTTTTTACCAGTAATAACGACTTTAATTTGAATGCAAACAAAACAGTACTGTTTAACCTTGGATTTGAATATTATTTTCTGGGGACGTATGGAATAGATAAAATAAAGCCATTCACCTCTACTTCGTTTGCTATTCAATACCTTTTACTTCATAAGGATTTAAGGATAAACTTAAAAGCGAATGACGTTTTTAAATCAGACCGATACAGGTTTAGCTCAACCGTGGCGGGCGTTTACAGAAGGTCTGACTATTATTTTG
>Ga0247810_10002092_pt1 | contig 11461 bp, 11 predicted proteins | sample UWRJL119311C1_FD_179918 | JGI IMG/M metagenome (GOLD analysis project Ga0247810, IMG submission 179918) | Plant litter microbial communities from Arlington Agricultural Research Station in Wisconsin, United States - UWRJ-L119-311C-1 | ecosystem: Environmental > Terrestrial > Plant litter >...
GCTTCAAGAATAATTTTGAGGGAATAGCGCTTGCCAATTCTCGATATTTCTCCTTTTTCCATACACAGTGTTTTTGTGTATAGCTATTTCAGGACGAGACACTCCTCAAGTCCACAAAGCTCTTTATATTTCCCCGTGTATTCATTCAGGATGATCTTCGTGATCGTACTGGTGGTCGGGACATTGAGCACTTATTTCATGTTGCCCGGCCACAGCTTTTATTTTAAGCACTAACAACTCCAAGCATCGATCATTTCTGCTGAAAAGAACAACTGCAAATAGTGCTAAACGGTTCAACTAAATGTTCACTGTTGAAAAGTGAACAGAGGTTGATGTATTCAGGTGCTTCAATCGCCTAACTTTGCGTACAGATAAGGAAAGTATGTTGAAGATCGGCGTTTTTGGAGTGGGGCATTTAGGAAAAATTCACGTTGGCCTGCTTCAGCAGCTGCCTGAATTGTTTGAGATCACAGGCTACTACGATCCGTCAGACAATGCAGCAGCCCATGCTTCCCTGTCGGGACTCAAACGTTTCAGCAGTCAAACAGAGCTGATCGACGCGGTGGATTGTGTAGACATCGTTGCCCCTACCGGATCTCATTTCCAGATCGCCGCCGAAGCCATCAAAAAAAGCAGGCATGTTTTCATTGAGAAGCCTGTTTCCTCGACAACCGACGAAGCAAGAACGCTCATGCACCTGGCAGAAGAAGCAAGTGTACAGGTCCAGATCGGACACGTAGAACGATTTAATCCTGCATTTATCAGCGCTCTTCCCTATATCGACCGGCCAATGTTCATCGAAACTCACCGGCTTGCCCAGTACAATCCGCGCGGCACCGATGTTTCCGTTGTTCTCGACCTGATGATCCACGACATCGATATTGTTCTGAGCGTTGTGAAGTCGAATATCAAGCGCGTTGCTGCAAACGGCGTTTCTGTTGTAAGCGACAACCCGGATATTGCGAATGCCCGGATCGAATTCGACAATGGCTGCGTAGCGAATCTGACCGCTTCCAGGATCTCCCAGAACAACATGCGAAAAACGCGTATGTTCCAGCGCAATGCTTACATAGCGATCGATTTACTGAAGAAAGACGTGGAGATCATTCACCAGAATGAAACGCATCACACCGATAAGTACCAGAAGCTGGATCTTGGAGTAGACGGAGTACCGAAACCTTTTTACATCGAGCGCCCTCCTGTATTGAGCACCAATGCCATTGAACAGGAACTGAGAGCTTTCGCGCGCTGTATTCAGACAGGAACGCCTCCCGATGTGAGCATAGAAGACGGCTTTCGCTCAATGGAATTAGCCGTACAGATCATGGATAAGCTCAAAACGGCCGCACCCGGAACGTTCGAAACTATTTAGACTTATCTTTACTTCTGATTATGAAGTATTTCCCACTTTTAGCTGCTCTGACATGCCTTTTTTCGGGCTGTGTAAAAAACAATCCTGAACCGGCCTACCTGACCATTCACGCATGGGCCATCGAAGAAAATCCTGATGCAGAAGAAGACGCCGGCTACCTGACTCACAATTTCACGGATGCCTGGGTATATGCAGATGGTAAGCTGGCAGGCGTTTTCGAGCTTCCCTGCAAAATTCCGCTTCTTTTGAAAGGAACTACGCAAATCACTGTTTACCCGGCGATCAGGAACAACGGAATTTCGGCCACCAAAAAGATTTATCCTTTCTGTGAAAGCTATAAAGCAACTATTAATGTTTCCGAAGGCGGATCGTATGACTTACATCCGGTAACACGGTATGTTTCAAACTGCTCGTTCTGGCTGGAAGATTTCTCAGATAACAACCTGCAGCTGGAAAATGTAGATACTTCGAGTTCCGCCCTTCTCCGTGAAAATACTCCGGGTATTGCGCTGAGCGGTTATTACGGACACGTTATCGTAAACGCAAACAACCCGCTGTGGCACATTGCCACCACGCCGATGGTTCTGCCTCACGGAAAAGATGTTTACCTGGAAATCGATTACCGCACCACCACCGGTTTCAGAACAGGCTTACTGTCTTACACTGACAATGTGCTTTCGGCGACGAATGAAAATATTGGTGTCCGGGCACAGAATGCTTCAGAGCTTTCCTGGAAAAAGGTGTACATCGATCTGAAAGAGCTGGTCACGTACAATGTCAGCGCGCAGTCTTTCAGGCATTACTTTTTTTATGCTGTTTCCGGTAATAACGGACCGGGAGAAATTTTCATCGATAATATCCGGATCGTTTCCTCCTGATTCCCCTAAATATCTAATTGATAAATAGTTCTGAACAGGAATAACGGATACAGGGCTTAGATCGCGGTTGAAAATCGCAGTGCACGGGAGATTCGACAATATTTACCTTAAATTTGCGTTTGAAAACGCACGTGTTATTACTTATGAAACAGTTTGCTATTTTTCTTTTTTCGGCTATGGTGTTTTCGTCATGCGTAAAAAATAATCCCAAGCCGGCATGGCTTACACTAGCAAACTGGCAGGTCGTAGCAAATCCAAGCCCGTTTGCTAACGATGCGGGTGAGCTGACTCAGAATTTCACGGATGCGTGGGTATACGTAGATGGCAAGCTGATCGGCACTTTCGAGCTTCCCTGTACGATTCCCGTTCTCATGTCGGGAAACAAAGAAGTGCGCATTTATCCGACCGTCCGCAACAATGGAATCTCGGCCACGAAAAAGATCTATCCTTTCTGTGATGCTTACAAAATAACGCTTGATCTTGTGGAAGGTCAGACTTATAACCTTACACCTGTTACCCAATACGCAACAGCGACTCATTTCTGGATCGAGGATTTTGAAGATTTCGCCGTTCAGCTGGAAACAGATGCCAATTCGAATGCTACGCTGGTTCGTGAGAATTCTTCAGACATCGCTATCAGTGGTTACTACGGCCATATTCACCTGAACTCAACAACAGATTCCCTCTGGCAGGCAACAACTTCTTCTATGGTTCTTCCGCAGGGAGGTGCCGAGGTTTATATGGAGATCGATTACAGGAACGATAACAACCTTGTTACTGGTGTTTTCGCGTTCAGCAGCTCGCTGGGCAATTCCCAGCACATCAACATTGGTTTTAATCCCCAGCCAACTGCTACTATGGTTTGGAAAAAGATTTATATCGACCTGAAGGAAATCGTATCCTACAACAGTACAGCGGATTATTACAAGCAATATTTCCGTGCGCTGATCGATTCGGGCGAGCTCCAGGGAGACATTTATATCGACAATATTAAAGTGGTGTATTTCTGATAACATGCAGCGTCAATTAATCCGTTTCATCTTTATCTTATGTGACTGGCTAAGCGCCGCTTTATCCTGGGCTCTTTTTTATTATTACCGGAAAACGAGTATAGAAGGCAAGATCTTCCACGTCAACGAAACCTTTCTGTACGGTATTGCTTTCGTTCCTTTACTGTGGCTGCTGCTGTACACCATACAGGGAACCTACAGCGATATCAGGCGTCTTTACCGCTTAAAAGTTATTTCTTACACGGCATTTGCGGCCATCTTCGGATCGGTTATTCTTTTCTTTCTTTTACTCATCGACGACGAAGTAACGAATTACCGGACTTACTACCAGTCGCTGCTGTTTCTTTCAGTTATCCACTTTGGGATTACGGTCACCGCGCGCTTCATCATCACCAGTATACAGGTTAAGCGTATTCACTCGCGAAAAGACGGTTTCCGCACATTGCTGATCGGCGGGTCGGAAAAAGCCGTTAGCATCTACAACGAGATCGTACAGCTTCCCAAAAGCGGGGGCAATCAATTTGCAGGATTCATTAACCTGAACGGCATCGATAAATTGCTGGAGGATCAGCTTCCTTACCTGGGACATGTAGATCAGCTGGAAGAAGTGCTGCAAAAGTACCAGATCGAAGAAGTGATCATAGCGCTGGAAAGTACGGAACACGAAAGGCTGAGAAGCATCATATCCAGGCTTCCGAACGAGCGTATCGTGATCAAGATCCTTCCGGACATGTATGACATTCTTTCCGGATCGGTGAAGCTGAACAATATTTTCGGCGCGCTTCTGATGGAGGTCAACGCAGAAGTAATGCCGCCATGGCAGCGCTTTATTAAGCGAATGATGGACCTTGTATTCTCAGTAATTGCCATCATTCTCCTGATTCCATTTTACATTTTCCTGGCATTTGCCGTGAAATTCTCCTCCAAGGGGCCAATCCTGTTTCTGCAGGAACGCATCGGGATCAATGGAAAAGCATTTAAGATCATCAAATTCAGAACGATGTTCACGGATGCCGAAAAAGCAGGGCCGCAGCTTTCGAGCACACATGATCCGAGGATCACACCGATCGGAAGGTTTATGCGAAAAGCCCGGCTGGACGAATTTCCGCAGTTCTTCAATGTACTGATAGGCGATATGTCACTGGTAGGCCCACGACCTGAGCGACAGTTCTACATCGACCAGATCTCCAAAGTTGAGCCGCAATTTCTCGAGTTGACGCGTGTTCGCCCGGGAATTACTTCCTGGGGACAAGTGAAATATGGGTATGCCGAGAATGTTGACCAGATGATACAGCGCATGAAATACGATCTTCTTTATCTCAGAAACAGGTCTATAGCACTGGACATGAAGATCATGCTGTATACGATTATGATCGTTATCAAGGCTAAGGGGAAGTAATTTCCTGTTCAGAATTCATTTGCGCAAATGCTGCATATCATTTTTATTTGCACAAATACCGCAAATTATCGATATTTGTGCAAATACTGCAAGTAATGGATCACTTCATCTTAATGGCCGACATCATCGATAGCAGACAGCATGATAATCAGCTATTGATTTCTGATTTTCAACAGTTTACCTCTCAGCTAAATCAACTTTACAAACAGCATTTATTATCTCCGCTTACCATTACCCTAGGTGACGAATTCCAGGGAATTGCAAATTCTTTTTATCACAGCATTCGATTATTAATGGATGCGGAGGAATTGATCATTAAAGAACACTACCATTTTAAACTGCGATACATTATTAATTGCGGTGAAATTGATACTCCTATCAATAAAGAAATAGCATATGGAATGCTTGGAAGCGGATTAACTGAAGCGCGGGAACGATTAGCTCATTTAAAAAAAACAGACTTAAGATTTTCCATTAACGGCAATATGGATGAATTGGATAAACAATTAATGTATGCATTTGAAATTTATCAAACATTTGTCGATGACTGGAAGACACGCGATTTTAACCTCGTTAAGGAATTCATAGACAATAAAACATTCAATGAAGTTTCAGAAGCAACAGGTTTGTCTTTTTCCAGCGTGTGGCGCAGAAAGAAAAGCTTAAAGATCAATTCTTATTTTGCAATTAAAAATTTGGTGTTATCTTTAGTTAAAAGCTAATAACCATGTTCTTAACAGCCACTACTGCACTATTTATTTTTCTCATTGGAGATCTTCTCTGCAATCTCACAGTTTTCAGGTACATGAAAAGCTATTTCATTGAAGCATCCATCAACCAAGAAACAACAATTGAAGAAAAACCCCGGTTTCTTGGATTAAGCCTCTCGGTTTTCAAAGGAATGCTCGAGCGTTTCTTCCTCTTCACCGGCCTCCATTTCGGATTTACTCCCGTACTGGTAGTATTCGGAGCTTTAAAGATCAGTACACGTTTGGACCATGATCAAAAAAAACAGGATCAGTAATGATTACTTTCTAATCGGAAACCTTGCTACCGTATTAATAGCAATTGCTTACACCGTTATTCACAATAAACTAACAGCTTGGTTATTATTGAGCTAAAGCTGTTTTCTCAAATACCGCAATAGCTTCAATGTGGCTTGTATGCGGGAACTGATCTACCAGTGTCAGCTTTTTCATGGTGTAGCCTTCCTGTGCCATCATATCAGCGTCGCGCGCCTGGGTTGCGGGATTACAGGAAATGTAAACAATTCTTTCAGCTCCAAGCGTCATTACTTTCAACAGGGTTTTCGGAGCTATTCCCGCTCTTGGCGGATCAAGTACAATTGTATCGATCCTTCCCTGGTATTCCGGATGGAACGACAGGAATTTACCTACATCGGCAGCGAAAAAATGCAAGTGGCTCAACCCGTTCAGCTTCGCATTCCGTTTAGCATCTTCGATCGCTTCCTCCACTATATCAACACCAACTATTTCCCCGACATTCACGCGTTGTGCAATAAGCTGACCAATAGTTCCCGTTCCGCAGAAAAGGTCCATGATCACTCCGCCTTCTTTGGCGTTCTCGCAAACGTAATCGATCGCTTTCGTATAAAGACGCTCTGCACTCTTGGGATTCGTCTGGAAAAAGCTCTCCATGCTGATCTCAAAAGAAAGTCCTAGCATTTTTTCAACCACTACTGCGTTCCCGACGAGCAGCTTACTTGTTCCGTTCTCGATCTTCGCACGATCGGCAACATTATCATTGATCGTGTGCCAGATTCCCGCCAAACGGTTGCCAAGACGCTCCTGCAGGAACGCTACGACCTTCTTTGTATCGAATTTCTTCAACCCGGTGGAGCTTGTAACGAAATGGATCAGCAACTGGTCCTGGTCGAACGATTTACGGACGACGATGTGGCGGAAGAAACCTTCTTTTTTAGGCGGATGCCATGCCGGCAGATCAAATGATTTCAGTAATCCTCTCAATTCGATCAGCAGGGTTTCCCATTGCTCGTCGAATAACCCACTGGGCTTGTTCAGGTTTTCGACTTTCCACCAGGTGCCGCGGCGCTTGAATCCAAGTGCAAATGCATCATCGATCTCTTCACCCGTTTCCGGCACATGCTCTATGCACGAAAAGCTGTATTCCATCTTGTTCCGGTAGAAAAACTGATCGGGTGAAGCAATGAAGGTATCAAAAATGTCTTCGATGTGCTTATTATTGCCGATCCGGCGGTAAACGTCGAGCGTTGTTTTCTTCTTATAATCCTGCTGAATCTCAGTAGGTACGAAAATATAAGGAGCACCTGAGATCTCCTGGTAAGGAAGCTCTATTTCCTGGGGTGAACGGCGCAATACTTCCAGCAGCTTACATTCTCCGTGTCGCTTCTTCTTTTTCTCGACTTTCGCACGAACAAACTGTCCCGGAAAAGTATTTTCCACAAACAACACGAAATCGCCGGCTTCTGACTTTAAACGGGCAATTCCCTGTCCGCCAAAGGCAAGATCTTCGATTTCGACTTCAATAATTTCACCCCTGTGTACCACGCTTCTGATTTGAGATTGCAAAGATAAGATACAAAGCATAAACCACAAGGACCTTTAGAAAACAGAGGATGGCTATGCGACCAGGCGCTTGTATGTACCACAGAGATACGATGAGCACAAGGAATTTGATAGTGAGAGTTACACTGGCAAAGCTTCGTGCGCTTTGCGTACTCATGTTCATAAACCTTATGGGATCAGGTTCATGCCGCCGTGTTCCTGATCCACTATGTCCTGGATGGATTTGTTCTCAAGAATGCGCAATGTTTCATTCCTTACGTCGATCATCACTTTGTGCAGGCCGCAGGCGATCTCATCTTTGCATTCGTCGCAGGGCTGGTAATAATTAAGGCTCACGCAGGGAAGCAATGCTATCGGGCCGTTGAAAAGCCGGATAATGGTCGATATCGTAATATCTTTCGGATCGTGACGTAAAGAATAACCCCCGCCCTTCCCCATTTTAGAAGCGAGAATTCCCTGCTTTTTGAGGTCGAGAAGAATCGATTCCAGGAATTTACGCGGAATGCTGGCGTTGTCGGAGATCTCCAGGATCAACGTTGGCTCGGCACATCCCTTTTTGGCGAGATATGTCAATGCATGAAGTGCGTATTTCGTTTTTTTTGAAAGCATTTTTCAATTAACACTATAGAATTCGCAGCCACCGAAAGAATGGCTCACATTGATCCCGGTCGGCAAGTTACGACATATCAATCAATTGATAATTGTGAGCTATGAAAATTTATGACTCCCCGCTAACGGCAGCCTGGCGAATTCATCAGATCATTCCGCGGATCACGCCTTTATCGGATGCTTGGATAAATCCTAAGATCTCTTCGCGCAAAGGTGAATCCGGCATTGTTTCGAGTACGTTTGCTACACCTTTGGAAATGATATTGTTCTGAACGTAAAGAATCCGGTAAATATCCTCGATCTCGCGAACCTGCTCATCCGTATAACCGCGTCTTCTGAGTCCTACAGAATTCACTCCTGCAAACGTAATAGGCTCTCTTGCGGCTTTTACATAAGGAGGAACATTCTTGCGGATCAGTGTTGCGCCGGCGATAAATGCGTGTGCCCCGACGTGCATGAACTGCTGTGAAGCCACCATTCCTTCCAGAATAGCGTAATCGTCTATCGTGACGTGACCGGAAAGGCCTACGTAGCTTGCAAGAATAACGTTATTCCCGATAAAGCAATCGTGTGCGATGTGAACATACGTCATCAGCAGGCAATTGTCGCCGATCTTCGTTTTCCAGCGGTCTTTCGTACCACGATGGATCGTTACACACTCGCGGATAATGGTATTGTTCCCGATCTCAACCGTTGTAGCTTCTCCTTCGAATTTGAGATCCTGCGGAATAACGCCGATCACTGCGCCCGGAAATACTTCACAATTGTTACCGATTCTTGTTCCGGGATAAATCACCACATTCGGGTGGATCTTCGTTCCCGCGCCAATGACCACATCTTCGTAAATCGTTGTGAACGCTTCTACCGAAACACCTTCTCCAAGCTTAGCGTCCGGAGATATATTTGCCAGATTACTGATCATTCTGTCTTGTCTTTAATAACTTGTGCAAGCATTTCGGCTTCCATTACGAGGTTTCCGTTTACGTACGCTTTTCCGCCCATGTGAACGAGGCCGCGGCGCATCGGTGAAAGTAGTGTTAATTCGAACACTACCTGGTCTCCCGGAATGACTTTCTGCTTGAACTTCACGTTATCGATCTTCATGAAGTACGTAGAATACAGGTGCGGATCTTCTACTTTGCTTAAAGCGAAAATTCCACCGACCTGTGCCGTAGCTTCTATCTGGAGAACGCCCGGGAAGATTGGATTACCAGGAAAATGGCCTGTAAACTGCGGCTCGTTCATGGTAATATTCTTCACTCCGACGATGCGGTCTTCCGTGATCTCCATGATCTTATCGACCAGCAGGAAAGGATAACGGTGAGGCAGCATGCGCTCGATATCGTTGATGTTGTATAAAGGCTCTTTTGTAAGGTCGAAGTTTCTGCCCGCCTGTGCCTGTTTCTTGATCTGCTCTTTCAGCACTTTTGCAAAGCGAACGTTTCCGGAATGCCCCGGACGAGCACCAAGAATGTGTGCTTTGATAGGCTTACCGACCAATGCAAGGTCACCAACGATATCCAGCAGCTTGTGGCGCGCCGGCTCGTTCTCGAACTGAAGCTTCAGGCTGTTCAGAACGCCGATGCCTTCGTAGTTCACGGTGAGATTTTCTTTTCCGAGCACTTTTGCCAGGTGGTCCAGCTCGTCCTGCGTTACGTTACGCTCTACGAGAACGATCGCATTGTCGAGGCTTCCGCCTTTAATGAGGTTATTGCTTGCAAGGAACTCAAGCTCCCGGAGGAAACAGAACGTTCTGCAAGGAGAGATCTCTTTTTCAAATGAGCTGATGTCGTAGATAGCCGCGTGCTGCGTTCCGAGAACCGGTGAATTGTAATCCACCATAACAGTAATGCGGTAATGAGAATCCGGTACGGCAAGGAATTCGATTCCTTTTTCGGTGTCTTCCCATTTAATATTTTCAGTAAGCTCCAGGTATTCGCGCTCTGCTTCCTGGTCCTGGTATCCTACGCGCTTGATCTCGTTAACGAACAGCAAAGAGCTCCCGTCCATGATCGGGATCTCGGGACCATCGATCTTAATGAGCGCATTATCGACCTGCATTCCGTAAAGTGCCGCAAGAACGTGCTCTGTCGTGTAAACTCTCGCACCCTGGTATTCGAGCGTAGTTCCCCTGTCTGTTGCTACAACCAGATCCGCATCGGCCTTAATGACCGGCTGATTTTCAAGATCCGTACGCTGGAATTTATATCCGTGATTATCCGGGGCCGGGCAGATCTCCATGGTTACTACCTCACCGGTGTGGAGTCCTACTCCTTTGAAAATAATTGCTTCTTTAAGGGTACGTTGCTTTTCCGACATTTATTCAGCTGATTTTGAGAGCGTTTTTATTTTTTGTTCCAGTTCGTTTATCTTTTGAATGAGGAACGGTAATTTTCGGAATCCGAAATAAGATTTTTTGAAGTCTTCCAAAGGAATTCCGGGTGACCCCATGAGCGCTTCCGCCTTTTTGACGGTTCTCGGGATTCCCGACTGAGCCACGATACGTGTTCCGTCTGCAATATGCAAATGTCCGCTGATCCCCGCTTGTCCGCCGACCTGTATGTGTTTCCCCAGTTTGGCGGAACCTGCGATACCAACCTGTGCGGCCAGTGCGGAATGTTCCCCGATCTCGACATTATGCGCCAGGTGAACGAGGTTATCGATCTTCACGCCTTTACGGATAATCGTAGAACCAAGGGTTGCGCAGTCGATCGTTGCGTTGGCCCCGATCTCTACATCTTCTTCAAGCACCACATTACCGATCTGCGGAACTTTGGAGAAAACACCCTGTTCATCCGGAGCGAATCCGAACCCATCGCTTCCGATAACAGTTCCGGCATGAATAACACAACGGTTCCCGATCACACAATCGGCATAGATCTTCACGCCCGCATGCAGAACGACATCATCGCCGATAACGACATTATCTCCTACAAATGTTCCCGGATAGATCTTTACGTTATTGCCAACCTTCGCGCCGTCTGAGATATAGGCAAATGCCCCGAGGTAAATTCCTTCACCGATATGGGCTTCCTCACTTATAAAAGAAGGCTGCTCGATACGCGCCTGCTTCTGGCGCATCTGGTTGTATACGTCTAGTAATTTGGCGAAACAGGCATAGGCATCTTCCACTTTTACCAGCGTAAGGCTTTCAGGCAGTGGTTTGGAAGGAATAAATGTATCGTTCACAATACAGACAGATGCGCCTGTTTTGTAAATATATTCTTCATACTTAGAATTGGAAAGAAAGGAAAGTGTTCCAGACGTTCCCTCTTCAATTTTTGCAAGGCCCGACACTACTGCATCCGGATTGCCTACTACTTCTCCATGGAGAATTGTAGCGATTTGCTGCGCTGAAAATTCCATCGAACAAATGTAATAAAAAGGACGCTGAGACGCTATTGCTTATTTGGGAATTATTAACACGTGGTTATTAATTCGCAGGGCAACCGGTCGTATCAGCTAAAATGAAGCTTGTGAAGCTGATATGCTCTTTCTCCCAGAGCGTTACGGCCTCAATTTCCTGGCCTTTCACGGAACGGAACGAAATGTAATGTTCCGCACGCGGGGAAATTTTCAGATGTGAGCGCTCAAAATCGATCTGGCCGGTCTTTTTCAGGCGTTTG
>Ga0247810_10002093_pt1 | contig 11460 bp, 8 predicted proteins | sample UWRJL119311C1_FD_179918 | JGI IMG/M metagenome (GOLD analysis project Ga0247810, IMG submission 179918) | Plant litter microbial communities from Arlington Agricultural Research Station in Wisconsin, United States - UWRJ-L119-311C-1 | ecosystem: Environmental > Terrestrial > Plant litter >...
TCTTGGCGAGGAAGAAGATGCGCCGGTCGATCACCAGCGGGAGGAACACCGAGTCGATGAACGACAGATGGTTGCTCGCGAGGATCACCCCGCCGGTCTTCGGGATGTTGTCGAGCCCGGTGACCCAGGGCCGGAACACGGTCTTGAGAATCGGCCCGGCCACGAGGTTCTTCATGAACCAGTAGAACATCGTTATCTTCCTCCGCGAGAAGTCACTACTCTAGCCCGCACTCGAGTGGATGCGCGCGAGGTCGGCCGCACCGACCACTCCCGCGTCGTTCACGAGTTCGGCGATCTCGAAGCGCGGTTCCGGGTGGTACCCGCGAGCGGGGAGGTGCTGCAGGAAGGACTCGCGGATGGGATCGAGCAGCAGGTCTCCGGCGACCGCCACTCCCCCGCCGAAGACGAAGAGCTGCGGGTCGAGCACCGCGCTCAGTGAGGCGCAGGCCTGGCCGAGCCAGCGTCCGAGCTCCTGCAGCGCGTGCACCGCTCCGGGGTCTCCTGCGGCGATGTACTGTCCGACGATGGTGCCGTTCAGCTCGCCGTGGGTGGCGCGCGCGTCGGCGAGGGCCAGTCCGATGCCGCCCGCGTCCGCGAGTGCGTTGGCCATTCTCAGCAGTGCCCGCCCCGATCCGTACTGTTCGATGCATCCCCGCGCGCCGCATCCGCACGGCAGTCCGTCGGGCACGACCCGCAGGTGGCCGAGCTCCGCGCCGGCACCGAAGCCGCCCCGGAACAGCCGGCCCTGCGACACGATGGCGCCGCCGACGCCGGTGCCGATGGTGAGCATGGTCATGTCGGTCACTGTGCGGCCGGCACCGAAGCGGTACTCCGCCCAGCCTGCCGCGTTCGCGTCGTTGTCGATGGTGATGGGCAGGTCGACGCGCGCGGAGATGAGGCGCTGCAGCTGCTCGTTGCGCCAATTGATGTTGGGCGCGTAGTAGACGGTGGACTGCGCGGCGTCGACGAAGCCCGCGGCGGCGACACCGACGGCGCTCACCTCGGATCCGAGCGAGAGCCGCTCGATCATCGCCACCACGAGGTCGACGATCCCGGCCGGGTCGCCGGCCGGCGTGGGCTGTCGGTCCTCCGCCACGATCTGGCCGGACTCGGTGACGAGAGCCCCCGCGATCTTGGTTCCGCCGATGTCTATTCCGATGGCATGCACAACAGCTGAGTCTAGTTACGCTCCGGCCGCACCGGCGACGCGCCACCGCGCTGTGGCGCCACCTCAGGGCGGTCGCCCGGGGAAACCCCGTTAGAGTGGGGGCACAGACGTCCGCCCGGTGCCAAAGGAGTTACCGTGACCGAATATTTCGTTCCCCCCGTAGTCGAGGCCGATCCCACCGCGAATGCGAGCGACCTGCTGGTCGCCCGGGCCGCCCTCACGCCGAACGAGCCGCTCTTCGCCGTGCCGACCGCGAGCGGGGGCTGGTCCGACGTCACCGCCGCGGAGTTCCAACGCCAGGTGGTCGCCCTCGCCAAGGGGCTCGTCGCGAGCGGCATCGAGCCGGGCGACAAGGTCGGCTTCATGTGCAAGACGCGCTACGACTGGACTCTCGTCGACTTCGCGCTCTGGTTCGCCGGTGCCGTCATGGTGCCGATCTATGAGACCTCCTCCCCCACGCAGCTGCAGTGGAACCTGACCGACTCGGGCGCCACCGCGATCATCCTCGAGACGGCGGACCACTTCGCCAAGTTCGACGAGATCCAGGCGGACGCGCCGGCCGTCGACAAGGTCTGGCAGGTCGACCTCGGCGACCTCGCGAAGCTCGCGGCGGCGGGCGTCCATGTGAGCGACGAGGAGATCGAGCGGCGCCGCTCCATCGCGGTCGGCTCCGATATCGCGACCCTCATCTACACCTCGGGCTCGACCGGGCGGCCGAAGGGCGTGGTGCTCACCCACTCGAACTTCGTCGAGCTCACCCGCAACGCGGCCGTGGTGATGCAGGACATCCTGCACCCCGGGTCGTCCACGCTGCTGTTCATCACCACGGCCCACATCTTCGCCCGCTTCATCGCGGTGCTCTCCATCCACGCGGGCGTCAAGGTCGGGCACCAGCCGGACACCAAGCTGCTGCTGCCGTCGATGGCGTCGTTCCGTCCGACCTTCCTGCTCGCGGTGCCCCGCGTGTTCGAGAAGGTCTACAACTCCTCGGAGCAGAAGGCGGAGGGAGGCGGCAAGGGCAAGATCTTCCGCAAGGCGGCGGATGTGGCCATCGCCCACTCCAAGGCGCTCGACGCCGGCTCCGTGCCCCTCGGCCTGAAACTGCAGTTCGCCCTCTACGACCGGCTCGTTCTGAGCAAGATCCGCGCCGCTCTCGGTGGACGCGTGAAGTTCGCCGTGTCCGGCTCCGCCCCGCTCGGACCCCGTCTCGGCCACTTCTTCCGCAGCCTCGACGTGAAGATCCTCGAGGGCTACGGCCTCACCGAGACGACGGCGCCCGCCACGGTGAACCTGACGACGAAGTTCAAGATCGGCACGACCGGCCCGGCACTGCCCGGTGTCGGTATCCGCATCAGCGACGACGGCGAGATCTCGGTCAAGGGCGTCAACGTCTTCGGCGGCTACTGGAACAACGAGGCGGCCACCGCAGAGGTCATGGACGGCGAGTGGTTCAGAACCGGCGATATCGGCTCGCTCGACTCCGACGGCTACCTCACCATCACCGGGCGCAAGAAGGAGATCATCGTCACCGCCGGCGGCAAGAACGTCTCGCCCGCCGCGCTCGAGGACCCGATCCGCGCGAACCCGCTGATCGGACAGGTGGTCGTGGTGGGCGACAAGAAGCCCTTCATCGCCGCGCTGATCACCCTCGACCCCGAGATGCTGCCCACCTGGCTGAAGAACAACCACCAGGATGCGGGCCTCACGGTGGAGCAGGCGTCGACGAACCCGGCAGTGCTCGCCGAGGTGCAGCGCGCCATCGACGCCGCGAACGCCCTGGTGTCTCGCGCGGAGTCGATCCGCAAGTTCCAGATCCTGAAGGTGGACCTCACCGAGGCGAGCGGGCATCTGACGCCGAAGCTCAGCATCAAGCGCGGCGTGATCACCGAGGACTTCGGCAGGGAGATCGAGGGCATCTACTCCGACGCGCCGGCCACGATGGGCTTCAGCCTGAAGTAGGGCTGTTGAGTCGTGGTAGGGCCCGTTAGCCCCACCACGGCGCCTGGCGGATGAGGCGCATGGCGTCGCGCTTCGCCTCCGGCTCCAGGCCCTCGATGAAGAGGTGGCCGTCGAGGTGGTCGGTCTCGTGCTGCAGCGCCTGCGCCATCAGCCCGTCGCCGGCGAGCTCGACCGGCTCGCCGTCGAGGTCGATGCCGGTCACCCGGGCGTAGGGGTAGCGCAGACGCGGGAAGTAGAAGCCGGGCACCGAGAGGCAGCCCTCGTCGACCAGCTCGGGTTCGCCGGAGACCTCGGCGAGCACGGGGTTGATGATGTACCCGATGTCGCCGTCGATGTTGTAGCTGAAGGCACGCTGGCCCACACCGATCTGGTTCGCCGCGACGCCGGCACGGCCGGGCACGGTCACGGTCTCGATGAGGTCGTGCACGAGTGCGGCGGCGCGCGTGTCGCCCGGAACGATCGGGTCGCAGACGGAGCGGAGAACGGGGTCGCCGAACAGGCGGATTTCACGGATGGCCACGGGTGGTCTCTCTTGCTGTCGATCGGGTCGGGAGGGTGGGCGCGGCTAGACGCGGCGCGAGGGCAGGCCGTCGGCGACGAGGGCCGCGAGCTCGCGGGCGGCGTTGCGTGTGAGCGGCTTCAGCTCGCGGTAGTTGACCACGGAGCCCGCCGCGAGGTGGGGGTCGTAGGGGACGCGCACGATCTCGCGCACGCGCGAGCGGAAGTGGGCCTCGATCTCCTCGAGCTTGACGAGGTTGGTGCCCTGCGTCGCCGTGTTCAGCGCCACGACGGCGTTGCGCACGAGGTCGCCGTAGCCGTTGGCCTCGAGCCAGGTGAGGGTCTCCGACGCGAGGCGCGCCTCGTCGACGCTTCCGCCGGAGACGATCACGATCGAGTCGGCGCGCTGCAGTGTCGCCCGCATCACCGAGTGGACGATACCGGTGCCGCAGTCGGTCAGCACGATGGAGTAGTAGCGCTCGGTGAGATCGGCGACGACGTTGTAGTCGTTCTCGTCGAATGCCTCGGAGAGCAGCGGGTCGGAGTCCGACGCGAGCACGTCGAGGCGGGTCTCGTCGCGGGAGACCAGCGTGGAGAAGTCCGTGAAGTTCGAGATGGAGGGCGCGCGGGTGACCACGTCGCGCACGGTGGACCTGGTCTGCTTGTTGATGCGTTCGGCGAGGGTTCCACGGTCGGGGTTCGCGTCGATCGCGACCACGCGGTCTTCGCGCACGTCGGCCATCGCCATGCCCATCAGGGTGGTGATGGTGGTCTTGCCGACGCCGCCCTTGCGGGTGAGCACGGGCACGAAGCGCGCGGAGCCCTCGAACTGTCGATCGATCCGGGCATCCACCGCCTTGCGCTCGCGCACCTTCTGCGAGTCGCCGAGGTTCACCAGGTGCAGGGAGGCCGTGTAGACGAAGCGCTGCCAGCCGCCCTCCGGAGCGTTGCGACGCTTGCCCTTGGTGTCGAGCAGGCGGTCGGCGGTGAGCATCGCCGCCGACTCGGGAACCTCGGAGACCTGGCCGCGGAGGCGGTCGCGCCGCGTGAACGCGTGGTCGGAGGTGGGCAGTTCGGGGATGACCGGCGCGACGACCGGCTCCTCGACGGGGTGCACGGCGACGTCCGCCGCGACCACCGAGATCGTGGTCGTCGTCGGGTCGGCGCTGATGGCGACGACCGCGGGGTTGACCGTCACGTCGTCGATGGCGACCGCCACCTCGTGTTCCGGAGCGGAGTGGACGGTCGCCGGGAGGTCGACGGTGACCGTCAGGCTCTCGGGGAGAGCGGATGCGAGATCGGCGCCACGGTCGTCTGGGAGTTCCTCGACGAACCGCTCCGTCGCCTCGGACGACGGGTCGACTTCGGAGCCCTCGGTATCGAGGATCCGGGTCGGCCCGTCGTCACTAGTGCGTTTTTCGGCCACGGCAGCGACCCCTTTCAATGCAGTACAACCTTCAGTTTACCGCCTGTGCCGCCGTGACCGGCTTCTCGCCCGTTCGGACGCCGCTCGTGCTACGAGGGTTCGACCACCACGAGGAGGTCGCCCGCGTCCACCTGCTGGGTCTTGGGGATCGCGAGACGGGTCACGGTGCCCGCCACCGGGCTCGTGATCGCCGCCTCCATCTTCATCGCCTCGATCGATGCGACGCTCTGACCGGCGGCCACCACATCGCCCACCTCGACCTGCACGGTGACGACTCCGGAGAACGGGGCGGCGACCTGACCCGGCTTCGCCGCATCCGCTTTCTCGGCACTGGTCGTGGTGACGGCGATGCTGGTGTCCCGCACGAAGACGGGGCGCAGCTGGCCGTTGAGGGTGGCCATCACGGTGCGGATGCCCTTCTCGTCCGCATCGCCGATGGCCTCGAGCCCCACGTAGAGGCTCACACCCTTGCTGATCTGGATGACGTGCTCCGCGCCCTGGTGCAGGCCGTAGAGGTAGTCGGGGGTGTCGAGCACCGAGAGGTCGCCGTAGCTCTCGCGCACCTGCTCGAAGGTCTTCGCCGGCCCGGCGAAGAGCAGCCGGTTCAGCGTGCTGCGACGCGACTCGGAGTCCTTCTCGAGGGCCGCCGCGTCGTCGTCGCTCACCTCCTCGACGCCGATCTTCACCGTGCGTCCGGCGAGCACCTTGCTGCGGAAGGGCTCCGGCCAGCCGCCGGGCAGCTCGCCGAGCTCCCCGGCCATAAAGCCGATCACCGAGTCGGGGATGTCGTACGTGGAGGGGTTGGCCTCGAAGTCGGCGGGATCGGCGTTGGCCGCGGCGAGGGCCAGGGCGAGGTCTCCCACGACCTTCGACGACGGCGTGACCTTGGGCGGTCGTCCGAGCATCACGTTCGCCGCGGCGTAGAGGTCCTCGATCTTCTCGAACTGGTCGGCGAGGCCCAGGGCGATCGCCTGCTGGCGCAGGTTGGAGAGCTGCCCTCCGGGAATCTCGTGGTTGTAGACGCGCCCGGTCGGACCGGCGAGACCGGACTCGAAGGGCTTGTAGACGTGGCGCACGGCCTCCCAGTAGGGCTCGAGGTCGCTCACGGCCTTGAGCGACAGTCCGGTGTCGCGCTCGGTGTGCGCGAGGGCCGCGACGAGAGCGGATGCCGACGGCTGGCTGGTCGTGCCGGCCATCGGTGCGCTCGCCACGTCGACGGCATCGGCGCCGGCGCGCGAGGCGGCGAGCAGGGTGGCGAGCTGGCCGCCTGCGGTGTCGTGCGTGTGCACGTGCACCGGGAGGTCGAATCTCTCGCGCAGGGCCGTCACGAGCTTCTCAGCGGCTCCGGCGCGCATCACACCCGCCATGTCCTTGATGGCGAGCACGTGGGCGCCCGACTCGACGATCTGCTCGGCGAGACGCAGGTAGTAGTCGAGCGTGTAGAGCTTCTCGTCCGGGTCGAGCAGGTCACCGGTGTAGCAGACGGCCACCTCGGCCAGCGAGGTGCCGGTCTCGAGCACGGAATCGATGGCGGGACGCATCTGCGAGACGTCGTTGAGGGCGTCGAAGATGCGGAAGATGTCCACGCCGGTCGCGGCGGCCTCGCGCACGAATGCGTCGGTCACCAGGGTCGGGTACGGGGTGTAGCCCACGGTGTTGCGGCCGCGCAGCAGCATCTGGATGTTCACGTTCGGCAGGGCCTCGCGCATCGACGCGAGGCGCTCCCAGGGGTCCTCGCCGAGAAAGCGGAGGGCCACGTCGTAGGTGGCCCCGCCCCAGGCCTCCACCGAGAGCAGCTCGGGCGTCATGCGCGCCACGTGCGGGAGCACGGCGACCAGGTCGCGGGTGCGCACCCGGGTGGCGAGCAGCGACTGGTGCGCGTCGCGGAAGGTGGTGTCGGTGACGGCCAGAGCGGTCTGGGCGCGCAGGGCGCTGGCGAATCCGACGGGGCCGAGCTCGCGCAGCCTCTGGCGGGATCCGGCGGGCGCCGGGACCGTGAGGTCGACCACGGGCAGCTTGACCTGCGGGTTGATGACTCCCCCGCCGTCGCCGTTCGGCTGGTTGACGGTGACGTCGGCGAGCCAGTTGAGGATGCGGGTTCCGCGGTCCTTCGACTGGTGCGAGTTGAGCAGCTGCGGACGCTCCTCGATGAAGGAGGTGCTGAGGTTGCCGGCGATGAAGTCGGGGTCGTCGAGCACCGCCTGCAGGAACGGGATGTTGGTGGAGACCCCGCGGAGGCGGAACTCGGCGAGCCCGCGGCGGGCGCGGCGCACCGCGGCGGCGAAGTCGCGGCCCCGGCAGGTCATCTTCACGAGCATCGAGTCGAAGTGGGGCGAGATCTGTGCTCCGGCGCTCACGGTGCCGCCGTCGAGGCGGATGCCCGCGCCACCCGGGGAGCGGTAGGTGGTGATCTTGCCGGTGTCGGGACGGAAGCCCGCGGAGGGGTCCTCCGTGGTGATGCGGCACTGCAGGGCCGCGCCGCGCAGGTAGATGTTCTCCTGCTCGAGCCCGAGCTCGGCCAGCGACTGGCCGTAGGCGATGCGCATCTGCGAGGACACGAGGTCGACGTCGGTGACCTCCTCGGTCACCGTGTGCTCGACCTGGATGCGGGGGTTCATCTCGATGAAGAAGTGCTGGCCCTCGCGCTCGCCCACGGTGTCGAGGAGGAACTCCACGGTGCCGGCGTTGACGTAGTCGATCGACTTTGCGAAGGCGATCGCGTCGCGGTACATGGCCTGGCGGATGCCCTCGTCGAGGTTGGGCGCCGGGGCGATCTCCACCACCTTCTGGTGGCGGCGCTGCACGGAGCAGTCGCGCTCGAAGAGGTGCACCGTGCCGCCGTGGGCGTCGGCGAGGATCTGCACCTCGATGTGCCGCGGGCGCACCACGGCCTGCTCGAGGAACATCGTGGGATCGCCGAAGGCGCTGTCCGCCTCGCGCATGGCCTCCTCGAGCGCCCCCCTGAGTTCTTCCTGTGTGTTTACTCGGCGCATTCCGCGCCCGCCGCCGCCGGCGACCGCCTTCGCGAAGATCGGGAATCCGATGTCCGCCGCCTGCTCGAGCAGCAGCTCGATGTTTTTCGACGCCGGCGTCGACTTGAGCACGGGGACGCCCGCGGCGATCGCGTGCTCCTTCGCCGTGACCTTATTGCCCGCCATCTCGAGCACGCGCGTCGGCGGGCCGATGAAGGTGATCCCGTTGGCCGCTGCGGCCTGCGCGAGGTCGGGATTCTCCGAAAGGAAGCCGTAGCCGGGGTAAATGGCGTCCGCTCCGCACTCGAGCGCGACCCGGATGATCTCGTCCACATCGAGGTAGGCGCGCACCGGGTGGCCGGGCTCGCCGATCTGGTAGGCCTCGTCCGCCTTGAGGCGGTGCATCGAGTTGCGGTCTTCGTAGGGGAAGACGGCGACCGTCTTGGCCCCGAGCTCCACGGCAGCGCGGAAAGCGCGGATCGCGATTTCACCACGGTTGGCGACGAGTATTTTCTTGAACATTGAGCCCCTTCGGCACACCGCAGACGTTTAGGTTCTTTAAGACTAGTGAAGGTATCGTCGTTGTTCGTGCATGTACTCAGCGTCAGCTCCCTCAAGGGGGGCGTGGGCAAGACCACCGTTACCCTCGGACTTGCCTCTGCCGCCTTCGCAAAGGGCCTCAGGACACTCGTCGTCGACCTCGATCCGCAGGCGGACGTGTCCACCGGCATGGACATCGATGTCACCGGGCACCTGAATATCGCCGATGTGCTGGCGTCTCCCAAGGAGAAGGTGGTTCGGGCGGCCATCGCCCCGAGCGGCTGGACCCGCGGCCGGCCGGGCAAGATCGATGTTCTCATCGGCTCGCCATCCGCTATCAACTTCGACGGTCCGCACCCGAGCATCCGCGAGATCTGGAAGCTCGAGGAGGCCCTCGCCAACGTCGAGAAGGACTACGACCTCGTCCTCATCGACTGCGCGCCCTCGCTGAACGCGCTCACCCGCACCGCCTGGGCCGCCAGCGACCGCGTGACCGTGGTCACCGAGCCCGGACTGTTCTCGGTCGCGGCCGCCGACCGCGCACTGCGCGCCATCGAGGAGATCCGTCGCGGACTCTCCCCCCGCCTGCAGCCGCTCGGCATCATCGTGAACCGGGTGCGCATCCAGTCGCTGGAGCACCAGTTCCGCATCAAGGAGCTGCGCGACATGTTCGGCCCGCTCGTGCTCAGCCCGCAGCTGCCCGAGCGCACCTCGCTCCAGCAGGCGCAGGGTGCCGCGAAGCCGCTGCACGTCTGGCCCGGCGAGAGCGCCGAGGAGATGGCGCACAACTTCGACCAGCTGCTCGACCGGATCATGCGCACCGCGCGCATCGGCGACTACTCGCAGCCCCGCTAGCCTCGTACGACGAAAGGCCCCGATCGCCAGATCGGGGCCTTTTCGTTGTGCGGAAGCAGCTGTGCGGTGAGGGACCCTATGACGCCTTGCTGACGCGGCGCTTGGCCAGCTCGTCGGCCGGGTCCTCGGCGAGAACGGAGTCGAGCTCGATCAGGCTGGTCTCGACCTCGCGGAGCACCTTGCCCACGGCGATGCCGAAGACGCCCTGGCCGCGGCTGACGAGGTCGATGACCTCGTCGTTCGAGGTGCACAGGTAGACGCTCGCGCCGTCGCTCATCAGTGTGGTCTGGGCGAGGTCGTTGATGCCGGACTCGCGGAGCTGGTTGACCGCGATGCGGATCTGCTGCAGCGAGATGCCGGTGTCGAGGAGGCGCTTGACGAGCTTGAGCACGAGGATGTCGCGGAAGCCGTAGAGGCGCTGCGAACCGCTGCCCGCCGCACCGCGCACGGTGGGGACGACGAGTTCGGTGCGGGCCCAGTAGTCGAGCTGGCGGTAGCTGATGCCGGCCGCACGGGCGGCGACCGCACCACGGTAGCCGGAGGCGTCGTCGTGATCGGGCATTCCGTCTGTGAACAGCAGACCGAGGTCGTAGCGATTCTCCTCGCTACGGCTGAGTTCACTCATGGCCTAAGTCCTTTGAACATGCAAACCGCCTCTAACCTTCATTGTGAAGTTGACGCTTAGTGTTTGTCTTGGGTCCACGGTACCGAGCCCCGCGTCGAACTCGCAGCACATCCGGTGAAACTGCCCGGCGTGTCGCGGGACCGTCTTCGCGGCCCGCAAACGACGCTACTACGAATCGGATTCCGCGGCCCTACGAATCGAGTCGGGTGAGCGCCGAACGGATGAGACTGGACCGCACGATCTCGAGCTGGCTGGCGATCTCGCGGGCCATCTCGGCCGCTTTGGCGCGGCTCGAGGCGTCTTTACGACGGGCCACCGGCATCAGGGCGTTCTCGATCAGCCCGAGCTCGCGCTCGGCCGCCGCTCGGAAGCCGCGGAGGTGTCGCGGCTCGATTCCCGAGCGCTGCAGCTCGACGAGCGACTTCAGCACCGCGAGCACGTCCTCGCCGAAGCTGTCGGCGGCGACGATCAGCGAGGCGGAGACCGCGTCGTTGAGCAGCATGGCGTTCGCGCCGGCCTCGCGGATCAGGTCGTCGCGCGAGAGTCGCCGCTCCGAGCTGAGCATCGAGGGCGCCTGCACGGCGCCGCCGGGGAGCTCCGGCTGGCGGCCGGCGTCGAAGTCGTCGAGATAGCCGCGGATGACCTTGAGTGGCAGATAGTGGTCGCGCTGCATGGTGAGCACGAACCGCAGGCGGTCCATGTCGCCGGAGGAGAACTTGCGGTAGCCCGAGTCGGTGCGCGCCGGGGTGATCAGCTGCTGCTCCTCGAGGAAGCGCAGCTTCGACGGGCTGAGGTCGGGGAAGTCGGGGTTGAGCTTGGCGAGAACCTGTCCGATGCTCAGTAGACCACTGGCGCCGGGCACACGTGCCTGGGCGGCTGCTCGAGCCACTACTTTCCGGCCGCAGTCTTGGCGGCCGCGGTGGCGAGGTCGACGCGGGAGGCGTAGAAGGTGAGGCGGAACTTGCCGACCTGCACCTCGGAGCGGTCGCCCAGGGGCTCCGTCGCGATCCGCTCGCCGTTGAGGTAGGTGCCGTTGAGCGAGCCGAGGTCTTTGACCTCGAAGGAGGTGCCGTGGCGCAGGAACTGCGCGTGACGGCGGGAGACGGTGACGTCGTCGAGGAAGATGTCGGCCTCGGGGTGACGGCCGGCCGTGGTCACGTCGGAGTCGAGCAGGAACCGGGCACCCGAGGTGGGGCCGCGACGCACGATCAGGAGGGCCGAGCCCGACGGCAGGGCGGCGATGGCCTCCTGCTCCTCGGAGGAGACCTCTCCCTCGAGGGCGGCAAGCTGGGCTCCGAATTCGTTGCCGAATGTCAGGGTCGTGTCGTTTTCGTTGGGCACGGTGGCGTTTTCCTCTGGCACGTTCGTAGGAGTGTCTGGCTGGTCTTGCTGGGGCACATGGGGTTCAGTGCCGCTG
>Ga0247810_10002097_pt1 | contig 11450 bp, 9 predicted proteins | sample UWRJL119311C1_FD_179918 | JGI IMG/M metagenome (GOLD analysis project Ga0247810, IMG submission 179918) | Plant litter microbial communities from Arlington Agricultural Research Station in Wisconsin, United States - UWRJ-L119-311C-1 | ecosystem: Environmental > Terrestrial > Plant litter >...
GCTTGAGGCCAACCCCGGCACCTTCGAGCGCGACCGCTTCCGTGCCTACCGGGCCGCGGGCGTGACGCGCTTGTCAGTCGGTGTGCAGAGCTTCAACGATCAGCATCTGCAGGCGCTCGGCCGCGTGCACGACGGCAAGCAGGCGATCGCGGCCGTCGAAGAGGCGGCCAGCGCCTTCGACACCTTCAATCTCGACCTGATGTACGCACTGCCCGGCCAGACGCGGGCCCAGCTCGAGGCAGACCTCGCGCAGGCGATGGCGCTCGCACCGCCGCACCTGTCGATCTATCACCTCACGATCGAGCCCAACACCTACTTCGCCAAGTTCCCGCCCGTGGTGCCCGAAGACGATGCGGCCTATGCCATGCTGGACCGCATCACCGAGCGGACCGGCGAGCTCGGCATGGAGCGCTACGAAATTTCTGCCTATGCCCGCGAGGGGCACCGTTGCGCGCACAACCTCAACTACTGGCAGTTCGGCGACTACCTCGGCATTGGCGCCGGCGCGCACAGCAAGCTGAGTTTCGCGCACCGCCTCCTGCGGCAGGTGCGCTTTCGCGAGCCCCAGCGCTACATGAATCAGGCGCTGTCGGGTGCCGCCGTCGCGCAGAGCGACGAAGTGGCGATCGCCGACCTCCCGTTCGAGTTCATGCTCAACGCCCTGCGGTTGAAGGACGGCTTCACGATGGCGCAGTTCGGCGAACGCACGGGGCTGGCCACCACCGCGATTCAACGCGGCCTGGAAGAGGCCGAGAAGAAGGGCTTGCTTCAACGTGACTTGTGGCACGCGTGGCCCACCGAGCGCGGGCTGGACTTCCTCAGCGACCTGCAGTCGATCTTTCTGCCCGAGACCTAGATTTCCACGGTGGGAGCGGCGAGAGGCGCCAAGCCGCATAAAATCGCCGTCTGCCTTCGCCACCCGGAGGCAGTTCCGGAGAGTTGGGTGAGTGGTTTAAACCAGCAGTCTTGAAAACTGCCGACGTGAAAGCGTCCGTGAGTTCGAATCTCACACTCTCCGCCAACCTCGCATGTGCCAGCAGCGAGACTTCGCCCGTGTTCCCATGACGACGATGCTGCCGTGGACGGCTGCGGGAGCACTAAGACGAATTGGGTCCATAACGTCGATCTCTTCACGACGCTATCCACACCAAGCAGCCGATGGCACACCGCCCGCGCCACCCGGGCTGATCGTCGATCGCTCCCCAACTAGGGAAATCCCGCGCGCGGCTGCAATCCCAAAGCACTAAAGTTCGCTTTGTTAGCGCTAATAGTTAGCGCTAATTATTCCTTCCACAACGCACGGACGGTACCGGTAGACCTTGCCGTACAGGAGACAAAAGCATGAAGCACTGCGCATTCCATGGCCACAGCGTGGCCCTCATGCGGCTCGTGGGCCTCGCCACGCTCGCGCTGTGCGCGGCGGGCGCCTCGCACGCAGCCGACAAGCAGGTCGTGACCTTTGCCGCGGCGAGCTTTGCCGAGCCGGCACGCGGCGAAAAGATGCGTGCCTGGATCGGCAAGTTCAACCAGAGCCAGGACAAGGTCGAGATCCAGCCTGTGACCATCCCGTTCTCGTCGTTCTCGAGCACGATCTTCACCCAGATGGGCGGCAACGCGGGCCCCGACCTGGTGCGCTTCGACTTGCCCGAGTTCTACGCTGCGGTCGATGCCAAGCGCCTCGCGCCCATCGACGACGTGATCGCCGACGGCGCCTTCCCGCTGACCGGCCCGGACAAATATATGAAGGTGGGCGGCGCGCGCTACGGCGTGGTATTCGAGGTGAGCAACTACGCGATGGTCTTCAACAAAAACCTGTTGAAAGACAAGGCGCCCACCAATTTCGACGAGTTCGTGGCAGCGGCCAAGGCGGCCACGGCTGCCGGCAACTACGGCTACGCCTACCGCGCCACGATGGCCGAGCGCGGCGGCTTCTGGTACGACCTCTGCAACTACGTCTACGGCTTCGGCGGCCGCTGGTCGGATGCACAGGGCAACCCGACGATCAACAGCGCCAAGGTGATCGAAGGCGTGGCCGCGTACAAGAAGATGTACGACGCCGCCGCCACGCCCAAGGGCGCCGACGCGGCCACCTATCGCCGCATGTTCGCCGAAGGCAAGGTGGCGATCCAGATCGACAACGGCGGCGTCGCTGCCAACTTGGCGACCGCCGCCAAGGGCTTCGAGGTGGGCGCCGGCCCGTCGCCCTTTCCGACGCGCGCGCAGGGCATGATCCTCGCGCCGATCAGCATCAACGCCAACAGCAAGAACAAGGCGGCTGCGGGCGCCTTCCTCAAGTGGATGCTCACGCCCGAGGCGCAACGCGACCTGCAGCTGATCCACGGAGCCTCCAGCGTGGCCATCGCCGTGCCGCGCTCCGAGGAAGAAGTCGCCAAGTGGCCGTGGATCACGGTCTACGACCAGCAAACCGCCCACAGCGTGCCCGCGCTGCCGCAGGGCCTGGAAGTCAAGGCACCGGAGATCCAGCAGATCGTGATCGAGCAGGTCATCCGCGTACTGCAAGGCGGCGTCGATCCGGCCAAGGCCATGAACGATGCGCAGCAGACCGTGCTGACACGCGTGCTCAAGCGCTGACATGGCGGCCGTGCTTCCCTCCTCGACGGACCCTGCCATCGCAGGACGCGCTGCGCGCGACAGCCGCGCGAACCGCCTCGACGGGCATCGCCTGATGCCCTATGCGCTGGTGCTGCCGGCCACGCTCTACCTGCTGGTGTTCCAGGGCTACCCGCTGCTGCGCGAGCTGATGCTGAGCTTCACCTCGACCTCGCTGCTTTCGCCGGCAGATGGGCAGTGGGTCGGTCTGCAGAACTATGCCGACCTCTGGCGCGATCCGGACTTCCATCGCGTGATTTTCACCACGCTGCTCTACACCGCAGCCTGCGTGGCATCGGCCATCGGGCTGGGGCTGGGCTCGGCGCTGCTGCTCGACGCGCCCTTCCGCGGCCGCGGCATCGCGCGGGCGCTGGTCACCATTCCCTGGGCCGCGCCGCCGGTGGCGGTGGCACTGATCTTCATCTGGATCTACAACGCGCAGTACGGCGTATTCGGCCACACGCTGCGTTTCTTCGGCATCGAGGCAGGCCAGGAGAACTGGCTCGACAGCATGCAGCACGCGATGCCCGCGGTGCTGATCACCACCATCTGGCAGATCTTCCCTTTCGCCTCGGTGGTGTTGCTGGCCGCACTGCAGGGTGTGCCCTCTGAACTGCGCGAAGCCGCGGTGATGGACGGTGCCGACCGACTCAGCGTGTTCAAGGCGGTGGTGTGGCCCACCATTCGGCCGTCGGTGGCGCTGCTCGCGCTGTTCTCGACCATCTGGTCGTTGCGTCGCTTCGACCTGATCTGGCTGCTCACGCAGGGCGGACCGGTCGGCTCGACCAACACGCTGGTGATCGACCTGTACCGCCGTGCCTTCGTCAACCACCACCTCGGCCAGGCCGCGGCGGTGGGCATGGTGGGCGTGGTGATCGCGCTGGCCGTGACGCTGGTGTACTTCCGCTACACGGCACGCGCCGAGAAGCAGGGGGCCCGCTGATGAGCGCCGCCGCTTCCGCCCCGATGCCCGCGATGTCCATGCGCCATGCGCTGCGCATGCTCGCGGTACTGGCCCTGCTCGGGGCCGCCGCTTTCCCGATCTACTGGATGCTCGTGACCTCGCTCACGCCGTCGGAGGCGCTGTTCGGCGATCGGCCGCAGATGCTGCCCTCGTTCTCGCGGCTGCCGGTGTACGGCGAGGTGTTCGCGATCAAGCCGGTCGCGACCTGGCTGCTCAACAGCGCCTGGGTGGCCATCGGCACCACTGTGCTGAGCATCGGCCTCGCTGTGTTCCCGGCCTATGCCCTGTCGCGCTTCCGCTTCGGCGGCAAGGGTGCGATCGGCTTCGGTCTGTTCGCCACGCAGATGCTGCCCGAGGCGATGCTGGTGGTGCCGCTCTACGCCATCTTCTCGCAGCTCTCGCTGCTCAACACGCTCTCGGGCCTGATCCTCGCGAACACCGCCTTCACCGTGCCGGTGATCACCTGGATCCTCAAGGGCGCCATCGACGGCGTGCCGATCGAGGTCGAGGAGGCTGCGCGCATCGACGGGTGCTCGCGCATCGGCATCGTGCTGCAGGTGGTCGTGCCGCTGATCGCGCCCACGCTGGCAGCCGCTGCGGTGATTTCCTTCTTCCACGGCTGGAACGAGTACGTCTTCGCGCAAACGCTGATCACCGAGGAGCGGCTGCACACCGCCTCGGTCGGGCTGGCCGGCTTCATCGGCGAGCTCAGCACGCCGCTCGACGCCGTGATGGCCGTGGGCGTGATGTACACGCTGCCCGCCGTGGCCTTCTACCTGGTCGTCCAACGCCACGTGGTGTCGGGCATGACCGCCGGCAGCGTCAAGGGCTGAGCGGCCCACCTTCCACAGCACACAACACACAACACACAGAAAAGGAGCCTCATGGCCTCCATCAAGCTTCAGGGCATCACCAAGGACTTCGCCGACAAGCAGGTCGTCAAGGGCGTCTCGCTGGACGTGCCTGACGGCGAGTTCCTGGTGCTGCTCGGCCCCTCGGGCTGCGGCAAGTCGACGCTGCTACGCATGCTCGCCGGTCTCGAGAGCATCAGCAGCGGCGAGATCCACATCAACGAGCGCCGGGTGGACGAGCTGCCGCCCACCGAGCGCGATATCGCCTTCGTTTTCCAGTCGTACGCGCTCTATCCGCACATGACCGTGCGACGCAACATCGCCTTCCCGCTCATCATGCGGCAGCACCGCTGGTGGTTCCACATTCCGCTGCTCGGCGGCATGGCAAAGCGGCGCATCGAGCGCTCGCCCGAAGTCTCGCAACTGGTGGAGCGCACCGCGCGCACGCTGGCGCTGACCGAGTGGCTCGACAAATTCCCGCGCACGCTCTCCGGCGGGCAGCGCCAGCGCGTGGCGCTCGGCCGCGCGATGGTGCGCCAGCCGCAGGTCTTCCTGATGGACGAGCCGCTCTCCAACCTCGACGCCAAGCTGCGCACCACGATGCGCTCGGAGATCACTAAGCTGCACCAGCGCGTCGGCGGCACCTTCGTTTACGTGACGCACGACCAGGTCGAGGCCATGACCATGGGCACCCGCATCGCACTGCTCAAGGACGGCATCGTGCAGCAGTTCGGCACGCCGCGCGACATCTACGAGCAGCCGGCCAACCTGTACGTGGCGCGCTTCATCGGCACGCCGCCGATGAACCTGCTGCGGGTGCATGCCGATGCGCAGACGCTGACGGCCGGCGACACCCGGATGGCCATGCCCGCGCAGCTGCTGGGGCTGGCATCGCCCCAGGGCGGCGATGCGGTGCTGGGTGTTCGACCCAGTGCGCTCACGGTCGCACGCAGCGGGCAGGGCCTGGCAGGCACCGTGTCGATCGTCGAGCACGTGGGCGCCGAGTCCCTGGTGGCGGTGAGCCTCACGCAGGCCCAGACGCTGCACGAGGAAGAAGGCAACGCCGGCGCCGACGTGATGGTGACCGTGTCGGGCTACACCGACCTGCGCGCCGGCGACGCTGTGGTGGTCGGCCTCGACCTTGCCCAGGCCGTGCTCTTCGATGCCGCGAGCGGCGCCAACCTCGCGCTCGCACCGCGCCAGGTGCAGTGAGCCCCGAGATTCCCCAACCCGTCAACCACCCCATGACCACACCATCCAGCATCCTCGGGGGCTTTCGCGTCCTCGACTGTTCCATCGCCATGGCCGGCCCCTTCGCCGCGCAGCGGCTGGGCGACCTCGGCGCCGACGTCATCAAGGTCGAGCCCGTGACCGGCGAGTGGCAGCGCCACGTCGCCGCCGGCGGCGCGACGGGCAACCGCATCAACGTTTCGTTCCTTTCGCTCAACCGCAACAAGCGCAGCCTGGCGGTCGACCTGAAGAACGCCGAGGGGCGAGACGCCCTCTACGAGCTGGTGCGCACCGCCGACGTGTTCCTGCAGAACTACCGACCCGGTGTCGCGCAGCGGCTGGGCGTGGACTACGAGACGCTCGCGAAGATCAATCCGCGGCTGGTGTACGTGTCGATGTCGGGCTACGGCGAGGACGGCCCCTACAAGCTCTGGCCAGGGCAGGACCTGCTGCTGCAGGCCATGAGCGGCGCCATGCTGTCGACTGGGCGGACGGGCGAGCCGCCCACGCCGGCAGGGCAGTACCTGGTCGACGCCATCACGGCCTCGACCGCCTTCGAAGCGGTGATTGCGGCGCTGTTGCACCGTGAACGCACGGGCGAGGGGCAGCTGGTAAAGGTCAACATGCTCGACGCCATCGTGGCGCTGCAGATGCAGGAGCTCTCGATCTTCAGCGTCGCCGGCAAGCCCCAGGCGCGGACCGCCGAGCCGCACGCCCACGTCTACATCCGCGCGCCCTACGGCGTGTTCGCCACGCAGGACGGCTTCCTGGCCCTGGCTTTCCCGAAGATGGCGGCGCTCGCGCAGGTCATCGAGGCCCCCGAGCTGGCCGGCTTCGACGACGAGCGCGACACCTTTGCGCGGCGCGACGAGATCTTCGCCGTCACCCGCGATCGGCTGCGCCACCGCACCACCGCCGCGTGGCTGGAGGCCTTCCGCGCCGCCGACATCTGGGCCGGTCCGGTGTATGGCTACGAGGACGTGATCAACGACCCGCAGATCGTGCACAACGGCACCTTCGTCGAGTACGAGCATCCGACCGAAGGCAAGGTGAAGACGCCGGGTTTTCCGATCCAGTTCACGCGCACGCCCTCGAGCGTGCGGCGCGGGGCGCCGCTCGTCGGCCAGCACACACGCGAGATCCTCGGCGAGCTGGGCTGGGGCGCGGAGCGCATCGACCAGCTGATCGATGCCAAGGTGATCGGAGAACAGACGCTGTGAACGCAGCGACGTCCTCTACGCCTGCGGCCGGTTCGCCGGTCGACGCGGGAACCGGTGACAAGACGGGAGCCGCCGCGAATGCCGTGCACCGAGCCCCGCGTGCCTACCGCGGCCTGACCTGGGATCACCCGCGCGGCTATGTCGCGCTGGAGCGCGCCGCGCAGGACGCGCGGGCTCAGGGGCTGGACCTGCGCTGGGAACGCCAGCCGCTCGAGGGCTTCGAGTCCCATCCGATCGAGGAATTGGCCGAGCGCTACGACCTGATCGTGCTGGACCATCCGCACATCGGCGACGCGGTGGCGGCAGACTGCCTGCAGCCGATGGAGTCGCTGTTCGACCCGGCCACGCTCGCGGCCTGGCGCGCGCAGAGCATCGGCCGCTCGTTCGACAGCTATTTCTATGCGGGCGCCCAATGGGCGCTGCCGCTGGACGCGGCCACCCAGGTGGCCGTGGCCCGCGAAGACCGGCTCGACGCGGGGCTGCCCCGCGACTGGGCCGAAGTGCTCGCGCTCGCGCATCGCCAGCCCGTGTGCCTGTCGCTGGCCGGCCCGCATGCCGCGCTCACGCTCTTCAGCATGGCTGCCGCGCACGGTGATGCGCCGGCCGCCGTCGACCCGGACCGGCTCTTCGCGGGCGAGGGCGCCGTCGCAGCGTGGACGTTGCTCAGCGAGCTGCACGCGTTGGCCTTCAAGGGCTGGCGCGGGCTCAACCCGATCCGCATGCTCGACGCGATGGCACGCGAACCCCAGGCGGTGTACTGCCCGCTGGTCTACGGCTATGTCAACTACGCGGTCGCCACGGAGGGCAGGGAGGCGCTGCGCTTCGGCGATGTGCCGGCCGGTCCGGCCGCGCACGGTGGCGCCCCGGGATCGACGCTCGGAGGCACCGGCCTGGCAGTGAGCCGCCGTGCGACGGTGGACGAGGATCTGTGCCGGCATCTGGCCGCGCTGATGAGCCCGGCGCTGCAATGCGACTTCATCCCCTTCGCCGACGGCCAGCCGAGCGCGCGCGCGGCATGGGCTGACGGGCGGGTCAACGCCGCTTGGAACGGCTTCTACGCGCAGACGCAGGCGACGCTCGAGCAGGCGATCGTTCGGCCGCGCCATCCCGGCTACATCCCGTTCCAGACCGAGGCTGCGGCGCTGGTGCGCGACGCGCTGGACGACCGACTGGCGCCCGCGCCGGCACTGGCCGCGCTGCAGGCCCTCTACGCACGCTGTCGGCCCACGGCCAGCGAAGTCTGAACCTCCGTCTCCCAGCCACGAACCCACCGTTTCGAAAGCATCGCCGATGAACCACGTCCTGTTCGAGGTGCGCGACCAGATCGCCACCCTCATCCTCAACCGTCCCGAGAAGCTCAATGCCGTCACGCCCGAGATGGCCGATGCAATGGTGGCGCATGTGAAGGACTGCAACGCACGCGCCGACGTGCGTGCAGTGGTCCTCACAGGCGCGGGGGAGAGAGCCTTCTGCGCGGGCAGCGACATCGCCGACCTGGACGGCTACGACTCACCCTGGACCTTCCGCAACCGGCCCGACTACTGCGACGCCATCCGCGCGCTGCGCAAGCCGGTGGTCTGCGCCATCAACGGCTATGCATTGGGCGGTGGGCTGGAGACCGCGATGTCCTGCGACATCCGGATCGCGGCCGACCACGCGAAGCTCGGGGCGCCCGAGGTCAAGCTCGGCTGGATCGGCGGCGGCGGCATGTCGTACATGCTGGCCCACAGCATCGGCCCGTCGAACGCCTCGCTCATGCTGATGGGCGGCGATCCGATCAGCGCGCAGCAGGCGCTGCAGTGGGGCCTGGTGAGCGAGCTGGTGCCGGCTGCGGAGCTGCTCGCGCGTGCCCAGGCCATTGCCGCCACGCTCGCGAGCCGTCCGCCGATCGCGGTGGAGACCGCCAAGGCCAACGTGCGCGCCGCCTACGCGATGCCGCTGGAGATGGCGATCCAGTACGAGCGCGACCTGCAGACCGTCTGCTTCGCGACCGAGGACGCGAACGAGGGCCGTGCCGCCTTCAAGGCGCGCCGGCCGGCCCAGTTCAAGGGGCGCTGATGAAGCCGTGGAACGAAACATCGAGCGCGCAGGCGACCCTGCCGGGGGACGCCGACAGCGCCCTGCTGATCGGGCGGGTGTGGGTCCCCGGGCCCGGCGGCGGTCCCACGTTGGTGACGGTGCGAGAAGGCCAGCTGTTCGACATCGGTGACCTGGCACCCACGATGTCGATGCTGCTCGACCGACCGGATGCGGCAGCGGCGGTGCGTGCCGCTCCCGGCGGGGCGTTGGGTTCGCTTGCCGACTGGTTGGCAGACACCGCGGCGTTTGGGCCCGACGCGACGCGGCGCCACCTGCTGGCACCGAACGACCTGCAGGTGGTGAAGGCCGCCGGCGTGACCTTCGCGGCCAGCATGGTCGAGCGCGTGATCGAGGAGCAGGCGCGCGGCGACGCGGGCCACGCGGACGCGGTGCGCCGCCAGGTCGTGGCGGCCGTGGGCGACGACCTTTCGGCCATCCGCCCCGGCTCGCCGGAAGCGACCCGGCTCAAGTCGGTGCTGCTGGCGCAGGGCCTCTGGTCGCAGTACCTCGAGGTCGGCATAGGGCCCGACGCCGAGGTCTTCACCAAGGCGGCCCCGCTGTCTTCGGTGGGCACCGGCGTGCAGGTGGGCCTGCACCCGGGGTCGACTTGGAACAACCCCGAGCCCGAGGTGGTGCTGGTGGTCGACCCGCGCGGCCAGGTGGTGGGCGCCACGCTCGGCAACGACGTCAACCTGCGTGACTTCGAAGGCCGCAGTGCGTTGCTGCTGGGAAAGGCCAAGGACAACAACGGCGCCTGCGCCATCGGCCCCTTCATCCGATTGTTCGATGCGCAGTTCGGGATCGACGACGTGCGCTCGGCCGTGGTCTCGCTCCGTGTCGACGGCGAAGACGACGGCTTCGTGCTCGAGGGGGCCAGCTCGATGGCGCAGATCAGCCGTGACCCGCTGGAGCTGGTGGGCCACGCCATGGGGCCGCATCACCAGTACCCCGACGGCATCCTTCTCTTCTGCGGAACGATGTTCGCGCCGATCGCGGACCGCGATGCGGCGGGTGCGGGCTTCACCCACCACGTGGGCGACCGGGTGGTGATCCACTCGGAGCGGCTGGGCACGCTGGTCAACCGCGTGGGGCGCAGCGATGCGATCCCGCCGTGGACCTTCGGCATCGGCGCGCTGATGCGCAGCCTCGCCGGCCGGGGTTTGCTGGCGAGTCTGGACGCGGCATTGCACGACGGTGCGTGACGAAGTTGCCGACAGCCGGATGCGCGCCGGTTGACGGCAGAATGCGGGGCCCGCCCATGACCGACTTCGACAGACGCCAGACCCGCCGCCGTTTCGGCACCAATTCGGTCACCATGGCCGACGTGGCACGGGTCGCCGGAGTCTCGGCGCAGACGGTTTCGCGTGTGCTGCGCGAGCCCGACAGTTGCTCGCCGCAGTCGGTCGAGCGTGTGCGCGAGGCAATCCGCTCGACGCAGTACGTGCAGAACCATGCGGCCAGCCATCTCGCCTCCAACCGCAGCATGACGGTGGTGGCGGTGATTCCGCAGATCGCGGCTTCGATCTTCGCGGAGACGTTGCAGGGTCTCTCTAATGTGCTGCTGGAGGCGGGCTACCAGGTGATCATCGGCCACAGCGACTACAGCCACGAGCGCGAGGAGGCGGTGGTGCGCAACCTGCTCGGGCGCCGCCCCGACGCCTTCTTTCTGGTGGGCACGCAGCACACCGAGGCCGTGCGCGGCATGCTCATGCGGGCAGCCATCCCGGTGGTCGAGAGCTGGGCCTGGACCGATTCGCCCATCGACCAGCTGGTGGGCTTCTCGAACGAGGCCGCCTTGCAGGAGGCCGTGGCCTATGCCCGGCGGCGCGGCTATGCGCGGCCGACCTTCGTCGGGTCTGTGCGCCCCGGGGACGACCGGGCACGCGAACGCCTGAGCGGTTATCTCGCAGGCGTGGCGCGGCATTACCCGGGCTTCGTGCCGCGCACCGTGGTGGCCGAGGACCTGCCCTACACCATGACCAGCGGGCGGGTGCTGCTGGCCGCCGCGCGCCAACACCATCCCGACAGCGACCTGCTGATGTTCTCGAGCGACCTGCTCGCCGCCGGCGCGCTGCTGGCCTGCGAGCGCGAGGGCATCGCGGTGCCGAAACAACTGGCGATCATGGGCTTCGGAGACTACGAAGTGGCGAGCGAACTGAATCCGGGTCTGACGACCATCGCGGTGCCGACGGTGCGCATGGGCGAGGAGGCCGCGCGCATTCTCATCCGGCGCCTGCGCAACGAAACGCCGGCAACGCGGACGCTCGATCTGGGCTTCGAACTCGTGGCGCGCGGGAGCGCCTAGCGCCGCGCCGGACATCGCTCTGGCCGCGCTGTGCGGAGGTCATACTGGCGCGATGCCCGACGCTGCACCTTCACCCATGGCCCCCCAGCGCGTGCTGCGCCGTTGGCGCTGGCCGCTGCGATTCTTGTGCCTGCTTGCGGTGCTGCTGCTCGGGCCGATCGGAATGTTGGCCTCCGGCAAGCTGGACCTCG
>Ga0247810_10002098_pt1 | contig 11446 bp, 12 predicted proteins | sample UWRJL119311C1_FD_179918 | JGI IMG/M metagenome (GOLD analysis project Ga0247810, IMG submission 179918) | Plant litter microbial communities from Arlington Agricultural Research Station in Wisconsin, United States - UWRJ-L119-311C-1 | ecosystem: Environmental > Terrestrial > Plant litter >...
AAGCAATGGCATTTCGGGACTTACATCAAGGTTTTCAGATTTTCCGTTTACAGTTAGTTGTATCATAATAAAGTCTGATTTTTAAGATTAACAATCGTCCGGTTTTTAATCGGTCGATTTTGGTTCCCTAATTTACAAAAAAAAACACGAGTGACTAAAGTAGGATTGCTATTTGTTATCGTTCTAAAAAACATTTTAAAAACTTTTTTCAATCACTTGAAAACCTTCTTAATAGATTTAATTACCTGATAATAATGCAATTAAATAAAACAAAAGTATAATTTTTTTATTTTTTATAAGCTTTAGATTTGTACGTATCAAATTAAAAAATCATGAATATTTTAAATCATAAGGCTAATGTTGAAGAGAGTTCCAGAACATCTTCGAAAAAAACGATACTAAGTCAACTTCTTCACAAGCCAATGAGAAATCAAGCAATGAGACGAGAAAAGCAGTACTGCTGAAAAAATAACTTTAATTTTTATTATGAAAGAAGAAATTCACGAAGATTTCGGTCGGGATGATCGCAATTTTCATCCGGAAGAACAGCGAATTATTTGGGAAACCATGGAAAATAAAGAGCCTGCAATTGAAGGGCTTCTGGGATATGGTTTGGCTGCTATAGACTCCGAAAAAGACAATTACCACGATCAGACAGATAATGAAGAGGATTCGGATAATAAAAACGGGAAAGATCAGGATGTGCAATTGGACAAAGAGCTAAAGGATTATTCAGACCAGGATTTTGACAAAAAAGATAAATCTGATTTATAATTAAAATTTAGTCAAAAGTTTGAAAGTCCAAAGCCTAAAGTCCAGTTTGGCATCTTATACCGTACTTTCGACTTTGAACTTAATCATGACTTATATGAAATTATTGTAAAGTAATGGTAGTGAAGCAAATCTAAGCATTTACTCAATCATGATTCAACAATTCATGACCTTTGCAATTAAACCTTTTAATATTTGGCTTTTAAATAATTTAGAAATTAATTCAAAAACTAAATTTTTATTTTAGTAAAGAAAAACAAAAGCTTTAAATGAATATTAGGGAGTAAGTTTCTTATAATGAAAATTATCTCGATCATATTGCTGTGAAGCGCAGTATTTATTTGAGTTAAGAAGTATTTAAGGAATTTAAAAAAGAAAAAAAATTATAAAAAATGCAAATATATGACCAATCGGTCATATATTTGCATTGTAATTCTTCTGAAATATAAAAGCAAAGAAACAATTATCATGGCAAAAGGCGAAGAAACCAGACAATTTATCATAGAAAAAGCAGCACCGATTTTTAACACAAAAGGAATTGCAGCAACAGCTATGAGTGATATCATGGAAGCGACTAAATTGTCAAAAGGAAGTATGTACGTTCATTTTGAAAATAAGGAAGTCCTTGCCTGTGCTGCTGTAGATTACAATATGAAAACAGTGACTGATAAATTGTTGGCAAAATTAACTAAAAGCAAAACAGCAAAAGAAGAGTTATTTACCTACATAGATTTTTTCAGTAATGCTATAAATCCGCCACTTACAGGAGGCTGTCCTTTATTGAATTTCGGGACTGAAGCTGATGATACCAATCCTGTTATAAAACAAAAAATTAATAAAGGAATCAATTTTAATCAGCAGTTATTAGAAAATAGCATTAACAAAGGAATTGCCACAGGAGAATTTAATCATGATTGGGATGCAGCCGATTTTGCGACCGTAATGGTAGCGATGATGGAAGGCGGTCACTTAATTTCCAGAATGGCCGGTAATAATGATAAGATGAAAGTCATTACCAAAACCCTAAAGGCAATAATTGAGGAAAATACCCTGTAATTTTTTTTATCAAAAAAATGACCGATTGGTCATATTTATAAAATAACAAATCAATTTAAATAGTAAACATTAAAAATTCATAATTTAGAAACCATGTCAAAAACAATTTTAATTTCAGGAGCATCAAAAGGATTCGGGAGAGTCTGGGCAGAAGCATTTTTAGCAAAAGGATATCAGGTAGCTGCAACAGCAAGAAATATCGACACTTTAGCTGACTTAAAAGCGCAATACGGAGAAGCTATTTTACCGCTAAAATTAGACGTAAACAATCGCGAAGATTCATTCGCACTCGTAGAAAAAGTGCATCAGCATTTCGGGAAAATTGATATACTGATCAATAATGCCGGTTATGCTTTAAACGGAGCAGTAGAAGAAGCCAGTGAAAGCGAAGCCAGAGGACAATTTGAAACCAATTTCTTCGGCACTTTATGGTTAACTCAGGCTGTTTTGCCAATCATGAGAAAGCAACAAAGTGGTCACATCATTCAGGTTTCTTCTATTTTAGGAATTGCTACTTTACCGGTTTTGGGAATTTACAATGCTTCTAAATTTGCAGTTGAAGGTCTTACTGAAACATTGGCTTCAGAGGTAAAACAATTCGGAATTAATGTAACTTTGTTAGAGCCAAATGGTTATGCAACTGATATCTGGGGTAACGCATTCAACAGCGAAAGCATCGATGCTTATGACGGACTTAAAAAAGCAATTGCAGAAGGTCATGATCCTGATACTTTCGGAAAAATAAGCGCTACAGTTCCGGCAGTAATTAAACTGATTGAAGCAGAAACCCCTCCTCTACGCCTATTCTTAGGAAAAGTTGCTTTACCATTTGCCAAACAAACCTATGATCAAAAAATAGCAACCTGGGAAGAATGGGCTGATGTTTCTGTGGCAGCCCACAGATAATTTATTTTTAATTTTTCTAAAGTTGATTAACGAGATTGTTTCTTTACTGAAATGGTCTCGTTTTTTTTAGCTACAACATTTTAATATGTAAGAAAATTTAGATTTTTAAATAGATAATTTCGTTGCATAAAATTTTTTAGAAGCCTGCTTTATGCTAATTTTTTGATTATAAGTTTAAATTTTGACTAATTTACTATTCAGCATGGGAAATTTAGTCAATTCCTTTACATTTTCTTTAAGTATCTGTTAAATCTTTAATAAAAACTATTTGTTAATAATGTAAGAAAACGTATATTTGAGAGACATAGAATATTAAGTAGCATGCAAGAAAAATCAAAATTAAATAGTTTTACATTTCCAAAAACGCCTACCGGAATTGATGGACTGGACGAGATTACAGATGGCGGATTCCCAACGGGGCGCCCAACATTAATCTGTGGTGGTGCGGGTTGCGGAAAAACATTATTATCAATGCAATTCCTTATTAAAGGAATTACAGAGTATAATGAACCCGGCGTTTTTATGTCTTTCGAAGAACCTTCGGATGACCTTACCTTAAACGTTAAGTCTCTGGGATTTGACCTTGAAAAACTGAAAGCAGAAAAAAAACTAGTTGTAGATCATGTTCGTGTAGAAAGATCAGAAATTGAAGAAGCGGGAGAATATGATTTGGATGGTTTATTTATCCGATTAGGACATGCCATCGATTCCATAAAAGCGAAACGCGTTGTGTTGGATACCATAGAATCCCTTTTTGCAGGCCTGGACAATCAGGCTATTCTGAGAGCTGAATTGCGAAGACTATTTCATTGGCTTAAAACAAAAGGCGTTACGGCAATTATAACTGGTGAACGCGGTGAAGCTACCCTAACTCGTCAGGGATTAGAAGAATATGTTTCAGATTGTGTTATTGTGCTGGACCACCGTGTTATCGAACAGGTTTCTACCAGAAGACTCCGAATTGTAAAATACAGAGGGTCAACACATGGTACGAATGAATATCCGTTTTTAATTGATGAGGACGGAATTTCAGTTTTGCCTATAACCTCATTAAAACTGGATAACGAAGTTTCTTCTGATGTAATTTCGACAGGAGTTCCCGGATTAAACGAAATGTTTCAGGGAGGCGGATTTTACCGCGGAAGCAATATATTAGTTTCAGGTACAGCGGGAACAGCCAAAACAACTATTGGATGTTATTTTGCCAACGAGCAATGCAAAAATAAAGAAAAGACAATCTATTTTGCATTTGAAGAATCTCCACATCAGCTGGTTCGAAATATGAGATCTATAGGTATTGACCTCGATGAACATATTAAAAAAGGATTACTGCAAATTCATTCGGCGCGACCGTCTTTAAATGGTCTTGAACTACATTTGCTTACACTAAGAAAATTAATCAGGGAATTCAAACCCACAACTATAATTATTGATCCTATAAGTAATTTGATCTCTGTAGGAAGTGAACACGAAGTTCGTTCTATGCTCGTTAGGCTGATTGATATGCTAAAGGCTCATAATATAACGGCCTTGTTTACTTCTTTAAACAAACAAACCGATAATTTCAGACCTGATCTTGCAGAAGAATCGGTTTCTTCATTGGTAGATACCTGGATTACCGTTCGTGATATGGAAGGTGTTGGTGAAAGAAACCGTGGGATCTTTATTATCAAAGCCAGAGGAATGGGACATTCTAATCAGGTAAGGGAGTTTGTAATAAATGATAAAGGAATTGAGTTACTAGACGTAGAATTAGGACCTAATGGAATCCTGACCGGTGCTGCAAGACAATCACACCGATTCAAAAAAACGGTCTCAGATATTAAGCTTCAAAATGAAATCAGCAGAAAAGACAGGGAAATTGCCCGTAAGCGTAAAGTTTTGGAAGCCAATATAGAAGCACTTAAGAATGAATTCGAATCTGCCGAAGAAGAACTTAGTATCCTAAGAGCAACAGAAGAATTACAGGCAAAATTGTCTTCTAAAAAATAGCATCATTATGAAAAAAGAAGTTGTAGCCGAATGGCAATTACTGCTCTATATAGCAGGACAAACGCCAAAATCGATTAAGGCGCTTGAAAACATAAAAAAATATGCCGAAATACATTTGAAAGGGATTTACAGCATTGAAATTATAGATTTGCTTAAAAGCCCGCAATTGGCAGAAGGGGATCAAATTTTGGCAGTACCGACACTGGTACGCAAATTTCCTGAACCTATTCGCAAAATAATAGGTGACCTCTCAAATGAGGAAAGAGTGCTTGTAGGACTTAATATTAAACCTATAATTGCATAAAACATGGAAGACTCATCTGATGGCTCGAGCACAAACAAACATACATTTACTCTTTTTGTCTCAGGTATGTCTGTAAAATCAGGTCATGCTATTGAAAATCTACGCAGGATTTGTGACACTTATCTGGCAGACAATTACGAAGTAGAAATCATTGATATCAGCCGTGAAAAAGAACAGGCTGTTATTCACCAAATTGTGGCAATACCTACACTGATCAAAACAGGTCCGGAACCAAGAAGAATCATTTTAGGTGATTTGTCGGATACAGAAAAGGTGCTGAAAATATTAAATTTAAGGGGATAATTTGAAGGGTAACGATATAAATACAGACGCACTACTGGCAGAAATTGCCGCATTAAAGGAAGAACTTTTTGAATCAAATAGTATTGTAAATGCTATAAAACAAGGAGATGTTGATGCATTGGTAGTACATAATAATGGGGTTCCTCAGCTTTATTCGCTTGAAACGGCTGACTACACCTACAGGCTTCTTATCGAAAAGTTCAGGCAGGGTGCATTAAGTATTTCCAGAGACGGACTTATACTATATTGTAATGACTATTTTTCCAAACTGGTGGGAATACCATCAGAATTGATAATTGGTACGTATCTTAATGAATATTTCGATACTCCGGCGCAATTTGAGCAGCTTATCGAAGCGATAAAGTATGGTATAACCACACATGAAATACTGCTTAAATCGGAGATTGGAAAAAATAATTTTCCGGCATACATTGCTTTAACAGACCTTGAACCTGCTGTTGAGGCTATCGGAATTGTAATTACTGATTTAACTGAGAAGAAAAAACACGAAGAAGCGCTGATTCAGCATCACTTGGAATTAGAGGAAAAGATCAAGGAATTAAATAGGATTAACAGTAATCTTAAAGAGTTTATTCACGTTATTTCACACGATCTAAAGGAGCCATTACGAAAAATTGTAATGCACAGCGAAAGAATAAACGGAAGTAATCTTTCAGAAAGCGATGCAAAATCTATGATTGTAATGAAATTGTCTGCTTTGCGATTAAATTCGCTTATAGATGATTTGGTACAATATTCATCGCACACCGCACAGCTGGAACGTGCAGAAGTCGATTTAAATGCCACAATTTCTGAAGTAATTGATGATCTCGAAATTAGTATTGCCGATAAAAATGCCCAGATCAAAATAGGAAAATTGCCCGTTATACAAGCTTCCAGGGTACAAATGCGACAACTTTTTGCCAATTTGATTACCAACGCTATTAAATACAGCAAAGCAGATACTCCCCCATTTATTCAAATATATCAGGATGATAATTTTAATGTGGAAATTCCGAATCAAAACACTAAATTTGTAAAGATTCAGATCAAAGACAACGGTATTGGAATGGAATCCAGTCACCTGCTTAAAATTTTTACGATTTTTCAGCGACTGCATGCCAAAAATGAATATTCCGGAAACGGTATTGGACTAGCCATCTGTAAAAAAATTATGGAAAACCATTCAGGAAACATTACTGTTGAAAGTACTTTGAACGAAGGCACCACATTTAATCTTTATTTTCCTATTTTATAATGCCAGAGAAATATAACTTACATATTGTTATTGCCGAAGACGACAATGATGATGCAGATGTAATCTTTGAAACCTTTACTAATAATCCTAATTTCAGGAAAGTAAGCCTGGTACCCAATGGAGAAGAACTTCTGAATTATCTTAAAGACGATGCCAACGAAAATCCAGACGTGATCCTCACCGATATCAACATGCCGATAGTCGACGGAATTGAAGCCCTGGAGGAAATTCTGAATACGAATGAATTAAAAAATATTCCCTGCTTTGTCTATTCCACCAGCATCAATCCTTCCTATAAAGAAAAGTGTGATGTACTCGGAGTAAAAGCTTACCTTATTAAACCTTATTCTTTTGAGGCTTTTAATGAAATTCCGAAGACGATTTTGAGTATCATTGAGCTTTAATTAGCTTCGAAGTTCAACAATATAAATAATATTTAAACGAGATTATTTCATTTGGAATTAGTCTCGTTTTTTATTAGAAGCTGTTCCTGCTGTCCACTATATCTTTTATGCCGAACCCCGGCACAAAAGGATGCCGTTCCCATCAGGGCTAGGGCTTTAGGTTGTAAAAAGATGCTGTTATTTTGATAAAACTTATTTCTTAGGAAGATAAATCCAAAAGATGGTTCCTACTCCGGGCTTGCTTGTAAAGTTGATAATACCGTTATGGTTTTCAATAATGCGTCGGCATAAGGCAAGACCTATTCCGTTTCCACCATATTGATTTTTTTCGTGCAGTCTTTGAAACATGTCAAATATTCGGCCTGAATACTGGCTGTCCATCCCAATACCGTTGTCCGCAATGGAAATAATATGATAATTGCCGGATACAGCCATCTCATTGTTATCTTCGGGCATAGCAGTGGCAGAGATCGTTACCGAAGGAAGGGAAGTATTAAATTTAAGTGCATTGTTTATCAAATTATAAAACAATTGGCGCAGCTGTGTATGAAGCCCCAAAACTTGTGGCAACGGCTCAATATGAAGAGAAGCACTTTTTTCTTCAATCACAAGACTCAAATCCCCTAACGTTTCAGAAATGATTTCATTCAGGTCTACTTCTTCAAAATATTGTTTTTTATTATTATCTATTCGCGAATAATTAAGAACATCCGTAATTAGAGTAGATAAACGTGTTGCAGCCGATGTAATGCGGTCAAAATAATATTCTTTTTTCTGGTCTTCAGACAAATGCTGGCCGGCACGGGAAATCATAATCATAATTTTTCGCAAAGGCTCCTGAAGATCGTGACTTGCAATGTAGGCAAACTGCTCTAATTCTTTATTTTTGAAAACCAATTTAGAGTTGGCATTTTCCAATTCGCTTTGGATCATTTTCAGCTCCGTATTGTCTTTCAATGTTTCTACAACCAATTTCTGTGCATTGATATCTACAAAATAAACCAGCCAGCTGTTAAAAGAGCCGTCTTCAGCTTTATTAGGAATCATGGTAACCAAATGCCAGACATAAGCTGAACCACTGTTAATTCTGATTTCGCCTGAAAAAGAAGTGCGGTTTGCTTTTGCTTTGTCCCAGCCTTCTAAAATGGATTCAATATGATCAGAATGAACAAAATTCATCAAATTTTTTCTGTCAAAATTCGGTGGCGGTACTTTTAAATAATGCAATAAGGACTCATTATAAAGCAATACTTTATTACGGTCATTGACCTCACAAATTAAAATCGGAATGGTATTGGCTAATTTTCTGTACCGGTTTTCACTTTCAGTCAGTTTTTCAGAAATCGCAATCAGTTCAATGTTTTTCTTCCTGATTTCATCATACGGAGATAAAGGCGGCTCGTACTTAAAATAATCAATAAGCGATTTTATCTTCGTTTCTGACAAAAGACCCGGGGATGCCACAGGCTGGCTAATTCGTGTAGTAGATTTTCTCCCATGATAACTGTACTCAATATTACCGGAGATTTTAGCAGCATAATTGAAAGCTTCAGGACTGCAGTTTTTTAAATCTACAGCATCTGTTATAGTGGCTACAATTTCTTTTTGCGTTGCTTTTATGCTGTTAATATAAATCACGAGTAAGGAATCCTTGCCTTTTGCAATGGAGCATCGGGCAATTTCAGATACGGCTGTTGAAAACCGGGTTTGGAAAGAGGATGGCATACCGCACATTTCGGCAATTTTCATGCTTCGTTTATGGGCCAGTATTAAGTCCATTTCGTTATCCAGATTTATTTTTATAATCTCCTTCATGATGCTTACATTATTTTACCTACCAAAATGGAAGCGTCATCTGTTCCTCTTAAATTTTCTTTATATAATGCAGAAGCTATAACGCCGGAATGCTGTTTCAAAATAGACGTCATCTCATTTAGATTCCATCTCGTACGTAATCCGTCACTGTGCATGACAATAATCTGATGTTTTTTGTACGGAACAGTCGTTGTGTTTAAAGTACGCGGAATATTGTGACCTATAATTCCGTTGTATGGTGTATAGGTCTTATTTTCCAGGCCGTCATAAATACGGGTGCTGATATTACCAACTCCGCAGATATTCCAAACCTCCGACTTAAAATCTACTACCGCAATCGTTCCCACCAGTCCCCTGCTCTTTTTTACTTTGGCATGAATGTCCCTGATAATTTCCGAAGGCTCCACTTCGGCTGACTGTTTAAAAGCTTTGATAGCGAGCTGTACGGCTTCATTTGCATTTTCACCATGTCCGAGGCCATCGCCTAAAAATATTTGAAATCCTCTTTTGGAAGTTTTAATATGATAGCCGTCACCACAGGTCGTTTCACCTGGATAATTAACCGCAATAGCGCTGTAATTCAAACCGCTTTGCAAGGCAGGCAAAACAAAATCTGCTTTTTCGTAAATTTTAATGTACTGAACACATCCCCAGTTTTTCATTGAGTAGATCTGGAAATCATTGCTCAGTCTTTTAATGGAACCTAGTCCATGTCCAAGCGTATTAGAGGATGAATAGCCATCGTTCATTATTTTCGAAAGGTTATCAAAACCTACTCCCTTGTCCAGACAGTAGATTTCGATTACATTGTGTTCTTCTTCTATGTTTGCCCTGTACAAAAGTTCTCCACCATTGGCATATTTAATAAGATTAGAGGTCAGTTCGGCAACAATAATATCTGTTTCTGCAGCTCTATGTGGTGTAAAACCGATTTGAAGTGCAAGGTTGTGTATTTCTCTTTTTATAAAAGCAATCAGACTTCGATCGTCAATTTTATAGCTGGAAAAAGTATTATCCATTTTTCCATTTTGTTATAGTCACGGTAGTTCCGTTTCCTGGTTCTGATTTTATGTCAAATTCATTAACAAGCCTTTTGGTTCCGGGGAGTCCCAGACCTAAGCTTTTTCCTGTGCTGTATCCGTCTTTCATAGCCAGACTGATGTCCACTATTCCGGGGCCGTTATCAATAAAAGTTACGCGCACGCCATTATCACGCCCACTGCTGACCGATTCTATGATGACTTTGCCACCGCCGCCATATTTCAGGAGATTACGAACAAGTTCGCTGGTTGCCGTAATTAGTTTGGTCTGATTCAAAATGCTCATACCCATTTTTACGCCGTATTCTTTTACCCGATTGCGTAATGGCACCACATCCTGTTCCCTTACAATTAATGCTTCTTCTCTACTATTCGTTATCGTCGTCATACTCCTGCTCTTCATTATCGCTAATATGCATTTTTGAGCGCAGTAGATCCATGCCTTTCTCTACATTCAGGGCACTTATGACTCCGTTTAAGGATAATCCAAGTTCAACAAGCGTAATGGCAACAGCAGGCTGCATTCCTACCACAACCGTTTGGGCGTCCATTATTTTAGACATCACCGCAATGTTTCCTAAAATACGCCCCATAAAAGAGTCGATTATAGAAACGGCTGAGATATCAATTAAAACACCTTTGGAACTATTTTTACTGATAGTGTTTATTAAATCTGATTCAAGATTTTCTGCCAGTTGGTCGTATAAATCTACCTGTATGGTTACAAGCAGAAAATCTCCCATTTTCAGTATAGGAATTCTTTCCATATTAAAGTATAAAAATCTTAAACTACTTTTCTTTTCACAACAGTCAGCGCCAACATATCAAATGCAGTTTTAAGGGCACTTGCAAGAGATGCTTTGGTAATAATACCAGTCAGGTCAATTCCTAAATGCACTACTGTTTGCGCAATTTCAGGACGAATACCGCTGATAATACACTCTGCTCCCATTAAACGTGTTGCACTAACCGTTTTAATAAGATGCTGTGCTACCAATGAATCTACTGCCGGAACACCCGAAATATCCAGGATAGCAATAGAACTTCCTGTATCTACGATTTGCTGCAACAGGTTTTCCATTACAATCTGTGTTCTGGAACTGTCTAATGTACCAATAATAGGCAAGGCAACAATACCTTCCCAAACGGTGATAACGGGAGTTGAAATTTCACTGATTTCATCCACTTGTCTTGAAATCACATCTTCTCTTCCTCTCATGAAAGCCTCAAAAGTCAGGATAGTCATGTTGTCCAAAATGGCATTCAGCTGTAAATTTGCATGGAACAATTGCTCAGAATCTTGTATGTTTTCAGACAGGATTTGTGAAGCAGCCTGTTTGAATGTAGTCAGGTACTGTGCGTTTTCTCTAGGCGAAAAACCGCGCTTTCCTCTTGAAGAAGAGATTCCTACAATAAGGTCTTCTACTTTTATGAATTCAGGAGAGTCCTGAAAGTTACCTTGTAAGGTAGTTAAGGCGCTTAAAAAAAGTGATGCAAATTCTTTTGACTCTTCCTCTTCTACTGCTCCGTCGTCAGATCCGCTCTCGATAAGAAGCTGAGACCATATTTGTAATAATTTATTTTCGTGCTCTTTCAA
>Ga0247810_10002099_pt1 | contig 11434 bp, 6 predicted proteins | sample UWRJL119311C1_FD_179918 | JGI IMG/M metagenome (GOLD analysis project Ga0247810, IMG submission 179918) | Plant litter microbial communities from Arlington Agricultural Research Station in Wisconsin, United States - UWRJ-L119-311C-1 | ecosystem: Environmental > Terrestrial > Plant litter >...
TGGTGGTGGTGCAGCAGCTACGGGTAATACCGAAATTCAGGATCGTTTAAATAAATTGCCTTCGCCTTCTCCACTTGGTGGCGGTGCAACAAATAATGCAGCTCCTGCAAAACCTGCTCCAACTGCTGATACAACAAAGAAATAATTTAATACTAACAAAACATTTAAAAGCTTTCCTCTAAAAAGGGAAAGCTTTTTTGTTTTAAACGTTTTAAGGGATAAAACTTAAATAGTAGCACAAACTTCGCTACTTAAACCCAATTGCAATGTAAAGTCCCAAAGCGTAGCGAGGACTTGGAGTGTAGCTGCGCTATTTAAACTGATCGAACTACTGAAGTATCTTTTCAAATCTCAATTAATGGCGATTTATTTGGTATCCTCTGCCAAGCTGGCACCCAAAATTTTATGATATTCTGCATTTGTTTATAAATTTGACAGTACGGGTGTAAATTTGTCCCTGAAAGCTAATTGGCATAAAAAGTGTTAATTGTATGCTTAGTTAAAAAACTTAAAATCAAAATAAAAATAATAAAAGTTATGGCGTTAAACCTTAAACCAATTGCTGGCAGTTCGAACAGAGTTATTGTTGAACCTGCTGCGGCAGAAGAAAAAACTGCATCGGGTTTGTATATCCCTGATACTGCGAAAGAAAAACCATCTAAAGGAACTGTAGTTTCTGTTTCTGAAGAGGATGCTGACGGTAAAAAAGCTAGCGTAAAAGTTGGCGATGTTGTTATTTATGGTAAATACGGTGGTACCGAATTCCCTTACGAAGGTAAAGATTACCTAATTATGCGTGAAACTGATATCTACGCAGTTGTAGGATAATTATAAGTAGAAAGTTAAATTTATAAGATGACGCGATTTAAAAATCGTAAATCATAATTCAAAAATCTTAAATCAAAATGTCAAAACAAGTAAAATATAACGTGGAAGCACGTGACGCCCTGAAACGTGGTGTTGATATCTTAGCTAACGCAGTAAAAGTAACTTTAGGTCCTAAGGGACGTAACGTGATCATCGATAAAAAATTCGGTTCTCCAGCAATTACTAAAGATGGTGTTACGGTTGCTAAAGAAATCGAATTGAAAGATGCGGTTGAAAACATGGGCGCTCAAATGGTTAAAGAAGTGGCTTCAAAAACAGCTGATATTGCTGGTGATGGAACTACAACGGCTACTGTTTTAGCTCAAGCGATTATTACTACAGGTATTAAAAACGTTGCTGCGGGTGCAAACCCAATGGATTTAAAACGCGGTATTGATAAAGCTGTTGCTGCAGTTGTTGCTAATTTAAAAGAACAATCGCAAACGGTTGGTGAGGATAACAACAAAATTAAACAAGTTGCATCGATCTCTGCTAACAACGACGAGGTTATCGGTTCGTTAATTGCTGAAGCAATGAGCAAAGTTGGTAAAGATGGTGTAATTACTGTTGAAGAAGCAAAAGGTACTGAAACTGAAGTTAAAACAGTTGAAGGTATGCAGTTTGACAGAGGTTATTTATCTCCATACTTTGTTACCAATGCAGATAAAATGGAAGCGGAATTAGAAAATCCTTACATTTTAATTTACGACAAAAAAATCAGCAACATGAAAGAATTGTTGCCAGTTTTAGAAAAAACTGTTCAAACTGGTAAACCATTGGTTATCATTTCTGAAGATTTAGATGGTGAGGCTCTAGCTACTTTAGTAGTTAACAAAATTCGTGGTTCGTTAAAAGTTGTTGCTGTTAAAGCTCCAGGTTTTGGTGATAGAAGAAAAGCAATGTTAGAAGATATCGCAATCTTAACTGGCGGTATCGTTGTATCAGAAGAAAGAGGTTATAAATTAGAAAATGCTGATTTAACTTACTTAGGTTCTGCTGAAAAAGTTGTGGTTGATAAAGATAATACAACTGTAATTAACGGTGCTGGTAATTCAGAAGATATTAAATCTCGTGTTAGCCAAATCAAAGCTCAAATCGACACTACTACATCTGATTACGATAAAGAAAAATTACAAGAGCGTTTAGCTAAATTAGCTGGCGGTGTTGCAGTTCTTTACGTTGGCGCAGCTTCGGAAGTTGAAATGAAAGAGAAAAAAGACCGTGTTGATGATGCTTTACATGCAACTCGTGCAGCTGTAGAAGAAGGTATTGTTGCTGGTGGTGGTGTTGCTTTCATCCGTGCGGTTGAAGCTTTAGCCGATCTTAAAGGTGTTAACGAAGATGAGAATACAGGTATTCAAATCATTCGTCGTGCAATTGAGGAGCCATTACGTCAAATTTGCGAAAACGCAGGTATTGAAGGTTCTATCGTAGTACAAAAAGTTAAAGAAGGAACTGCAGATTTCGGTTACAATGCTCGTACTAATGTTTACGAAAACTTAATTGGTGCTGGTGTTATCGACCCAACTAAAGTTTCTCGTGTGGCATTAGAAAATGCAGCATCTATTGCAGCAATGTTATTAACAACTGAAGTTGTTTTAGCTGATGAACCAGAAGAAGCTGGTGCCGGCGCTCATCCTCCAATGGGTGGCGGTGGTATGGGTGGTATGATGTAATCATCAAGCTCATAAAATTTACGTGTAAAATTAAGTCCCTCAAAACTAAAGTTTTGGGGGATTTTTTTTGTTTAAAAAATATAAAAAACGTGGTTTCTCTTACACTCAGAATTGAACAGAAACCGCTTTCGTGTAAAATTTTAGATATGAACATTGACTTTATGTAGTTTAGGAATGAATTAGAAGAAAAGAATATCGAATAAATATTTACCAAATAAATTAACGTTTTATTGTCCTTTCGGCTTTGTCGCTAATTGCGGGTTTTTATTTCTTTGCAAATCTTCTTCTGTTAGCCAAACTCCCTATTGTTAAGATTTATGAAAACCAGGTGCAGAAAAATTTCGCATAGAGTTGCTATTTTTTCAACCTTATTACTACTTGCTTTACAAGCCCATGCCCAATTAACTATTGGAGCTGTGGATGCTGGACCTTATACACCAGGTAGTACCATTGCTGCGCCTTTTACAATCGGAAATGTTTCTTGTATAGCAACAACAAATACTTTTCAGCTTTATCTTTCAGATGCGACTGGCAATTTTGCTGCAGAGCGATTAATTGGCACTTACACGGGCTTCTACAGTACTTACGTTAATGGAATAATTCCAAACACAACACCTGCAGGCACAGGCTATAAGGTTAGGGTAAAATCTACAGCGCCTGCTGCTGTAAGTACAGAATCGACCACCTTTGAAATAAAAGCTGGAACAGCGGTAACTGCAGGCATTACTTCTACACTACTTAATACAACAAATCGAGAAACGTTTGGAACCTGCACCAGCAGGCCGAACTACGACTTGGCCTTATCTAATACCTCTACTACAACAGCAACGGTTTCGGCCAGTATCAAAAACGAAATAACGAGTGCCAACACCGTTTTGGATTTAACAACGCCTAAAACCTTTACTGCACAGTTAGCGCATTATACAATACTTACAAAGGCAACTATGCCTGATGGAACTGTAGGTACAAAGGCTTATTTAATCATAAATAACCAGGTAATTACTGCATTTGCAACCTTAAGCAATAATGTAGTGTGTTTACCAATTGGTTCATTCGATTTTCAGGTAGATTTATCTGAAACTGGTATTTTAAATAATTTTCCAGGTGATAGATATGTAATAAACTGGGGCGATGGCACTTCTACAACTTACACTTTCTGCGATATACAAAAGGCGGGAGGCAAAGTAAGTCACGATTATACCAGGTCTTCATGCGGGCGAACCTCATCAACCAGTAGTGGAACCATTTATAATGCCTTCGATGTTACCATTAGAGTTGCCAACGATTTTTGTGGTAATTTGGGCACACCGATATCATCGTATGCAAAGGTTGTTGTTAAGCCAGTAAATTCCTTTACTTTTCCAAATCCAGCCTGTACCAATTCAAATATAACTTTTACCAATACCTCGCTTTTAGGTGAGAATCCAAATACAACTTCACCAGGCTGCACACCTAATAATGTAACTTATAATTGGTTTGTAGATGGCGTACTTGTTGAAGCCAACAAACCTCGTTCGTTTAATTTTGTAACGAAATTTCTAACACATGGAAAACACATTATCCGCTTAACTTCGGTTAGTTCAGGAGCCTGCGATGCTGATCCTGTAGAGCAAGAGGTTTGCATACAGGATCCACCGAAGCCTATTTTTACTTTACCATCAACTACGGTTTGTGCGCCAAATACTTTAGCACCTTCAAATATTTCAGAAATTGATAATATCTGCGCCACACCGACTACTTATTTATGGACGGTAACCCCTTCAGTTTCATTTACTGGAGGAACAAATGCCGCAAGTAAAGATCCCGTTTTCAATTTTACTACAGCTGGTACTTACACCATAACACTTAGCGTTTCCACGGGCACATGTGGTCCAGTGGTATCAGCACCACAAACAGTAATTGTTTTAGGTGCTGATGCAGGCCCAGACCAAAGTATTTGCAGCGGAACTGAAGTTACCTTAAGCGGAAATAATACTGGAGTTCCAGGTATATGGACACTGGTTTCGGGACAAGCTGACGTTTCTTTTGCCGATGCATCTGCATATAACACAAAGGCCACAGGCTTGCTTTCTGGTCAGGTTTATGTATTTAGATGGACATTGATAGGGGGAGCCTGTCCTGGCAGTTGGGATGAAGTTACAGTTACATATCCACCTGCTATAATCAATACAATTTCATCGACAACAACAATAGTATGTGCTGGCCAAACCATTACAATTACTGGAGATACCCCAACAGGAGGAAACGGCATCTATACCTATCAATGGCAAAGTAGTAGTGATGAATTAACATGGACAAATTTGACTGGTAGAACAGCAAAAGATTTAAGTGTAGCTGTTACAGCCACAATGTATTTCAGGCGAGTGGTTACCAGTAACGGGTGTAGTGCTATAAGTAACGAAATTCGGATCACATCTTTACCCGCGATAACAAATAACACAATTTCTGCAGATCAATCAATTTGTAACGGTGCTACTGTAGCACCAATAATAGGAACACCCCCAATTGGTGCTGATGGAACTTTTGTTTATCAATGGCAATCGAGCCTTAATGGTTCAACATGGGCCAATATCAATGGAGAAACAAGCATAAATTATTCACCACCACAACCTACAGCAACGGTAGATTATCGTCGTCTGGTTTCGAGCGGAGCTTGTTCTGGTGGTTCTCAAAACATAAGCAATACAGTTACCATAACTGTTAACCAGCCAGCAAAAGCTGAAATTAACTTTTTAAGTGATAAAAGTTGTGCTCCTTTTGCACTTACACCCGCGAATATTACGGCAGGACTCTACCCAGGCCGAAATAGCACATTTACCTGGTATGCCGATAATATACAAATCGGTGCAACGGCAAATTTTCCTGGTTATACTATTCTAACAGGTAATACAAATGTGATTATTAAGCTGGTTGTTAGTAGCGGAGCTGGTTGTGGAACAGACGAAATAAGCCATACCTTTTCTACATATGAAAGTGTAACGCCTAACTTCACCCAAGATAAAAACGTAGGTTGCGGACCTTTACCTGTAAATGTTGTAAATACATCAAGCTCATTAACAGCAGCAACATTTAAGTGGGATTTCGGAAATGGGACGACTTCAAATTTAGCAACCCCACCAACAGTTACCTACCAACCTGATCCATCGGGGAAAGATGTAACATATACCATAAAACTAGATGTATCTACAGCTTGCGGTACACTCAGTAAAACCTCAACAGTATTGGTAAAAGCAGCGCCAATATCTGCCTTTTCACCAAATAAAACATCAGGCTGTTCGCCATTTACAGCTACCTTTAGTAATACTTCTCCAGGTAACTATACTAGTTTTACATACGATTTTGGCGATGGAACACCTCTTGTAACAACCACTGATAAAAATAGCATCACACATACTTACACAACAATAGCCGTTAAAGATTACGTTGTTAAAATGACTGCCAAAAACGATTGTGGTGAAAATGAATCGCAGTATTCGATAAGGGTTTCCCCAAACGATATCATTCCAGAGCTTGTAGTAAATGGTTCAGAACTTAAAGGCTGCGCACCATTACAAGTTAATTTTTATAACAACACAAAAGGAGCAAGTCGGTTTTATTATGATTTTGGCGATGGTAGTTCTGCTATAACAAATTCTGCCCCCGAAATGATAGCGCATACTTTTGCAAAACCAGGGCAATATTTGGTTACGCTTTATGCAGAAAACGATTGCTCGAGTACATATACAACCGAAACCATTGTTGTTTTAGAACAACCAATTGTAGGGTTTACATCTGATAAAACCGTTGGATGTAATGGCTCGATAATTAAATTTAAAAACAACAGCAAAAATGCGGTGAGTTACCTGTGGGATTTTGGAGACGGGACAACTTCGAATGAGTTTGAACCACAACATACATTTACAGGAAGTGTTACAAACTATACCGTATCATTAACAGCAAAAAACATTCAGGGTTGTACAAATACCTCGGTAATTCCAAATTATATAAATTTAGTAGCGCCACCGCAATCTATTTTTACAGTGCTTCCAGGCAATACGCTATCCATTCCAAATTTTGCATTTAATTTTAAAGATGCGAGTTCGAATGGTGCAATTAGTTGGGAATGGGATTTTGGCGATGGTTCTAAATCTACACAACAAAACCCTAACCACACTTATAACAACATTGGCGAATACAGTGTAACGCTAAAGGTATTAAACAAAGAAGGTTGTAGTGCAGTATCATCTCAAATTGTAAGAATTTTAGGTGTTACTGGTTATTTAAACCTTCCAAATTCATTTATGCCAGCAAGCGCTAAAAATGAGCTCCGCACTTTTAAAGCTAAAGGAACAGGAATTGAGAGTTGGAAAATGACAGTTTTTAACAAATGGGGGCAGGCCTTATGGGAAACCACCAAACTAGATGATGGTGCTCCTCTAGAGGGTTGGGATGGAACATTTAAAGGGCAAGAACAGCCTCAGGGTGTTTACATCTGGAAAATCGAAGTGAAATTTATTAATGGAAGTGAATGGAAAGGGATGACTTATGATGCATCTGCGCCAAGAAAAACTGGAAACATATATTTAATAAGATAATGAGGAGCGGGATTAAATTTGTTTTATTATTGCTGATTTTGCCCATAATAACTATGGCACAGGATCATATTTATTCACAGTTCTACAATGCTCCAATTTATCTAAATCCTGCTTTAACAGGACAGTTTGAAGGCGACATCCGTTTAAATGCCTTATATAGAAATCAATGGACAGGCCTTTCGGGCGATTTTTCTTACCTAAGTGCCTCTGCCGATTTAAACTTGCAGAAACTAAATAGTGGCGTTGGCTTAATTTTTAACAGGAGTAGCGAAGGCACAGCTTATCTGCAAAAAAACAATATTGCTTTAAGTTATTCATACATTATTGGTGGAGATGATTTTACGCTTTCCTTTGGTTTGCAAGGCGGAATAACCAATCAAAAATTAAATTGGGATAAACTCGTTTTTGGCGATCAGATCGACATTGTTAATGGAGTAATTCCTGGGGGTATTTCTGGAGCTGAAAGACCAAACGTAGATAGTCGCTTTTATTTTGACGCTGCTGCTGGTGGAAACGTTGTATATAAAAACTTTATGCTTGGGCTCGGGCTGCATCATCTTAATCGCCCAGATGAATCTTTAGCAGGCTACCAAACTAAGCTCCCAATGCGCATTTCGGGAAATATGAGTTATAAATTAGCACTTATTCCCGATCAATACGATAGAGATGGAACCTATTTAATACCTTCAATTGTTGCTTACAAACAACAAAATGTAATGTCTTTTAGCTTTGGAACGCAGTTTAAATATGCAGGTATTAATGCAGGTATTTGGTATCGAAACGATGGTGGCAGCCAGGGAAATGATGCCATTGTTTTTTCGGTGATATTCGATATTTTCAACAGAAGAACTAATGGAGAAAAGTTCAGAGTCGGCATTAGCCACGATGCTACAACATCAAAATTAAATTACACCAATACAAGCGGCACATCAGAAATTGGATTGGGTTATGAAAAGTATTGGCCGAACAGTACAAATTACGGTCGTGCAAATGGCCTAAGATGTTACGATTTTTACTAATTTGCCTTTATTAAGGTAAGATAATGAACGAAATTATAGAAAACCAACATTTTATAACACAAAGTGAGATCAATAAATTTTTACTTGCAACATTACTTTGTGGTTTAATCGGTGCCGAACGAGAATACCGAAGTAAATCGGCGGGGTTAAAAACCATGATGATGATTGGTTTAGGCTCTACATTGTTTACCATTCTATCTATTAAAATAGGCGTAACAAGCCACGATAGAATCGCTTCAAACATTGTTACTGGAATAGGCTTTCTCGGTGCGGGGGTAATCTTTAAAGAAGAAAATCGTGTTAAAGGTTTAACAACAGCCTGCATCATTTGGATTGTTGCTGCAATTGGAATGGCAGTTGGTTCTGGATATTACGAACAAGCTATTGGAGTTACCGGAGTTGTACTTTTAGCTTTGATTATTTTTCCATTTCTTGAAGAAATCGGCGATCAGCGTTTTACCAAAAGGGTTTATCGGATTGTTAAAAAGCAACACGAAAATAGAGATTTAGACAGTTATGAAGAGATTTTCAAAGAAAACAAACTTAAACCGCAGCGTGGCAAACATCAGGTAGTAAATAATATAATTACTGGAAACTGGGTTGCTACCGGAACACCTAAAAACCATAAAAAATTTGTAGAGCGAATGTTAAAGGACAATGAAATTATAGAGTTTGATTTTTAGCATGACCAAGTTATCTCTATTGATTTAAAAATCATCTCCCTTAACGATCATCTAAAATTAAAAAGCAAAATTAAAGCTCTGAGTATATTTAACTCTAACTGGAATGCCTCTTTGTTTCTGATTCCCATCTCGACGAGTACCGCAATACTCTTTTCGCCTCTTCATCTAATGATGATTCTACAGATCTTTCGATAACAATATCTACAATGTTACCAGTTTTATCTACAACAAAACTTGTTTTAACTGTTCCTCTTATACCGTTACGAAGTGCGTCAGCAGGATATTTTGTGGTTGAAGCGATAAAATTATTCCATGCTTTTTGCCCACCCTTATATTCAGGCGGCTGCATACTCGCAATATATGGATAGGTTTTTCCATCCTTAACACTTTCGCCAGAAACTAGCTTGTTAACCTCATAGTTTTCTTTAAATGTATAACCAATTTGGGTATCATAACCAGTCCATATACCCGTTTTCATCCCGTCAAGGTAATCTCCCTCCTCAACAACTTCAAATTCTTTATATTTATTTATTTCCTTTAAATGCCCTTTCCCATTTTCAATATTAATAGTTCCTGATGAATCTGCATCGAATATTATTTTTGAATTAGTTTTAAATAAAAAGCTTGTTAAAGAAGAATTTAGCCCAATCATTTGGTTTGCCGAAGAGTTAGTTGGGATATACTCCGTTTTCCTTTTAATCTTTCCATTAGGATAAAAATAAGTAGCTAAGCCAAATGGTGCACCATTCTTATAATTAACCGTTTCAGTTCTCTTTCCTAAAGAGTCGAAACCCATCACCACTCCATCATAAATTAATGTCGGCTCAAAAGAAATTAAATGACCTAAAGTTTTTCTTTTGCTGTTATTATAAAACTCGTATAGCTTAAAACGTGTATCTCCCGAATCAGGTTCTTCAATTATTCTAATAATATCTGCTTGCTCCTTGGTTAATACCCGATCGCCATTATTTTTAAGAAAGTAAACATTTTGAGCCTTTTGAGCATGAACACTTAAGGTAATAAGAAAACTAAATAACAAGATGAGGCGTAATTGCATAAATCAAATCTAATAAGAATTAAACAAAATTGGATTGCAGTATTATAAATATTTGCTTCCACTTCATCGTAATTTATGATAAAACTATTATAGCTTTGTGTAACGGATTGATCCCTAAAATGGTAGTCTGTAACTAACTAAATTCATGATAAAAGAACAAATTTCTGTCTTCGATATTTTTAAAATCGGCATTGGTCCATCAAGCTCACATACACTTGGGCCTTGGCGGGCTGCGCAGCAATTTACTGCATCACTAAAAGAGCAAAATTTTTTAGCAGATGTAGAAATGGTTAAAATATTGCTTTATGGCTCGCTTGCTAAAACAGGTAAAGGCCACGGAACTGATGTTGCTATTTTATTAGGTTTAACTGGTGCAGATCCTGTAACTTTTGATGTAGATGCAGTAACGCCTACATTTGAGCGGATTCAAAACGACAAAAAACTAAACCTTGCAGGTAACTTAATCATCGATTTCGACTACCACAATGATTTGCTTTTTTTATTTGCCGAAAGCCTTCCTTTCCATCCAAATGCAGTTACGTTTCAAGCTTTTTTAAATAACGGTAAAGCCTTTTCCGAAACCTATTACTCAATTGGTGGCGGCTTTGTTGTAAAAGAAGGAGAAGATAATAGCCAAAAAGTACAGGTTGATTTGCCATTTCCAGTCGAAAAAGCGAAGGATCTTTTACATTGGTGTTTATCAACCGGCTTAAAAGTAAGTGAAATTGTAATGGAAAACGAGCTTGCATGGCGACCAGAATCGGTTACAAAAGCTGGCATTCTACAGCATTTTGCGGTAATGAGAGATTGTATTTTTCGCGGTTGTCATACTACAGGTTTTCTGCCAGGCGGACTGGATGTTGCAAGAAGAGCATTTCCTTTAAATAAACGCTTAATTGGAAAAAGCGAATACACCGATTACAATTCGTGGGTAGAAGCCATTAAAAAAGGCGGCAATGGCTTTAATTATACTTTAGATTGGGTAAGTTGTTTTGCACTCGCGGTTAACGAAGAAAATGCTTCGTTCGGGCGTGTGGTTACTGCGCCAACGAACGGAGCAGCAGGCGTAATTCCTGCAGTTTTGCAATATTTTATAACTTTTTGCGATGGTTATACGGAAGAAAAAATTATTCAGTTTATTACCTGCGCATCAGAAATTGGCAGTATTTTCAAAAAAGGCGCAACTATTTCTGCCGCAATGGGAGGCTGCCAGGCAGAAATTGGCGTATCATCGGCAATGGCGGCTGCTGCACTAACCGAGTGTTTAGGCGGTTCCCAGCGTCAGGTTTTGATGGCCGCAGAAATTGCCATGGAACATCATTTAGGCTTAACCTGCGATCCAATTGGCGGGCTGGTTCAAATTCCTTGTATTGAAAGAAATACGATGGGTGCCATTAAAGCCATTACAGCAAGTCAGCTTGCGTTGCAAAGTAACCCTGATAAGGCTAAAGTAAGTTTAGATGCCGTTGTTAACACCATGTGGGAAACGGCCCTGGATATGAATGCAAAATATAAAGAAACCTCTGATGGTGGTTTAGCGACCAATATCCCTATTAGT
>Ga0247810_10002102_pt1 | contig 11428 bp, 15 predicted proteins | sample UWRJL119311C1_FD_179918 | JGI IMG/M metagenome (GOLD analysis project Ga0247810, IMG submission 179918) | Plant litter microbial communities from Arlington Agricultural Research Station in Wisconsin, United States - UWRJ-L119-311C-1 | ecosystem: Environmental > Terrestrial > Plant litter >...
TTGTGTAAATACCAGGTTGTCTTTGTGCGTCTCTGGTATATCGTATTATATTTCCACACAGTGCAAATAGAGTCGATGACTGTCTATGTATGAAGTGCTTCAAGCGAAGCGCAAAGTTATGACTTATTTGATGTTCTATCTTGCTGCTGGGCAGCTGCTCAGTGGCTTTTATATCGTTGTCTTTCCAGACAATTCGGAGATTTATCATAATATACTACTGCCATATTAACATGCACCTCCATTGCGCAACCACTCCGTTCCCAAGTGATTGTCCCGATGTACCTTGTCTTCCTTCGCACTTTCGTTTCCCTCATTAGATATATGATATCTTTCCATTATTCACGCAGTGCCTCTCCTTCCTCCTGATCCCACATATACAATCATTTCTTGTACCGTAATCTCCTGCCAAGTATCAAGATGCAGTCATCTCTTCTCCTCCTTCAAGCTCTCTCCTTCCTCCCCACTCTGACAACAGCTCATTACAACTTCCCAGCTCTCATTTCGAACGGCGCAGTACAAGCTGACTGGCAACATGTGCGCAGAAGAGGCGACATCTACTCTAATGGCTTCCACGACGACGTCAACAATGTCACAATCAGATGTGGATTGACGCCTTCCATTGCGCCTTCTGTGTTGTCTGTTGCTGCTGGAAGCTCTTTAGGATTCAGGATCGATGAGTAGTATGATTTTCCACTTTCTTTATTGCCCCTTCAAGTCGTCTATCATTCTCTTTATGGGGTAGCTGCAGCTAGGAACAGGGGTGAGTGTATTCAAACGGTACTGACGATCCAACTCAAAGTCTCGGACATCCAGGTCCAGCACTTGTATATCTTGCAAAAGCACCAACAGGTCAAACAGCAAAGACATTCAACGGTGACGGACAAGTCTGGTTCAAAATCGCTGAGTTGGGACCTACTTTCAACGGCCTTGCACCACCTAATAATAAAGTCTCCTGGGCCACCGACAGTATGTCATTCTCCATTCCTCCCTGCTCGTCACCCTGGGTGTCCTCTCTCTCTTTCTTAATTTGTTATGTGTCACCACTAATATCCAAAAAAAAATATGCTGATGGATGAAATGAAACAGATCTTAGAGCGGTCAACTTTACAATTCCAGCAGCGACACCACCAGGTGATTACCTTGTTCGATTCGAACATATTGCATTGCATTCAGCCGGCGCATTGAAAGGAGCGCAATTCTATGTCGCTTGTGGTCAAATCACTGGTATGGTCTTCTGTCATCAACACACATCTCCTACCTCCGCCACTAACATTGCTTACAGTTACTGGGAATGGTCGTGGTACGCCCGGGCCATTGGTTGCCATTCCAGGTGCTTACAAAGTGACTGATGTAAGTTGATTATCTGATCTTTCGAATTATTCGGCGAATGGGCAGAGTCAAGATGACTGATTGTTTATAGCCTGGAATTCTGGTCAGCCTGTGGTGGCCGCCACTACTTAATTATACAATTCCTGGTCCGACGGTATGGAGAGGATAGATTGAATTACACGGAATGAGGATGGGCTGGAGAAGCAAGCAAAACAAGTTGAATCCTGACAGTAGTGCGTGATGTTCGACGCTCATTTGTTTCGGCTCAGGCTATGGGGCGATGAGTACAGGTGCTCGTAGCAGAAATGATGATGACTGTCAAAAGTTCAAAGCAATCGTAGTTGGAAGGGCATAGTTCTCGCGCTTGAGTCACGCGGCTCTGCGTTCAGTAGCGTGCTACCAGGGAACACGCACGATTTGACGACTACCAGCACAAGCATGGTGTCGTCCTTTTCGAGAACACTGTCTAATCTGTTCCCCACGTCCAGAGTTTCAACCTAACTTCTATTGTCTTTCCTACTCTCACTCCTCATCCAAGTTCCAACACAGTAGTTGCGCCTCGGGCATATCACACCACATTATCACACCCTACCGTCCCCTCCACATTCTCAGCATCTACATCGGCCGTATTCTCTTGTCCCCGTTCTTTATTCTTTTCTGCACGAGGCCCAACAAATATGCCACAAAGGCTCTCAAGTGCCATCTCATAGTGAATCCAAAGTACTACGAACCACACAAATCCGAGTATCAAATCCGCTACTATCAGCATTATACTCTCCAGGACTCTCCCTACGACTCTCCATCTGCCTTCCGCTTCAGATGTCCAGATATCCTGCAAGAACCAAAAACATCTCCAGAACAGATTTATACCAACTTGAGCCGCAATAGTTACCAACAACAGATACCAGAACCAGCCTGGGACTCTGAGCCATTTATTTCGCGGGACAATGTTGTAGGTATGGTTGAAGTAAGGCCATTTTGTTCTGAGGTGAGATACTTCCTTGAGAGGCAGCGAGGGGCCATGCTCTGAGATCTCTGGTGATGTTGCAATCGGACCATGTCGTATGACTTCTGGCGCGTCAGCCGTTGTACCTTGGTCCCGAGGTGAGTCTGAAGACGGCATCTCGATTTTCGTGATACGAGAGACGTGGTAGAGGGTAGAGATGGGAACGAGGATGACGCCTATCCAAAACAAAGGATCCGGGATCATTTCGTCGCTGTTACGGACAGGAGGGGTGAAGGCGCCCATAGTGAGATAGGTTTCGTTAAAGTACGCGGAGCGTGGATTTGATTGAGGACAAGCCGACAACACTTTACGCCTGATGAAGACCGTTTTTGCATCGAATAATTGAACTTCAAACGCCTGAGGTCAACTAAAATTGAAGACGAGAAAAATCTGAGGTTCAGACATGCTCGTAGAGCCTCCTTTGTTATCACTGTAGTCCTTGGTAAAGGTTGCATGCCAAGTCCACCAAAGTGTAAGCCCGGCTGGATTTCGAGACCGGGGCAGACTACAGGGCAGATACTGGACGCGAATTATTGCTCATGTAGTGCCTGATCTCATATAATACCTTACAAGAATGAACACCATCCAATATACATACCCGCCAAGAAGTCATGCCTCGTAGCCATCACGATCAGCTCCTCCACCTGACCCTCAACACCTAGAGGAACTGTCTCGCCTGTCAAGTATCCTTTAACCTTTCTCTGAATACTAGTCATAACCTCCGGTCCGCTCTGTGGAACTCCTTCCTTCCTCTTCTTTTCTGGTTTCTTATTCAACAAGTCTAATGTTGGATCATAAACAAATGCTTCCATGATTGTCATCAATGTTTCTTCATGCTGTCGTAATAGTTTCAGGGTCAACTCAGCAGATTTGCGGAACGGCCCTTCATAATTGTACATGCCCATCGCATCTACCATATTGTGCGTCAATCGGAATGGGACTTGTTCAGGTTTGGCGAAAGTCTTGCCTTTATCGAATAGACAATTGAAATCAACATGAAATGTGCCACCATTGCCCTCCTCAAAGAGTATGTTCTCGCCGTGTCGATCACCCAATCCAAGAATGGTTCCGACCATAGACATGACAGCACAGGATCTCGTGTAACGGATTCGGGCAGCAAACCAGGCAGATGGTTCTGGAAACTGTTGTACGAACCACTTGTGGAAGACTGGTGGATATTGGTCAAGTACCTTTTTCTGAAAGATATCGACCTGCTTGTTGGCCTTGTCAGGCATTAGTGCTTGCTCACACCAGTATTCGATCTCCTTGTACTGTGGAGAGATGCCCATCGTTTTCAGCAGTGCGAGTAGGATGTCTCGAAGAGTTTTAAGACCGTCCACCCACTCGATCAAACCACACTCCTCGTTGAGTGGGGTCACAGCATAGGTCTTGATATATAATTGGCGCCTGCTGGACTCCGCGTCCCGTTTGAGTGCTCGATTAATCATACTGTTAAACTCCATTAAACGCTGGTCCTTGCGTAAATCGTCCTTAGGCTTGCACATCAGGCCATATTGTCGTCCATCTGATCCGATTGCAGTCAACTTCCGAGGCTTTTGCAGGGAGCTGAGAATCATGACTCGATCTTCAAATGAGTCAATAACGACGATTTCATTTGAGAAGGCTTTGTGAATTTTCATGTTGTCTGTGGAGGTTGGAAGCGAGACGGTGAGCATTCTTTCACAAGGTACTACCAGGGGACTTGGAGTGCAGTTCTTCGAGTTGAATCGCAAGTCTTTACTAAGACTACCGAAGGTCGTTCTGTTGTTGGGAAACTCACCAGCATCGCATGCTGGAATAAGTTCGCCGGTAAGCTTCAACCCTTGCCTCACAATAGTTTTGATATCTACATCGCCTTCCGACCTTTTCTCTGACTTTTTCTGCAGAGTCTGAAGAATTAGCATTCCCCGATTCTTGCGATCGGCTTGGTTGGACGTGCAGACAGCAAGTAGATTCCAAAGGGTCTGTCGAGGGTAGGTCGTGATAACTTTCATTATCATAATCGTCAAGATTCTTGACACTTCTGGATTTGGATGAGCTATACGCGACAATATCTGAGGCATTGCAGTATAAAACATGAATGCCGGGATCCTCCCTATGTATTTGGTGAATCTCGAGTGTAGTGCATCCAGGTTCTGTTTCCTAGCTGTATTTACCTTCACGACAAAGTCTTTTGAATGTCCAAACTTGGCTTCCAGTGGCTGGTTGATTTGCGAGCCTAGCTCCAGCCACAAAGTGATAAGTCGAGGTAATGTTTGGTACAGATATTTTGAACCAAACGGCAAAGAGCGGAGGTAATTCTCAACTACAAGCCTAGCATTTTCTCCCATCAGGAATGGCTCCTTCTGCTGATCAGACGGAAGTAGGCGTTCTGATTCAAGCAGTTTGTTGTAATGTCTACCTAAATAGTAGTGACCCTTCTCCCAATTGACATGGGTCTTGGCCGCTTCTTGATATTGGTTGCGTAGAGTTGCGGAGCTAGTCTGGCCGGCGGCATCCTGCCATTTTGCCAATAATAGAAAGGCGCGTGCTCTGTTAAGGTTTTGTTCTCCACTTTGTTCGGCGTCAGTCGTAAAAGTTGTGCTCTGGAAGCTTTTGTTGTGTTGCACAAAAGCATTTGACTTGATGGCCCCTTCCAAAATTCCAATAGCTTTGCGATGATTTCCTTCTTTCCAGATGATACGCGCATGCTCGATCGTCGCGGAACTATCACCTAATTGCGATGCATGGAGGACAGCATTGAATGATTGATGCATGGCATTGCCTTTTCGAGCAAGACGTGCACTGGTCAGCCAAGCCTCCGCAATGTCTTCCTTTTCAAAACCTAGTCTATCATATATTAGCACTTGCGTTTAGTTCCAAGGGGGCTGGCATACTTCGACAGTTTCATCACAGCTCGCCTTATGCCAAGTAAGTATTGTTTGTCGTTAAAGTAGGAGCCAAGAACATTGATTCGACGATTGAGCAAACTGAGAATTTCCCCACGGTCAATATTCCCACGATTCCCGACTCCAGCGACAAGCTCAATCTCAGTGAGCACGTGCAGCTTCAACAACACATCATGACTTACGGCAATGGATGCTGTTGTTGGTGCTGACAATGACCTCGCGATATCCGTACGGATTGCGCCAATGATGGAACAGAATTTGCCAGTCTCACCCTGACCATGGTGTAGCGCTAGTAGCGCCTGACCGAGCCTGACATTGAAATCGTCTCGTGACTCATCATTGACTAGCGAGTTATACTTCTCAAGCGCAGTCCATCGGTTTGTCGCCCATGATGCCTCGGTAGCGAATGGAAGTAACTTTGAAATGGATGAAGACGATGTTTGCATGCCTTCCACGTAGTTGAGAAGGACGTCTACAATCTACCATTAGTATTACCCGGGGACGGTGGGACTGACACTCACCGTGTTGACCTGATTCCTTTAAGCAATTGAGCAAATTTACCTGGATATCGACATCGTCAGGTTTTTCCGCGAGCTTGATCTCGTACCACGTTTGAGCCGCAGTCCATCGACCAGCCTTCTGGTGTCCGATAATTTGCTGCTCGATGTCTAGTACATGCAATTGAGCTGATACACCCTCGATCCCATCAGGTTCGTCAATCTGGCTATATATATCCTGCATGCGTTCAAGGAGAATGGTGTCTTCTTCTTGGTCAATTTCTCGACTCCGCTCATTTCTGATATGCTGTTCCCAATAGAATAATGCTCTTGAATAAGATTTACATTCAAGCGCACCTTGAGAAAGAATCTCTGCTGGGATACGGTCGATTATGGATTTGACGAGTGCAACCTCGTCGGCCCAATTGTGCCCTCGTGATTGATTACTCCTCGACTGCCGCTCTTGTACCCAGCGAGACAAATAATCAAGTACGCGGAAGACGCACTAGTCCACGTTAGCATTAATCCTGAGACGGCCTCTCGACTCACCTCCAAGCACGATTTCCACTCGTCCCGTCGTATCATTCTCGAATTGACCGGAATTCTATACATCAGAACAGACAACAATTCTTCTCCAATTTGCTCTCTGTTTTTGTCACTTCCTTCGAGGATGACGTGCAATATCAGATATGGCAAAAGAAAATGAGCCACTGTCGTGTCTCGGATTCGAATGGCGCGTGAAAGAGCTGGGAAGATTATCTGCGCATGGATTGTGGATGGCTTGTGAAGCAGGTCCGCTGCGAAGGTGCGTAACCACGCGCCATATAATCGATCTTTGGGAGCATTAGATCTTGTTCCATCGGTGATCGCTCGAAATATCGGATACTCCACAGGAGGGCGTTGTAAATCCTTAACTTTGTATTTGGATGTCAAAAATGGAGTGAGAGTGTTTCGCACATCAGAAGGTAGTGCTTGCCATCTCTGATATAGAGGGTCGCTCGCGTTGCGCTGCCCACTCTTCACTGTTGGGCCACAGACTGTCTTGAAATCGCAAACCTCTAGGAGTGATTGCATAGAATATGAGAAGAAGCCTTGAGACGCAGTATCAGTAGTGGAGAGAAACACTGGCACGAGTACATGCTGTAATGTGAAGAGTACGAAGTCTGTAGTTTCTCCCGATTCCTTAAAATTTGTTACCACGACCATGTCGCGTTGTTCCCGGACAGTTTCTACTCTGTTCGGATCCAAGCAACCAATCAAGCCAATGCATTCTGCCGAGAGTGTGGGAATTTCCGTCTGAGTTCTGTTGAATTTGATGCAGGTGTCGAGGGTCGCGCGAATGAGCAGGGCAATGACGGGGTCTGGTTGATCGCTGATCGCAGAGGCGTGGACGAAGGATTGATGCTTGAACAGGTAGCTCTTTAATTCAGTGAGTGCCTGTTGGACGACCCCGGCGTTCTCGTTTCGCAACCGTCGACTGAAGATCTGCAATGCATTGCTAGTGTCAGTCGGCCGCCTGAACTGCTCGATGTCATCATCGACATCCTCGAGGGACTCCAAATGTGCCAACGACGGGAGATTTACAATAGACATTCGTATGAGTCTAACCCTATGCTTTAACAAGTATCTGATTGTATCACGACAAAGTGTTCGAGTCTCACGGTCGAGCGCCTCCCAGTGCTGTATGATGATGGAGAAGGTACTTTCTAACATAGCCTCGACATCATCGTCTTCATAATTTCTGAGCATGGCATCCCAGGCAGAGAACGCGCTTTGCTGGAATCGAGGGACAATCATTGCTGATTGAAGACAAGAGCAAAGCTATCATCATGTTAGTCATAAAACTTTGGTCGAACAAGACGAGGTCGAAATCTTACATGTGGCCGTGCTATGCGACTATGCACTTTCGCGACCTTTACAAGCTCTTCTACCCCTTTAATTGCTCGTTCCCGCTCCACAAATGAAAATGGCACTCTTGTAGCCATGATAACATCAATCAAAAGATTTGCCAAGCCAAGGATGTGCTGTTCGAGAAATGCACCGACTTTGTTTTTCTTAGCTTGACTACCTTCGGTGACTGGGGCGTTTGTGGCAAGTACCCCAAGACCGTATCGAACCTTACGATTGTCAGCACGAAATTTCATCAGGCATAGCATAAACATACCCTCGATTTGACACTTGGGTCTGCTTCGCCAGCTGCCATAAGTAGATAGAAAGCTGTAGTCGCAGGCTCAATTTTTATGATATCTACAAGATCGTTGTTTTTGAACTTGTCATCATAGGCTGAGAGTAATCCCATTATGTAAGTTTCATGGTCATTCGTACTCTGCTGCAAAAGCAGTGTCAGGATTCTTGAAAGATTGCTAGCCTCAAATAATACCTGCCATGGCCATTGATCTCCACGGGCCTGCGAAATGCGCTTTATGATGTCAAAATTCTGGTTCAGTACGAGATACGGGAGACTGTGTGCTTGTGTTAGCAGCAAAAAGTCCTCGACAGAAATGTTGAAGAGCTCAGCCATGTGTTGCGTCGTCTGCGGTTTTGTGATGAGGTCTTTGACAGTGCAGAGCGCCACAACGTCCCAGTATGGCTCGAACAATTGTTCAATCGAAACATCTCGTGCGTCGGCGATAGCCAGAATCTGAAAGAGTAAGCATGTTGCAAAGAATATTGGAGGAGACATGATGTACTTCACTATACGCAATACCAGAGATGATTGGATTCGCGTGCCCCAAGTATTCGACAAGTTCGAGGAGCACAAATACAAATGCGCGGTCGTCCATCGTTCTGTGCACATTAGTTTGCGTTAGGTGTTCGGTTCGGAGACGACTGACCTTCCCATTTGGCCCCACGTCAGGATACAGGCTTCTTGCAAAGAGGAGTTCCCTTCTTGGCGAATAGAGCGTAGTATATCCATGACAGTATATCGATTCTTGTCTCTGGTATCGCGAGTTTCACTGTCATGAAGACAGATGCGTCCGATGGTCCGACTGTGATACGGTCAGAGGACAAAGTTGGTCACTCAATGCCGAAACATACCTTGCTGAAATCCGCAGTTCTCGGACAGAGCTTCGTAGCGAGCGTACGCACCATTGTCCAAGTGGAGAGATCTCAATATCAAGTAGTCGTGGAGTTCTAATATGTTCAATGAAACGTCGCAACGCAAGCATGCCTTTGGTTCGTAATCGTGGAGACTCCTTGAACTGTGGGATTTCAGTTAGTGTCTCGAGGATGAGTATTGCTTCCTCAACGGAAGCCAGGTCGATCTCGGGCACGATCAGAGCTTGTCGAGTGTGACCTGAGTCATCGCACGTGAAGCATGTAGCGTCCATTATAGATGCTTTATAAACGCCCTGCATCACCAAGTGACCGTTCAGTGCGCAAGGTAGTAAGCTTATAAGCTTTATAACTTTTACCCTGCTCACTTCGTCCAGTGAAGCAAAGGTAGCTCTAAGTTCGGTGAGCTTTAGTCTCAAGTATAACACAAGGGCTACTTACTCAATCGTCGACTTGAGTCCGTCTAGATGGTTTGTAGCTTCGCAGCCTAGAGTTAGATTGATCTCTAACACAACCTTGTCCAAACACTCCTCACTCTTTGCAAGTTTTCGGCGCTTCTGGGGTCTTTCGGAAATGGCTGAGTCTGGGTTAAGATCACTCCCATTGAATTTGAGTTCCTGGAAGCTTTGCTCGAGACTGTTATCATTGAAAGGCTGGTCGACCGCTTCGGAACTGATTGGTCGAAGAGCTAATTGCGAGACTTTGCTGAAATGATGAAGAGTTTTCTACCTGACTTTAGTACGAACATAAACTAATCGAGAACGGATGCAAACCTTGAGATCTGCGCTGCAGATCGCTTGGAAGGATTCTGAAGCCAGTACTTCAGGTAGTATATCAAGGTAACTCAAGATCAGTCGCCGTGAGGAGGCACTGTTTTGACACACTCCACTGAGCCGAAGAATAGTATGCGCCACTACATTATGGTGTGCGCCACTTTGCAACTCTGGTGGTGTGGTGAGGACTGCGTTAAGTAAAATTGCTTGTACGATGTTTGCCTTCAACGCTAACGCTGGCATAAAGACGACTGGCGAAGACTTGACAAGCATGTCTATAGTCATCAGTAGAGACAGATCAACCCCTTCCTCGGATTTTCTTTGTGGTGTCACTTGACGTCGCTTCTGTAAACTCGAAAGAGCGCTGACTGAGTCTAGAAACCACGCTGAATAGTCTCGGAATGCGTAGGTTGAATCTTGAGTAGCCGCCGCCAAAGTGAGAAGCTCTCCAATCAGTCTCAGTAGTTGCTCTCCGTGACATAGCGCGTAGGAAAGACTGGAAACGTGATATGTCGAGTTGTTGATCTGGTCAAGTGAGTAAGCGTGTGCAGTATCCAGTGCGGCATAGCCGTTATTGGCAGGCGGTATATTCAGATCCACGAACGCTGTTTCAACAAAAACTTTGACCGCGGAACAGTGTTCCAGAATACCTAAGGATTCGTATTAGAGCGTTTATCAAAGGGCAGCCATGGGATCACTCACTGAATACACAATCTCGAAGATACACAAACATGGACGCACTCAGGCACCAGAGCTGAGGTGAAACGGCCACAACTTCGAAAGCCCTAAGTAAAAGACTTTTGATCTTATCTGATAGAGCTTGCATTTTTGGACGACCCAATAATGGCAAAAGTCGTGGGAACAGCCATAACCAGAGTTGCTCGATCCCACGCCCTTGGAGCTGATCATTTTCAGATGGTATTAAAACTAGAACCCCAGGAGTTTCTTTGATGACCGTGGCAAAAACATCTAGGGCGTCTGACGCATGCGCGACCATCTCGGTGACATTCACAAAGGGATCATCCTGTGAGAGTCGTTCGAGAACAGCTCTTGTGAAGACATATATGAGCTTGTGTGCATTTTGAGTTTGGAGCTCGATGTTGCCGGTCTCAGTTCCTTGACTTTCTATTTGCGATATTTCTGCCATTAACCGCTGGAGATCGTCTCGTTCTGATGTTCTTGACGGATTGTTACCCGTCGATATGTTATTGATGAGCTGCGCTGCCATTGTCGATGGTGGTACATCGTGATCTCCCTGGTAAACTCCATTTGTTCGTTGCCCGTTTGTACCAGCCCGCTGGTCGTGAGCCATGATTCTATTGTCCCATCGTTGAATGTTCAATGTTCACGAACGAGTTCAAGAAGGGGACGCGCAGAAACGCGCGGACAGGAAAGTGCAATCGCCGGAGCACGTGACTGTAGCACCAGCTTTTGTCTTGTGCTGGTCATCGTGAGATGAAACTATCTTCAATCTCTTTCACTCCTAAGGACTGCGCAACCCAGCTACAAGATGGCAGTTTTTGGAAAGAAGAAGTTTCGGTCATCTGCAGATGCCAATACAATCGCGTCACGATATCGAGTAGCTCTCAAAAGCCACCCGTTTGCCTTGTTCGGACTGCCATTCATTGCGACTATGGTTGCTGGATCGTTCTTCTTAACTCCTGCGACCGCGATCCGATACGAGAAACACGACCGACGAGTACAAAGATTGAGTAAAGAAGAGGAGCTAGGAATTGGAAAGTCGGGAAGAAGAGTGGACATGAAGGAAGAGTACTATGTACGCAAATGGAAGAAAGTCATGGCTAGTAATCTAACAGAATTGTAGCGGCTTGCAGCTAAGGACTTGGACGATTGGGAACAAAAGCGTGTCAAGCGTCT
>Ga0247810_10002103_pt1 | contig 11422 bp, 10 predicted proteins | sample UWRJL119311C1_FD_179918 | JGI IMG/M metagenome (GOLD analysis project Ga0247810, IMG submission 179918) | Plant litter microbial communities from Arlington Agricultural Research Station in Wisconsin, United States - UWRJ-L119-311C-1 | ecosystem: Environmental > Terrestrial > Plant litter >...
ATGAGGTTCGGCAGCAGCCAGGCGCCACCCCAGCCGGGGATGATGCCGAGGAAGACCTCGGGAAGTGCCAGCGCCGGGATCGAGCTGTCGACGGTGCGGTAGTTCGCGTTGAGCGCGATCTCCGTGCCGCCGCCCAGGGCGAGACCGTTGATGAAGACGAAGGACGGGACACCGAGCTCGTCGAGCTTGCCGAGCGTCCAGTGGCCGAGCTGCGCCATCTGCTTGGCGAACTCGCGGCTCGGGATGTCGCTGACCTTGGACAGGTCGGCGCCCGCGGCGAGGATGTAGGGCTTGCCGATGACGGCGAGACCCGCGATCTCCTTCGCGGCCGCGCGGGCCTTCTGCTCGTCGAGCACCTTCGCGAGCTCGAGGAGCGAGACCGGGCCGAGGGTGTTCGGTCGTGTGTGGTCGCGTCCGTTGTCGAGGGTGACGAGGGCGAGTACCTTCCCGCCCGAGATCGGCACGTCACGCACGAAGGCGTGGGTGACGACCTCGTCGTCGGAGAGCGCTGTCAGGTCCGCGAAGTACTCGGCGGTGAAGTCGTACGCCATGGCTACTTGCCCTTCTTTCCGTCGAAGTGGGGGTTCTCCCAGATGACCGTGCCGCCCTGGCCGAGGCCGACGCACATGGCCGTGAGTCCGTAGCGGACCTCCGGGTGCTCCTCGAACTGGCGCGCGAGCTGGATCATGAGCCGCACGCCGGAGGAGGCGAGCGGGTGACCGATCGCGATCGCGCCGCCCCACTTGTTGACGCGCGGGTCCTCGTCGGCGATGCCGAAGTGGTCGAGGAAGGACAGGACCTGGACGGAGAAGGCCTCATTGAGCTCGAAGAGCCCGATGTCGGTGATCGAGAGTCCCGCCTTGCGGAGCGCCTTCTCGGTGCTGGGCACCGGGCCGATGCCCATGACCGCCGGGTCGACGCCGGCGAAGCCGAAGCTCACCATGCGCATCTTGGCCCCGAGGCCGAGCTCCTTCGCGGTCTGCTCGTTGGCGAGCAACGACACGGTCGCGCCGTCGGTGAGGGGCGACGAGTTGCCGGCCGTCACCCGACCGTGCGGACGGAACGGCGTCTTCAGGGCGGCGAGGCCCTCCATGGTGGTCTGCGGGCGACGTCCCTCGTCCTCGGTCGCCAGGCCCCAGCCCTGCTCGCTGCGGAGGGCGACGGGGACGAGATCCGGCTGGATCTTGCCGGCGTCGTATGCTGCCTGCACCTTCTGCTGGCTGAGCATGCCGTAGCGGTCCGCGCGCTCCTTGGTCAGGTGCGGGAAGCGGTCATGGAGGCGCTCGGCCGTGTTGCCCATGTTGAGGGAATCGGGGCTCACCAGCTTCTCGGCGAGGAACCGCGGGTTCGGGTCGGCGTTGAAGCCCATCGGGTGGCGTCCCATGTGTTCGACGCCGCCGGCGATGCCGATGTCGTAGGCACCGAAGGCGATGGCACCGGCGATCGTGGTGGCCGTCGTCATCGCGCCGGCACACATGCGGTCGAGGGCGTAGCCGGGGACGGATTCGGGGAGGCCCGCGAGAAGCGCTGCGGTACGGCCGAGGGTGAGGCCCTGGTCGCCCTGCTGCGTGGTGGCCGCGATGGCCACGTCGTCGACACGGTCGAGGGGGAGGTTCGGGTTGCGCTCGATCATCCCGATGATGGCCTTGACGATCAGGTCATCTGCCCGGGTGTTCCAGTACATGCCCTTCTCGCCCGCCCGTCCGAACGGGGTCCGGACCCCGTCGACGAATACGACTTCAGCTCTTTCGGCCACAATGCCTCCACTTGGTAAGGGGTACGTCAGGAATCCTAGGGAGGCCGCGTTCGGCCCCGGAATCCTTTGTCTGTTCCTACGAGGTGGGTTCGTCGGCCTGTTCTGGCTCTTGGAGGGCTTCTACAAAGGCATCGTGAATAACCTGTGCAGTTGCGTCAACCTGCCAGGGCCGTGCCCCCATCTCGCGCAACTCCGAGCCTAGGGAGTCCACGCTGGGGGAAACCGGTGGCTTCCATGCCAGTCGGCGGAGCGTCTCCGGGGTGAGCAGGTTCTCGATCGGGAGCTTGAGGTCCTCGGCGACGGTCGTGAGCGCGGCACGCGCTTTCTTGAGCCGGCGGTCGGCTTCGGGGTTGCGGTCGCTCCATACGCGCGGCGGCGGGACGGACTCGCCCGTCCCGCGCATCGTCGGCAGGTCGGTCGTGGCCATCCCGGCCTCGACTGCCGTCCACCAGCGGTCGAGCTGCCCGCGGCTGGCCCGCCCGGTGAACTCCTTGAGCGATGCGAGGTCGCGTTTCGTGGCGGGGAGCGTCTTCGCGACGGCGAGGAGGGAGGCATCCGGAACGAGACGGCCTGGGGCCGTGTCGATCTCGCGTGCGTAGGCGTCGCGGGCCTCCCACAGGGAACGGGCGACGGCCAGGCCGCGTCCGCCGCGCACCGAGTGCAGGCCGTTGAGTCGCTTCCACGGCTCCACGCGGACGGGCACCAGGTCCCGCTCGAGCACGGAGACGAACTCTTGTGCGGCGAGCTCGGTCTTCCCCGCCTCGTCGAGGATGGCCCCGAGGGCCTCGCGCAGGTCGACGAGAAGTTCGACATCGAGGGCCGCATAGACGAGCCAGGCCTGCGGGAGGGGGCGCGTCGACCAGTCGGCCGCCGAGTGCTCCTTGGCGAGGTGGATGCCGAGCAGCTCGGAGACCACGGTGCCGAGACCCACGCGGGGGAGGCCGGCCAGGCGCGCGGCCAACTCGGTGTCGAACAGGTGCTGCGGGTCGATGCCGACCTCGCGCAGGCAGGTGAGGTCCTGGGTGGCGGCGTGCAGGATCCATTCCTCGTCCGCACCGACGGCCCCGAGCTCGGCCATCGAGCCGATCGCCGGTGGGTCGAAGAGGAAGGTGCCGGCGCCACGGCGGAAGACCTGGATGAGGTAGGCGCGCTGAGAGTAGCGGTACCCGGAGGCGCGCTCCGCATCGATCGCGATCGGTCCTTCTCCCGCGGCGATCTGGTCGACCGCGCGGAGGTAGGTCTCGCGATCGTCGATGACGATCACCTCGGAATGGGGTGCCTGGACCGGTGCCGACAGCGCGCCCTCGGGCGTCGGATCCGTCTCGGGACTACTCACGTCCGGCTCTACGTGCTGACAACAGGCTTACTCCCTCGGCGGTCGGGGGGAGACCGGCCAACATGCAGAGCAGCTCTCCCCAGGCCTCGACGTGGGACGCGAGACCGAGGCCGCTCGGTGACCATGAGGCACGCAGCTCGAGCTGGGCGACATCGCGATTGGCGGCCAGTTCACCATAACCGGTCGACATGGTCGTCGTCGCGGTGCCCGACGCCGACGTGTAGTCGGCGCCACCGGAGTCGAGTGCGTCCACCAGCCAGGACCAGGCGACATCGGCGAGGAAGGGGTCGACCCCGATCTCCGCCTCGAGGGGTGCCTGCGCGTAGCAGACGACCCGGAACGGGCCGCCCCAGGCGTCCGGCTCCTCCGGATCGTGGAACAGGACGAAGCGCCCGGTGCCGAGCGACGAATCGCCCTCGTGAGCGGAGGCGTGCACGTCCGCCGAGAAGGCGACGGACCAGGGGGCGATGCCACCCGGTGCCGGGATCTCGGCGAGGCTGAGCTCCGACCGGTGGGACGCCGCCCGCAACGCCTCGACGGCGGCGATGAACGCCGCGGGAGGTTGCACGTCGGGAGTGTCGGGCACAGTCGAAGACTAGGCTCGTCCGCTAGTTTTCTGACAGAGGCACGCCGCGCGCCCGAGCGCCGTGTGGGACAGGGGGAGCCGATCATGCCGCGCACGACCGCTGGACGGATCGCCCTCGGCGTCGGGCTCGGCCTGGCAGCGGTGGCCGTGGTGACCTCGGCCGCCGCCGCCACCCTCAGCGTCGTGATGGCCCGCAAGGTCGTGGTCGTCCCGCGGCGGCGCGAGGAGGAGATCCGCGTCCTCGGAGCGACGCCGTCCACGATCACCCTCTCCCTCCACGACGACACGATCGTCCCGGGCCGCTACGGGCTCTTCTTCGACCAGGGTGCGGGCCACGTCCGGATCGGCGACGTCGTCGAGGTGGGCGTCGACTCGGTGACGCGTGAGTTACTGGCCGTGGACTTCGGCGACCCCGCAATGGCGCAGCGGGCGCGGCTGAGCGGCTGGTACTTCCTCCACCCGCGCGAACTCGGGGTGGTGGTCGAGGACGTCCTCCTCGACGCCCCGGTCGGTCAGGCACCCGCCTGGTTCGTTCCTGCCCGCCAGGAGAGCTCGCGGTGGGCCGTCCACGTCCACGGCCGGGGCGTCACGAGGGGCGAGACGATCCGCGATGTCCCGGTCTTCCACGCCGCCGGCTACAACTCTCTTCTCGTCTCCTATCGCAACGACGGTGTGGCACCAGACAGCGGTGATCGTCGCTTCGGGCTCGGCGGCACCGAGTGGCGGGACGTGGAGGCGGCCCTCGATCACGCCGTCGCGCACGGGGCGACCGACATCGTCCTCATGGGCTGGTCCATGGGCGGGGCGACCGTCCTGCAGGTGGCCACGCGCTCACGGCATCGACACCTCATCCGCGGCGTCGTCCTCGACTCCCCGGTCGTCGATTGGCGGGTCGTGCTCGACGTCCAGGCGAGCGAGCGCAGCGTGCCGATGCCGATCCGTCAAGGCGCACTGCAGCTCATCGGCTCCGATTGGGGACGGGTGTTCACCGGGCAGCAGGAGCGGATCGACCTCGACAGCATGGACTTCGTCACCCGCGCGGGCGATCTCGACGTGCCCATCCTCCTTCTCCACAGCGCCGACGACGGATACGTGCCCGCCGACGCCTCGCGCGCCCTGTCGATCCTGCGCCCCGACATCGTGACCTATGAGGAGTTCACGGTGGCCCGGCACGCCAAGCTCTGGAACTATGACGAGGCCCGTTGGAACCGGGTGATCCGCGAGTGGCTGGATCGGCTCAGCCGGTGATCGACCAGCGCGCGTAGAGCCCGCTGGTCTCGTCGCGCAGCAGCTGCGTGAGCTCGACCCGATGTTCCGCGACCGCCGAACCGCCGAGGACGGGGAAGGGCGCGCCGCCGATCCGCGCGCTCGTGGCGAGACAGAACTCGTCGGCAAGCCCGGCATCGACGACCTGCCCGGCCAGGGCGGGTCCGCCCTCGCAGACGATCGAGGGGAGACCCGCGTCGCGCAGCGCCGTCACCACCGTCCGGACGGGGAGCGCGCCGGTCGGCGCGTCGAGGGCGATGATCTCCGCCTCGGGGAGTTCGCTGCGCACCCGGCCGGCCACCGCCTCCGGACACACGACGATCACGGGTGGGCCGTCCCCGGCGGCGATGCGGTGCCCGGCGAGGTCACCGCTCGCGGTGAGGATCGCCAGTCGGGAGCGCCGTGGTCGCAGGTATCCCTCCGAGCGCACCGACTGCGCACCGACGAGGACGACGTCGGCCAGTTCTCGGATGACACCGAGGATGCGCCGGTCCGCCGGGTTGCTCAGCGTCTCGCTCGTGCCGTCCGAGCCGTGGGCGGCCCCGGACACGCTCACGATGAGGTTGAGCCGCAGCCATTCGGGGCGCGGTGGGCGGTACAGCTCGAGCAAGCGGTCGCGGCTCAACGGGTCGTCGAGATCGAGGGTCTCCACCGACCCGGGGAAGATCCTCTCGAGGATCACGCAGTGCGCTCCCGCAACTGGCGCTTGGTGCGTCCGAGGAGCGCGGTCATGCCGCGGATGCGCAGCGGGCTGACGGCCTCGGTCAGTCCCAGGTCCTGCGGGTAGTCGTCCGGGACGTCGAGGACCTCCTGGACGGTGAGCCCTGCGAGACCCTGGACCAGGATCGACGCGAAGCCGCGGGTCGTCGGGGCCTCCTTCGGGGCCGTTGCCCAGAGATGGACGACATCGGCATCGTCCACATCCACGAAGATGAAGACGGGGGACTGGCACTCCTCCACGCGCTCGAACAGGTCCGGGTGGTCCTGGTAGCGCGGGGGGAGCTCCGGCAGCTCGTTCGAGAACTCGAGGAGCAACTGGAGACGGTCCTTGAGGCCGAGCGCGAGGAAATCGTCCTTGGTCTGCTGGAGGGCGTCGGGGAGTGCGTAAGTCACCCTCTCAACCTACTTGGCCGGAACCGTGCCCGGCTCGGAGCCCTTCACGATCGGGACGCGCACGGCGCTGCCCCACTCGGTCCAGGACCCGTCGTAGTTGCGCACGCCCTCGAAGCCGAGGAGGTGGGTCAGCACGAACCACGTGTGGCTCGAGCGCTCACCGATGCGGCAGTACGCGATCACGCTGTCGCCGTCCTTGAGCCCGGCGCCCTCGCGGTACAGCGCGTCGAGCTCGGGCACCTTGCGGAAGGTCCCGTCCTCGGCCGCCGCCTTGCCCCACGGCACGCTCTGCGCGCTGGGGATGTGGCCGGCACGCAGCGTGCCCTCCTCCGGGTAGGCAGGCGCGGTGGTGCGGTCGCCCGCGTACTCCTCGGGGGAGCGGACATCGATCAACGCCTTCGCCGAGGTGTCCAGCCCGAGGTGGGCGAGCACATCGTCCTTGTAAGCGCGGATCGGGGCGTCGTTGCGCTCGACCACCGGGTAGTCGACCGTCTCGGCCGACTCGGCGTCGGTCGTATAGGCGCGACCGTCGGCCTCCCATTTGGCGCGGCCACCGTCGAGGAGGCGGACGTCCTCGTGGCCGAAGAGCGAGAAGACCCAGAGGGCGTAGGCGGCCCACCAGTTGTTCTTGTCGCCGTAGATCACGACGGTGGTGTCGCGGGTGATGCCCTTCGACCCGAGCAGCGCCGCGAAGGCCTCTCCATCGATGTAGTCGCGCTCGACCGGATCGTTGAGGTCGGTGTGCCAGTCGATCTTGACGGCGGTCGGGATGTGTCCCGTCTCGTAGAGCAGGACGTCCTCATCCGACTCGACGATGACGAGGCCGGGGGTGCCGATGTGGTCCTCGAGCCACTGGGCGGAGACAAGGCGCTCCGGGTGGGCGAAACCGGTGAACTCGGATGACGGGTCGACCTCGATGGGCATTGCAACCTCCGGTGATGCCGTCGCTGCGGCGGAAGACGGTTCGGGGATGCGGTCTAGGCTGGTGCCGATCCCGCCTCACCGACGATACGCACTTCCCTGCCGTCGGGCTGGGGCGCTGTAACCCTTCGACACATCCGGGCCGGCCCATGACCTCCACTGCGCAGCGAGTGCATCTCGCCGAACTCTCCCCGAGCCTGACGGGAGAGGAGATCGTCCGGCACCTGGTGCCTCCGCGCCAGTTCGCCGACGCGAGCCTCGACAACTACCGGCCCGATCCCGATCACCCGTCCCAGGCCGAGGCGGTCGCGGCGATGCGCGAGTTCCTCGCCGGCTCGCGCCCCTCCGGCGGGCTGTTCTCCCGCCGTAAGGCACCCGAACAGAAGCCCGGCATCTACCTCGACGGCGGGTTCGGCGTCGGGAAGACCCACCTCCTCGCCGCCCTGTGGCACGCGACGCCCGGTCGCACCTACTTCGGCACCTTCATCGAGTACACGGCTCTCGTCGGTGCGCTCGGTTACCAGCAGGCGCTCCACCTGTTGACCGGGGCGAAGCTCATCTGCATCGACGAGTTCGAGCTCGACGACCCGGGCGACACCCGCCTCATGACGCGCCTGCTCTCCGAGCTCATCGCGAAGGGCACCCGCGTCGTCGCGACGTCGAACACCCCGCCGAACGCTCTCGGCGAGGGGCGCTTCGCCGCCCAGGACTTCCTCCGGGAGATCGACGCGATGGCCGCGAACTTCACCACCATGCGCATCGACGGTGTCGACTATCGCCGCCGCGACCTCGAGGGGCACGCGGAGACGCACACGGACGAGGAGTTCGCCGCCGCTGTCGAGCGGTTCTCCGGCGTCCTCAGCGTCGACACCTTCGAGGCGATCATCCAGCAGCTCGCGAAGGTCCATCCGTCCAAGTACGTGAAGATGCTCGACGGTCTCGATGCCGTCGCCATCTCCGATGTGCACGTCCTGCACAGCCAGACGGACGCGCTCCGTCTCGTGGCGCTCGTCGACCGCCTCTACGACGCGCAGCTGCCGGTCATCGCCACCGGCGTCCCCTTCGATCAGGTCTTCGCCGAGGAGATGCTCGGGGGCGGATACCGGAAGAAGTACCTTCGCGCCGTCTCCCGTCTCATCGCGCTGACCTCCGGGCAGGATCTCTAGACGCACGACTCGTGCGCCAGAATCGCCCCGATCGGTGATTCCCAGCGTGCCGTGCACGCATTCCCCGCAATCCGGTAGGCCCGCGTAACGCGATGTTTACACGGGGAGGGGTCGTGTAACCGACCCGAAACACGGGGACACAGTCGGCGAAACCTCACGAGGACAGCATGGGTGCCGTACCCACCGGTTTGGGTTCTCCCGAAACCCCGGTGGTGCACCCTGTGCAATTACTAGAGAGGTAACCAATGGACTCCGGCAATCTCGCCTGGTCGATCACGGCCACTGCGCTTGTCCTTTTCATGACGCCCGGTGTGGCGTTCTTCTACGGCGGTCTTGTTCGTGCCAAGAGCGTCGTCTCGATGATGATGATGAGCTTCGGCGCCCTCGGCCTCGTGAGCGTTCTGTGGATCCTGTACGGGTTCAACATGTCGGTCATCACCGACGGCCCCCAGTTCCTCGCGGGCAACCCGTTCAGCGACTTCGGTCTCGCGACCGCCGCCGGTGACGACAACGCGCTCGTCGGAATCACCTACGGTGCGACCTTCGCGATCATCACCGTCGCGCTGATCTCCGGAGCCATCGCGGACCGCGCGAAGTTCGGCTCGTGGATGATCTTCGCGGGTGTGTGGGCGACTCTCGTCTACTTCCCCGTCGCCGCCTGGGTCTGGGGTGGTGGCTGGATCTTCAACCTCGGCGCCAACATGGGCCTCGACGTGTCGGTCATCGACTACGCGGGTGGTACCGCCGTCCACATCAACGCCGGTGCAGCTGCTCTCGCTCTCGCCCTGGTCCTCGGCAAGCGCGTCGGGTTCTCCAAGGGCCTCTCCAAGCCGCACAACGTGCCGCTGGTCCTCCTCGGTGCAGCCATCCTCTGGTTCGGCTGGTTCGGCTTCAACGCCGGCGCCGAGGGCACCTTCGGCCTCCTCGGAACCGAGGACTCGAACGCCGGCCTGATCATCCTCAACACGCTCGGTGCGACCGCTGCCGCCATCATCGGTTGGCTCATCATCGAGAAGATCAAGGACGGCAAGCCGACCTCCGTCGGTGCCGGTTCGGGCGCCATCGCGGGTCTCGTGGCCATCACGCCCTCCTGTGCAGCGCTCGCCCCCGGTTGGGCCCTGCTCCTCGGCCTCGTCGCCGGTGTCGTCTGCGCCCTGGCGATCGAGCTCAAGTTCAAGCTCGGCTTCGATGACTCGCTCGACGTCGTGGGCATCCACCTCGTCGGTGGCCTCATCGGAACGCTCTACCTCGGCTTCTTCGCAACCGGCACCGGCCTCTTCGTCGGTGGCGGCGTGGAGCAGCTCCTGGTCCAGGCGATCGCCGCAATCGGTGTCCTCGTCTACTCCTTCGTCGTCGCCTTCGTCATCGGCTTCGCGATCGAGAAGACGATCGGCTTCCGCATCAAGAACGAGGACGAGCTCGCCGGCGTCGACACCGTGGTCCACGGTGAAGAGGGCTACGCGCTCGAGTCCAAGTAAGGCCTGATCCACACAGCATGCGGGGCGCCATCCTTCGGGGTGGCGCCCCGTAGCCTTGTGTCCGGGCAAGGCCCGGGCGCAGGACGGATGGAGGGCTGATGGACGGGGATCCGATCCTCCTGTTCGCCGGCGCGGTTGTCCTCCTTGCCACGGGCGTCCCAGCGTTCCTCGCCCTGGGAGGCGGGGGCGTCCGCGACCTCCCGATCGTCGGTGCCGCTGCCGTGACGGCGGCCCTCGGCTGGATCCTTCTCGGCTGGGCGGGTCCCGTCGCCGTCTTCCAGGGGGCGATGGCGTCCGTCTCCATGGCCGCGGTCGCGGCCCCGCTCCGGGCTCGACTCGGCCGCGCCGGGGCTGTGGTTGCAGCTCCCATCCTCGTGGCGCTCGTCCTCGTCCCGCTCGGCGTCGCCCTCTTCGACGTGCGGTCCGGTCTCCTCGCCGACCGGTGGGGCGCTCTCGATTTCGCCGGCGCCGCCGCGCTCGGGCTGGTGCCGGCCGTCATCGGAGCAGTGATGGCGGCCCCTGCGCCCGCTTCGCCACAGACATCATCCGCCCGCCGATGGGCTGTTGCCGCCGGCGTGCTGGCTGCCATCGCTGCGGCTCTCCTCGGCTCGGAGCTGGTGCTCGACGATGCAGCACCGCGTCTGATCCTCGCTCTCCTGGTCGGGGCGAGTGGGGGAGCTGTGGGCTGGGTGCTCGCTTCAGTGCTCCTCGTCCACGCGGTGCGGGTCGGAGAGGCCGCAGCCGGTGTCGTGGCCGGCGCGATCTCCGTGCTCGCCGCGCCCCTCTGGCTGGATGCTCAGACGATCCTCGTGATCGCTCTCCTGTCGGCTCTCCTGGGGCGCATCGTGGCGGGACGCCTGGGTCGCCGACACGCCGGCCTGGTCGGCCTCCTCGGGGTGCCTGCGGCGCTAGGTCTCGTCGCCGCGGGGGTGAACGGCGACGGGCGCGGCCTGCTCGCCAGCGGGCAGACCGGGCTGGTGGTCGCCCAGCTCGTCACCGTCGCCGTCACGGTCGCGCTCTCCGGGGGTGTCGCCCTGGTGATACGTGGTGTCGCGCGATGGGTCAGGCTGCGCCGCGCACCAGACGATAGACGGCGCGGAACGGCAGAACACGCACCAGGAGCGCGATGAGACGTGCGTCCCGTCCCACGACCACCCGGGGGCGGCTGCGCCGCGCGGTCGTGGCGTGCAGGACCGCCGCGGCGACCTTCTCCGCCGGCGCCCCACGACCGGGCACGGCGGCGCCTCGGCGCGCGGAAGCGATCTGGGCGGCGTAGCGCGGGCTGTCCGCCGGCATGGACGCCATGACCTCGTCGCCGGCCGCCGTGCTCCGCTCCCAGATCGGGGTGGCGATCACGCCGGGCTCGATGAGCGCCACCTGGACCCCGTAGGGCTCGAGCTCCGCGCGGAGGGACCCGGCGAGACCGGCGACCGCGTGCTTGGAGGCCGCGTACGCGCCAAGGACCGGTGCCGCGATACGACCGCTGATCGATCCGATGAAGATGATGCGTGGGGAGGGGGCGGCCAGGAGTGCGGGGAGGACGGCCTGCGTGACGGCGAGCTGCCCGACGACGTTCACCTCCAGCTGGCGTCGAAGGACGTCGAGGGGAAGGTACTCGAGCGGCGAAGGGAGCGCGATGCCCGCGTTGTTCACGAGGGCGTCCAACGGTCCGGCCGCGATGATCCGGTCTCCGAGTGCGGCGATGGCGTCCGAGTCGGTGACGTCCACGATCGCGGTGGTGACGGCGGAGCCGAAGCGGGCAGCCAGGGCCGTGGCGTCCTCCGCGCGGCGGACCGTCGC
>Ga0247810_10002104_pt1 | contig 11422 bp, 11 predicted proteins | sample UWRJL119311C1_FD_179918 | JGI IMG/M metagenome (GOLD analysis project Ga0247810, IMG submission 179918) | Plant litter microbial communities from Arlington Agricultural Research Station in Wisconsin, United States - UWRJ-L119-311C-1 | ecosystem: Environmental > Terrestrial > Plant litter >...
TATCTGGGACAAATGAAGCAGCGAGAGTGAAAAATTACAAAATGAACAATCTCATCAAAGCGAGGGAAATGAAGTATTCACAAAGATATGGAGAGCATGGGAAGAAGGTCTTTCGAATGTCGTCCAGCAATTTTGTCGACATGTGGTGGTGGTGGTTTGTTTTGGAAGCATGAGACCACAAAGGTCGCCGTAGTCAATACATTCCTTCTCCTTAGGGGCGACAAACTCTCGTGTTCATGGGGATCAAACGGAAGAGAAGCTCCTCAATTATGGGCTATGCAATGCATGATAGCGACATTGATACGGTGTTGAGAGAATAGTCCTGCTCATTGAATCGGATTTATTGCTTCTGTCACAGTCACATGGATGATATTATGTGCACATGTGTACATCCCCTTAACGCGTCTTGCTCATATCTTGCACTCACAGCATGTACATTCGATTGCATTTGGGTTGACTGTATATGTGCTCTAGCCGAGCTTTGTTGTACTCTCAACCACTGTGCTCTTCATCAACACTGTTCTTCCTACACTGTGACTAGATAGATATTGGAGAAAAAAAATGGCATCGAGAGGCATAATCAACATGTCCTTGGAATCCCTGTCAAGACGAGAAAAATCAACAATGATGATCTGCACGGACCATTACCGGGAGATATTTATAGCAATCCCGATATCAGGTGCTGCTTTAACTCCTCTCTCCGTAGCTTCTGATGTGCAAGTCAGTTGCATCATTATTATTCACGTGGTACGGAGGCTCATTGAAAAAGGCGGCACTCGATCCATCTCGTATTAGTAGACTCGATGCAGTTAGATCATGCTCACTTTCATCAGGGGTTTGGAGAGAAAGTGCATTGTTGAGATTCGGTCGACCATAATGAAACGTGAGGACAATATTATTATTTGGCTTGTTACACATGAAACTCATCATCAATCTTTCTTCTCTCTAGAGGCAATCTTCTATTAATGCTTCACACTGGAACATATTCGTGGTAGCTGTTGTCGGAATTGCTTCACCTCATTCGTTCTTGGTGCATTCTATTTCTTTACTGCCTTTTTGTCACTTTAATTGCGCGTCTTCTTCTCTCGTTGTCAAACCAGTCTTCGAAACTTCTCCTTCTGCATCTTTGTTGCTCTGGACAACCATCAACGCCTCCAACTTTCACCTACGCCACCAGCATTGTATAACACACCCATATCTCGACCCGTACGACCTGCTATCGAAGTAGCCATACGCCCACACAGATATCACTATCTGGCTTTTATTCTTTCATAGATAATTGATCAGGAGAGACACTCATTCATCATTCCAGCTACGGCTGTGGAACATTGTTTGGGGGAAGAAACGACCACATTGTAACTTGCCCATCATGGCTTCCAACAATCGAATGTCTATGTACTCGATTGGATCCTCCCCAGGCGCTCCTCGAAATGTTACCTCTGCCGCACAACAGTCCAGTCAAGTTTCTACAACCACTCTTCTCAACACAATCCACACAATTTACACTTCGGGACAACCATACAAGTTAGACGCCGGATCGAGTGTGGTGGTAAACACATGGTTGACGGCTTCACAACCAAACTTCGAAGGGCGAGTTGGTGGCACAATCGATTCTGCACTGGCGGCCCAAGCATGGGAACATGCAAGAAGACGTGCCGAGGACGGTTGTATATTCTTGGGGTATGTACTTTGGGTTGTATGTGCCAACTCTTACTGACTATCATCCTGAAGTTCATTACACGAATCTACTCCTTCAATCCTCGTTCCGTTCCTCGAAACCCTACCTTTAGCGATACCTGCTGCAGTATACACTGCCCTTCAGGCGTTACGGCCTTTCATTCATTCTGCGTCTCCCCAAAATCCATCCGCGGCAAGACACTCCGCTCTTGGTGTCAGTCTGACTTTGTCTCTCCAAGGGAATCTTGCAGGTGTGAGATTGGCTCTGTCACAAGGTGGCATCGACACATCCAAGGGGTTACTCAACGTGCCATCGGAAGAGGGATATCGTGCTTTTGATGTCTTCTACTATCTGCTCACTTCTGCATCCACACCTGCCGAACGGGAGTTCCTTGGTCTCAAGCACGCCTCAAATTATGACCTGCTTAAGAGATCAGGAACATATGATCCTCCATCATATCTACCAACAGCCGATGATGCGGCCGAAGCAGATGACTTCCGATCCTCGCTAAAAGCTGTAGGCATCAAAGGTGCAGCACATCGAAATTTGATCTCGATATTGGCAGGATTGCTAAAACTCGGAGACACACTAGACATTGATCTGGACGAGGATGTGCTTGAGGAAATATGTGAAGATGTGGGAGGTCTCCTTGGATTAGAGCCAGAAGTGCTTCAGCAAAAGTGTTCTACGCAAGAAAGGGAAACCTTGATTGGTGGTCTCTACGAAGCACTTGTCGACTGGGTCATTTTAAAAGCCAACGAGACGATTGCTATGGAAGTCTCGAGGCTTAAGGATCAGGACTCGTCATCTGATGGTGGCCCAGGCGCGCATACACCCAACACTGATGCAGAGGATGAGGATACAGTGTGCGTAACAGTTTTGGAGATCCCGGATCCATCGCTTGGAAAGGCAGCAGCAATGCGTGGCGTTTTCGATGATACTCAGGGAATCAATTTGGAGATGAAGGAGGATGGGGTTGATGTTGTCGTAGCGGGCTCATCAGTGATTCGGGAGATGCAGAATGCTGTCGCAGAGGTTGAACCTGATCTTGGTATCATGACCGGTCCAGCCGGTCGCGATCGAGAACACGAACGGGATAGACGTGAAGCGGTCCTCGAGAAGGTTGGTCATGAAGCTGAGGACGGTGGCTTCCTGAAGCAAATCTTGTTTCCAGTTCAAGGTCAGGGAGTTAATCTCGGCCGCGAAGGTCGTATTGATCTGCCAGCTGTTCTTGGAAGCAGTCGAGTCTGGTACCATCTGTCCTTGCATCCTACCGACGAATCACCTGCAAGTTTGGCTGGTCTGCCATCAATCACATCAGCGTGGTCTGCAGGCACGGTATCAAGACAATTACGTGCGTGGAGGTTGCCTGAGTGGGCAAATCGTCGTAACAAGAACCTCGACTTTACAGCAGACTTCGATTTTGAGGAGTTCTCCCAGCGATATTCTCCCCTTGGATGTGCCGATGGACGTGATGGAATCGAGAGCTGGATCATGGAGAGAGGATGGAGCAATGGCGAAGTTGTGGTCGGCACAGAACGCATCTGGATGCGTGAACACGCTTGGTGGGAAGCAGAGAGCATGCTTGATATGAAACCCATGGCTGAGGAAATGAATCCTTTCGGCTTGCCGGGAGCGGAGCCTCTGGCAACTGGATATTCAACCGCTCAAAACAGTACATTCTTTCCTCCCGTTAACGACATCACACCGTATGGTAGTCGGGATCAGCTTGTACAAGGTCCTGGGACGCTTCGTCCTCCAACCGCTTCCGGGGCAAGATCAATTGCACAGACAAGGCAAGTTAGTGCTGGAGATTATGGTCTGGGCCACAAGGGTGATGACTTGAAGGGTCAGATCTACTACAATACAGAAACAGGTGAACTGGTCAATGAGTTCGATCCTGAGGCGAGTCCAAAATCTAGAGTCGGATCCTCCGCACTTAGTACAAGTCGCCGCGTCTGGGTTGGAATTGTATGGGCATTGACATTTTGGATTCCGTCATTCGTTCTTCGTTTTGTCGGACGTATGAAGCGTCCAGATGTCCGCATGGCTTGGCGTGAGAAACTTGTTCTGTTCTCTGGCATCATTTGCTTGAACGGCTTGATCCTGTTTTGGATCATTGCATTTGGTAATTTGCTTTGCCCGAATCGAGACAAGGCTTGGAACGCCAAAGAACTGGCGACCCATCAAGGCAACGATGACTTCTGGGTAGGCATCCACGGTAAAGTCTACGACATCTCAAAATTCTACAAGTTACAACACAGCGATGTAATCATCAAGACTACGCAAGAGAATATGCAACCATTCGCAGGCATGATCATGGATGACTACTTTCCCCCGCCGCTCATTATTGCATGTCCCGGACTTGTGCAAGACGAGACTGTTATCTTCACACCAAACAATACTCTTGAAAACTCAATTGGTCTTCATCAGTCTGGTTACAATCAAGCTTATGTTGAGAGCGCTCTCGCAGATCCCAACTGGTATCCAAACAAGTTCCTCCCAAAGATAAAGGAATACTATCATGGTGACGTTGTCATCAGCAAGAACAGGATCAAGGATGAAGGCCAAAATCAAAATCATCAGTGGTTCATCCTTAATGGAAAAGTCTACGATCTCACAAATTATTACTACAACTTGGAACTCCGCCAAGGTCTAGCATCTTTCGACTTTCTCGATGACAAGATATCCGCTCTGATTATGAGTAATCCTGGACTCGACATTTCCGAGAACTGGAAGGCTGAATTCGCAAGTGCCAATGGGACGCAACAAATCATGATGCAGAACACTCTCAACTGCTTCAACAACGCCTTCTATGTCGGCATTCCTGACTTCCGTGAGACCGTCAAGTGTCTAGTCAACGGATGGATCCTGCTTGCATTTGCCTGTATCATGGGTGCAGTCATTCTCGTAAAGTTCTTTGCAGCACTGCAATTTGGGTCCAAAAGACGTCCACCACCACAAGATAAGTTCGTCATCTGCCAGGTGCCAGCCTATACTGAAGGAGAGGACTCTCTTCGAAAGGCTTTGGACTCTCTAACGGCACTCCAATACGACAACAAGCGGAAACTGATCTGCGTCATCTGTGACGGAAATATTGTGGGAGATGGCAATGACAGGCCTACGCCAAAGATTGTGCTAGACATCCTTGGGGTCGACCCAAAAATGGACCCACCAGCTTTGCCCTTCAAGTCTGTAGGAGAAAGCAGTGAACAGCTCAATTACGGCAAAGTATACTCAGGTCTCTACGAATTCGAAGGCAATGTAGTGCCTTACATCGTTGTGGTCAAGGTCGGAAAAGAATCAGAACAGACAAAGGCTAAACCTGGCAATCGTGGAAAGCGCGACTCACAGATCTTGCTTATGAGTTTCTTGAACCGCGTCCATCATCGATCTCCTATGTCACCACTTGAGCTCGAAATGTTTCATCAAATCAACAACATCATAGGCGTCGACCCGGAATTGTACGAGTATCTTCTCATGATTGATGCAGATACTAGTGTTCGTGAGGACTCTTTGAACAGATTGGTTTCCGCTTGTGCAAACAACTCTAAGATTGCTGGTATTTGTGGTGAGACCAGTCTTGAGAATGAGGAGAGATCTTGGTGGACTATGATCCAAGTGTACGAATACTACATCTCCCACCACTTGGCCAAGGCCTTCGAGTCTCTTTTCGGCAGCGTCACCTGTTTGCCTGGATGGTAAGTCCCAATCCACAGAGCTTTACCGATCACTACTAATCTATATAGTTTCACGATGTATCGTCTTCGAACCGCCGATAAAGGCAAGCCACTCATCATTTCGGATGGTGTCATTGATGAGTACAGCGATTGTTTCGTGGATACTTTGCACAAGAAGAATCTTTTGGCTCTTGGAGAGGATCGTTTCCTCACCACCCTGATGACCAAGCACTTCCCTTCGATGTCCTACAAATTCATTCCAGATGCATACGCCAGCACTGCAGCCCCTGAAACTTGGAGCGTCTTGTTATCTCAAAGACGTAGATGGATCAATTCCACTATCCACAATTTGGTAGAACTCATGTCTCTCAAGGATATGTGTGGCTTTTGCTGTTTCAGTATGCGATTTGTCGTCTTTATCGATCTTTTCGGAACTATCATTCTTCCCGCGACTTGTGTCTATATCGGCTATCTCATTTACAGAGTGGCAAACCATGAAGGACAGTTTCCGCTGATCTCGATTGTCATGATTGCGGCAGTCTACGGTCTCCAGGCAGTTATTTTCATTCTCAAGCGACAATGGCAACACGTTGGATGGATGATCATCTACATCATTGCATTCCCAGTGTACTCTTTCATTCTCCCTCTATACTCTTTCTGGAACCAAGACAATTTCTCTTGGGGAAATACGCGTATAGTTGTGGGCGAGAACAACGGTAAGAAGCAGATTGTAGTTGACGATGAAGGCTTTGACCCTCGCAGCATTCCATTACAGCGTTGGGATGACTACGCTCTAGCCAATAGTCTACCGGGTCGACGTGGTGGTGCAGCCGAGAAGGTGTATGACTACGATGATAACTATGAGATGGATGACATGAAGTCCGTGTACTCATCAGTCAAACCTGCCTCGACCATTCTCACTGGTTTCCCAAATCGTAGTTCCTACATGCCACCACAATCGCCTGCGGCCTTCAACGCACGCCAATCAGTCTACTCGGTCAATCCATACCAAGACAACCCACAGGCACGTCATTCGATGATGTCCCTAGGCACCGGGCTACAAGATCAGCGCCACTCGCCCTATCAGGACTACCCAAATCCACACGCCTCTCGTCACAGCATGATCATGATGCCATCACAAGACAACCTCCTGACCACACCTACTACACTCCACCCAAATCGAAGCTCCATAGGCTTTACAGGAGGTGCTCGGATGCCTATGAGTCAAGAAGCATTATCAAGACCTGTTTCAACATTTGACTTCCAGCGTGGGAATGTTGGTCCTGATGATATGCAGATTGTAGAGGCGATTCGAGGCTGTTTGGTAGAAGTCGATTTGGATAATGTCACGAAAAAACAGGTTCGCGCGCTGGTGGAGCAGAGGTTGCAGACTGAGCTTGTTGGTGAAAGGAGGACTTTCTTGGATAGACAGATTGATACCGAGCTTGCTAATATGTAACTGGACGAAGGGCGCGTTTAGAGCTTTGGAAAATGGAGATATATTGTTTGATATCTTGGTACACGTGTGTATAAGGTGTGGAATTTAGGTTGGCGTTGGATGGGAGTGGGCATCTAGAAGCTTGTATTCTATTTTGAACGGTCTGAAAGTTTAGTGCATAGATAGCGGGCGGAGGGCGTAATATGACATGATATGTACGAGAATACAATGTTTCGATCAGGAGACTGGATCACTTTGCAACAATTTCCATTGTGATGGTCTGAAAACATAACTGAGAGGATATAATGGGCATTCATTTCTGTGTTGCACGAGATGTCGTGACCAGAATTGTGAAGTACAGATATCTGGTGCGCAAGTGATTGGTGCAAGTCGTAGACGATAGCCCCGCCCAGCGGTAACAATGACCTCAGTCTTGCGCCACATAGCTTGAACTGCATCTGGACTATTCAGAAGGTAAGATCGGCTATAAGATGTCAGTAGCAACCCTTTAAACGCACATTCAACAAAGGCATACCTTAGGAGGCGCCACATATTCCTGCTTGCCAGCCGGTCTTATAAGTAGTACATCAGCAGGACTTTTTACCCCCTTCGGCCCACCCAACATCGTCTGCGGAAATCCAATATCAAACGGATAAGCGTCTTCAATCTCTTCGATCTCAGCCTCACTCAGTCTCAGCTTCAACGCCTCGATGTTACCTTTCAAATGCGAGACTTTGCGACCTCCGATGATTGGGAACACGTAAGGTGTCTTGTGGAAGACGTAGGCGAGCGCCACGCTGGTGATGATGGTGTTTTTAGACGTCGCGATCTTTTCGAGCACTTTCGATACAGCGATCGCTGCGTCCGTGGGACCCCCAAAATTGCGGCCCTCGGTCTCCTTGCGCTGTGCGTCCGTCTTGAAGTTGCCTCCTCCGAGCACACCCCAGGGTGCTAAACCCATGCCGTCTAATGATGCGTCAGTTTCACGTTCTGCTACGATCTACATACAGGATTGACACGACTACGTGCAACGTGACTGACGTACCTGAAATACTCATTGGGATGATGTCGCGCTCGAAGCTCCTCTTCTCCGCAGACCACTGGCCCTGATAGACTGAAAATTGCCGCAGGCCTTTTTGGCGCGCATACTCGTTGCACTTGGCTACGATCCACGCCGGCGTGTCCGAAACGCCCAGATACAACACCTTTCCGTTCTTGACCATCACGTCGAGCGATTGCATCAGTTCTTCGATGCTGCAAGTGAAATCCCACCAATGCACGTACAAAACGTCAATGTACGTGGTTTGAAGCTTTCTCAGAGACGCTTCGAGGGATAGGTGGAGTGATTTGGTGCCGTTGCCTGAGCGGTTGATGATGATTTCTGAAGACGAGTAGCCGGCGCGGTAGTTTGTCGTGAACTTTGTCGCCAGGACGATTTCGTCTCTGTTGTTGCGCGATTTCATCCACTCGCCTACCCATTGCTCTGATTCTTCTTTCTGAGTTCGACGTGTCAGTCGCGTTTCTTATCATGTGTGTGTGGAGTGGGAATTCATACTTGGTAGTTGTTCGCCGTATCGATGAAGTTGCCGCCATTTTGATAGTAGTAATCCAGGATCTCAAAGGCCGTCTCTTTGGAACACTCGCCCATGGCATCATTCCAGGCGGTGCCGAAATTCATGGTTCCAAGACATAATGGTGATACTCGTACTGATGCTGTGGGTGCAAGGAGGCGGTAATGACCTAGTAAAGACTTTGGCGGTTCTGGCACTGGGAAGACGGAAGACATGTTGGCTGTATTGAGAGAGTTTAAAAGGTGCTGTTTGTGAGTTTGTAGATCCTACAGCTTCGAAATGTTATAATCGAAGCACTACATTTTTCTCTATTTCGTGTTTACCTCGTTCTTATTATACTTCCTGATTCCCCTCATGACCTCACTGCTAAACTTCCGTAAAGTCCGTCTACTTACTTATACGTAGGACGTAATACTCTATTGGATGCATCCCCACCGCGAGACATCACCGAGGTTGTGGTCGGGTGCACGCATGTCTTTGCAGGTTCCTTATGAATCTCATTTACTAGAATAGTGATGAACCCATACGATTGAAGGATCAATACTCGGCGATAGGACTTGTTGGTTTACTTAAAAGCCGATTTGTTGATTGTAGATGTGGCTTAATACACGTTCCTAAATAGGTATTTGTAACTATCGTGGAAATGAACAAAGTTGGTCACGAACAGGGAGTTCTGCCTCACACATCGAATGGTAGGGTCTTTATCAAGTTTTACAGAGAAGGGCCAGAATGATATACGAAGTCAGATTATGAAAATCAAGCGAACCACGTGACCGGCGTTCGCTTCTTGCTGTGACCGCGAGCTCCGATGATAATACGTCAAGACTTCGCGGAGGTTGCCGTGCAGAAGAAAAAAATCCCCCATCTTCAACCTCCGCTTTCTCCAGCTTTTTGTATATATAACTTGGTCCTATGTTCCCTGTTGCTGGCAGAGGCTTTGGCACAATATAGCTCAGTAAAGATATACAGACCAGAGCGTCAAAGTGAGAAATTCACCCTGCTATTTTGTCACGAGGCGAATGCCATTTAGCGAAAAAAAGGCTGAGGACAGCAGCTTAAAAAACCAATTAACTCAATCTATTACAAGCAATTCAAATCTTGCCACGAAAGAGACGTACCCAGGAGACGCCACTCACGATGACGAGAAGCAGAACGTGAATAACAATCAAGGTCCAGCTCTTGAAGCTGTAACTGACCAATCTGCGACCAACGATGTCGAAAAGGGCGTGCTTCGACGAAGTGTGACGAATGAGACGCATCGTTCGAATGTGTCGATGCCTTACGAGGATAAAGATGACTTTCCGGAGGGAGGATTGAAGGGTTGGGGAGTTGTGCTTGGGGCTTTCTGTGGCAGCTTCAGGTGAGTTCTTGAGCAAGTGCTAAAAGTTGAGTTGGCGTGCTGATTAGACGAATAGTGTCTTTGGTATCATTAATGCTACGGGTGTTCTGATGGATCATTTCAAGGAGCATCAGTTGAAGGATTACAATGAAGCTCAGATTGGTTGGATTTTTGGTCTTGCATTGTTTTTGACATTCTTTTGTGAGTAACCTGAGACTTATAGCAAGATCACAACATACTAATGACTTAAGGCGGTGCGCCAATTGGCCCTATCTTTGATGCTCGGGGACCCAGAGTGTTGATTCTCTGTGGAAGTGTACTCCTGGTTTTGTCAATGTTCTTACTCGGAGAGTGTACAAGTATGTGCCCTCATATCTGATAAAGACGCATGCGCTAACAACAACTAGAATATTGGCACTTCTTCATGGTGTACAGCATATTGAACGGAATTGGTGGAGCTTTAATCAACACACCATGCATCGCTTCAATCGGTCACTTCTTTTTGAAGAAACGTGGCAACGCCACTGGTATCGCCATGACAGCAGGCGGTATTGGAGGGATCATCTTCCCATTGATGCTCCAACGACTATTCCCAATGGTCGGCTTCGCTTGGTCTGCTCGAATCATGGGCTTCATGCTCATATTCCTGCTCGTCATCTGCAACACGTTTGTCCGCAGTAGACTTCCTCGAAAGCCTCTTCCAAGCTTTGGTAGCATCTTACCAGACTTGACCGTCTTCAAGGACATTCCATTCTCCCTACTTACCTTCGGTATCTTACTTCTCGAATGGGGCATTTTCGTACCCTTGACTTACATCACATCGTACTCCTCGTCAAAAGGCTTCCCATATGAGTTTGGATTCCAAGCGCTAGCAATCATGAACGCCGGCTCAGTTGTAGGCAGAGTTTTCGCAGGCATAGTGGCAGATATGATGGGCCGCGTTAACACACTAATCCTCAGCATTGGGCTTTGCGTCGTTACCTGTCTCGCGCTTTGGCTACCAGCAAGCGACTCCAAAGCCATGATCATTGTCTTTTCGGTCACATTCGGCTTTGTCAGCGGCAGCAACCTCAGCTTGAGTCCTGTTTGTATCGGCCAAATGTGTAAGACGGAAAACTATGGAAAGTATTTCGCTACTTGCTGGATGGCGGTCTCTTTCGGTACCTTGACTGGGTTGCCGATTGCGGGACAGATTTTGGCGAATACTGGAGGTGATTATATGGGTGTCATTGTATTTGCGGGATTGTCTTATTTCGCGGCCATGTGTTGCTTGATCGCGGCGAGGGTTATGAAAGTTGGGTGGAAATTGAATGTGGTGTATTGAGGTCTGTGAGGAAAGGAGCGGGGATAGATTTTGGGTAGAGTCGAGTGATGATCACTACCCTTTAGCTGACTGTCTGTCGGCAAAGGGGGAGAGGTGAGACAAAGACGTTGGAACTCTCAGTTATGAATTGCATCTGAACAATGATGTGTGCTATGTTTCATCGCGCATCAACAGATTTCAAACATCCTCTTAACTTTGTTGCCCCACATGAGTGATTTACCAATCCGTTTCTTTTCAAACTCTTTTCAGATCCCTTTACGCCATCATCAACCTCGCTTACAACCTTTGCTCCTAAGAAAAACTTATTCACGAATCCAATACATAATCAAAAACTCTCACACAAACAGCCTGATCCTTTAAATAACCAAACTTTGGCCCCACTCCTCCTCCTC
>Ga0247810_10002105_pt1 | contig 11409 bp, 13 predicted proteins | sample UWRJL119311C1_FD_179918 | JGI IMG/M metagenome (GOLD analysis project Ga0247810, IMG submission 179918) | Plant litter microbial communities from Arlington Agricultural Research Station in Wisconsin, United States - UWRJ-L119-311C-1 | ecosystem: Environmental > Terrestrial > Plant litter >...
CGCTCATCAATTTTGTTTTAGTAGGTGCCGGACCAACAGGAGTAGAGCTTGCCGGAGCTTTGGCCGAAATGAAAAACGCCATCCTCCAAAAAGATTATCCCGATTTAGATGTCAGTAAAATGCAGATAAATTTGGTGCAAAGTGGCGACAGAATCTTAAACACGATGTCTGAAAAATCATCTGAAGCGGCAGAAAAATACCTGAAAAACTTAGGCGTAAACGTCCTGAAGAACGTCAGAGTAACCAGCTACGACGGGAGGACAATTTCCACAAACACTGATTTAGTTCTTGAAACCGCCACCTTAATTTGGACTGCCGGAGTGCAAGGCGCAATGGTCAACGGTTTACCAGCTTCAGCTTTGGTAGAAAGAGTTGAGAGAATAAAAGTCAATGAATTCAACCAAGTTCTGGGTTTTGAAAATATTTTTGCACTTGGCGATATCGCTTCCATGGTAACGGAAGAATATCCGCAAGGCCATCCGCAAGTCGCACAACCAGCGATTCAGCAAGGAAAATTATTGGGAGAAAACTTGGCGAAACTTCTCAAAAAAGAAAAAATGAAACCGTTTGAATACAATGATAAAGGTTCGATGGCCACAATAGGCAGAAACAAAGCCGTTGTCGATTTGCCAAAATATCATTTTCACGGTGTTTTTGCTTGGTTCGTCTGGATGTTCGTGCATCTTTTTTCCTTAATCGGATTTAAAAATAAAGCAGTGGTTTTCTTAAGCTGGGTTTACAATTACATCCGTTTTGACCGCGAAGGACGATTGATTATCAGACCTTATAAAAAGAAAAGTTTTACGAGTTTTACTTTTGATGAGTTTTGATAAAATTCGGTTACTGAATATTTTTGTAGCATCTAATTTTTTCTTCAATTCTATAAGAATCAATCAACTTAGAGCTTTCATAAATACGATAAACTGTACAATTACAATTGTTTTTTTGGAGCTCTATTTTTAAAGCTTTACTATCAATAGAATATTTATTAAATGAAGATTCGATAATTTTATATCCTAGGTTTTTTAGTCTATTAACTAATATCGGTTCAATAGTTTTTAAATCAGTTTCTGAATATTTATCATCATCGTTAAACGGAAATGAAATCGAATTCCAATTTCCATTTGAATATTGAGTATTTAGTTTAACAAGTTTGCTATAATAGTCACCTTCAGATTCTTTTACTTCGCAACTAATTAATGTGAGTATGCAAGCAATTACAATTATTCTCATTGAATTTTACCGTTTAAACTACAACTTACAATTATCACTTAATTTTTCTATTCTCTAAATCCTGTCGATTATCCCAAAAAGAAACAATTTCAATTCTGTCGTTATTTATTTCATAAAAAATCAAATATACTTTCATCGGAATAACACGAGTAAATTTATTTGAAGTCAATCTTCCAATAAGTTCAGAATTTGATAGGGTTTCTAATAAGTCTTCCACTTCATCAACCAATTTCAAACTATAACTAGCGTTGCCGTTTCTTTCAGCAAAATATTCTAAAATCGTTGCAAATTGAAGTTTTGCGAGCTCAGACCAAACTACTTCCTTTTTAGCCATTCTCTCATTTCTGAAATTACTTCATCACTTTTTTGAAATTTATTACTTTTAATTTCACGTCTGCTTTTATCAATAACAGCTTGTTGTTCTGAAGATAATTGAAATAAGGCTTGTTCTGAAGAATCAAATAATGTTTGGAGCGCGTTTAAAAAATTTATGTCTTTTGAATCTCTAATTCTGGAAATCAAATTTTCTTTTAATTGTGCGGTTAAATCCATAGCTGTAATTTTTACTATTCAAAAATAAATATTTTGGTTCTAAAAATAACCTATTGAGTCTTAAAATTAACTGAAAGTGAAGGTCGTATGTTTTTTCGTTGATAAACTATTTTTTTTCCAACTCAAAATTCACCATCCATTCAATCCCAAATTTATCTCTAAACATTCCAAAATAAGAACCCCACGGACTGTCGTTCATTGGAACTTCAATGCTCCCTCCGGCAGAAAGTCCTTGAAACAAATGGTCTGCTTCATCACGACTTTTAGCGCTTATAGAAATTTTTGACCTGTTTTCGTTTTCGTTCACGCGTCCCATAAATTCAGGGACATCGTTACCCATCAAAGTGTTTTCGCCAATGGGCAGTGCAATGTGCATTACTTTTTCGGCTTCTTTTTCAGAAACTTTAAAGTCATCGCTTGACAAGTCTTTGAAACGGATAATAGTCGAAAAATCGCCACCAAATACGGACTTGTAAAATTGAAATGCTTCTTCGGCATTTCCATTGAAATTAATGTGTGGATTTATGATTGCCATAGTTTTTTGTTTTTAAATTTTAATTAAAGATATTCAAAATTTTGGATGCAATTCACTGAGGTAAACTATTTTATTTATTCGATTTCTGCTTTGTCCTTGTAATATCCCATCATCAATCCCACGAATTTGCTGTACCCTTCCAAACCGTCTTTTTGCTGATTCGCTTTCAAGAAATGGTCATAAAAATAATGGAAAAATGTGTCAATCGGGGTTTGGTAGCCGTCCCAAAAATCTTTGGATTCCTGAAAGTTTTTTAAAATTCCGGGGTGAATCAATGGCCACAATTCTTTGCTTTTGCCTTCTTCAAATTTTTCGATGCTTCCCAAGCAATATTTCAAGGCATACGAATATCCAGAATATTTAAAATAGATATCATCGTTGTTTATCGAAGCCAGATAGCCGATGAAATTCGCCTCGCTTTCAGAAGCATATCCAATCTGATGGGCCATTTCGTGGCAGACAGTCGTCGGGAAATTGTACTTTGGAATCTTATAATTTACCTGCGCTTCATTTGTAAACGGGTTCAAGTAACCGCCAAAACCCATGTATGTCAACGGCAAACTGACCAATGACTTTTTAATACTCGGATTCTCATATTTGAACGAGGAATATTGAGTTCCTAATTTATCATAACCATTTTGAGTCTTACCATAAATCGCTTCAATGTCATAAGGAATTGCAATTTTTGCGCTGTCATTTTTTTCAATTTGGCCATGAATTTCGTTGACTTTCACAATCATTTCCTTTGTAAAAACAATCAATTCTTCCTGGGTATAGTCCTTATCCAAATTCATCTTTTCATACAACGGAATTCGGTGATAGTTCAATCCCCAAAGAATATTGAAGAAGAAATAAAATACAGAAACAAAGCTTAAAACCTTCAAGATTTTAGATTTCCAATCGGTTTTCCAAGATTTCCAAGAGAAAATGGTTTTTCGGTTTTTAACAATATACTGGATAAGAAACAGAATCAATATCAAATAAATCACATCGCCGATGGAAAAATTTAAGCTTCCAAAGATGATTCTAGAAGTTTTTGAAATCCAAAAATACAGTCCGTTGCTGTAATATTTTTCGATAAATTCTGGAAATAACGCTAAAATTTTGATGATAATTATCTGCAGAAGCAAGAAAAGGGGCAAGGCATATTTGCGGTTCATTCGAAATCATTTTGAAAATTAAATATAGCAATTTAAAATTGCCAAACCGTGTCGCCCATCTCATTTTGTTATTGTAAATTTGTATTTACTCGGAATAAATAAGGATAAATTTACAGTAAATGAAAAAATTGGACGTTCCTTCAAAAGTAATTCTCTTTTGTGACGGAAGCAAATGCGGCAAGGAAAATAAGCACAACCGAAAGATTTTTAAAAGCTTGCTAAAAGAATCTGGTTTAAAAAATGAAGTGGCAATGATTAAAACACATTGCACAGACAACTGTAAGTGCGCGCCGGTAATCTCCATTCAGCCCGATAACGTTTGGTTTGGCGAAGTTTCCGAAAGAAAAATTCCACAGCTTTTTGAAGATTATTTCCTTCTCTAAAAAAACTTATAGCACTTTATGATAACGCAAAACCATCTCTTGAACGCTTTTATATTTCTGATTCCAGCGGTTTTGTTTTATCTTTTGATGCGATGGAGAAAACAAAATCCCACAGCGGCGACGCATCAACTGCATCCTGGAATCGTAAAACTAATGCATTATAAAGACATTATTTTGATAATTGTGTTTGGTTTGGCGTCAGCGCGGTCACTTTATTTTTGGTTTTCAACCCAATTTTAATGCGATATTGAAATGCTGTAAACAATTTTAAAAATGATGTAAGCCGTGAGAGTCAAAATAGCCTTAATATTGTAAGAAATTTACAGGCTGGGGGGCTTTTAAGTTTGCATTATTTATAAGAACATGTATGGGTAAAAGGAGGCATAGCAATATGCCTCTTTTTTTTTGTCTTATTTTAAAAATTGAATCAGTGTTTTATTAACGTATTTTGATTGGTCAATCGTTAAGAAATGCCCCGCATCCTTTACAATTTCGGCTTCTGAATTTGGTATAAGCTCTTTTGCGCGCTCCACGGTATCTTCGGAATTAATGACGTCATGGTCGCCAATAAGCACCAAAACAGGAATGTTGATTTTCTTTAATTCTTCTTTTGAAAACGGAACCATCTGAAGCATGCTGGTATTTGTCTTCGCAAATTTATTGGCCAGATAAAACTGCTTTTGGTACACTGTATCGATTTTTTTAGGATAAAATGAAAAGGCTTTCAGCGTTCGCTTTAATTTATTTTTGTTCGGAAATAATTTCAGCATTAACGCCGGCATCGCTTTTCTTTTGCTGTCAATAGTCTCAAAGGTCTGCGCGGGACTCAGCAATGCTAATTTTGTAATTTTGCTATCTTCTTCCGTGGCCAGTAACATTCCCAGCCATCCGCCACGCGAGGCGCCCACGACCTTAAATTTCTTCAAATTGTAATGCTGGAAAATTTCGTTATACCAAGCGACCACTTCCTCTCTGGACAAGGTTTCTCCGCACGAAACAGATTTTCCAGGTTCCATCAAAAAGTCGATGGCATACACGCGATGGTTTTTGGCAAGCGCTTCAATATTAGGATACCACATCGTTGAACTGGCATCCATGCCATGCAGAAGAACAAGCGGTTCCGCGTTTTTTGGCCCACAAACGATAATGTGCGCTGTTCCATAACTTGTGATTAAATCTTCTTCTGAAAAAGGTATTTTCCAAAGTTTTAAGGCATTATTGTAAGATTTCACATAGGCTGCTTTATCAGCTTTGGTCTTAAAAACATAATCGTCAATGCGACCTGCCTTTGAGGTACTGCAACTGGAAAAAAGAAATAAAAGCAGTAGAGAAATAATGACTTTTGGCATGGTTAAAAATTACAATTTTGATAAAAGTACTACAAAAATCAACAGTAGTGTTTTAAAATTATGTTAGAGAAAATCGGCGAGAGCAAAATGAGACTGCAAATTTTATAGTAAATTAGCGCTGGTCGAAAATTCTAATAAACAAACAAAACAATGGATTTAAATACAGCAAAAGTAATCATAACGGGCGGAAGCACAGGAATTGGCTATGAAACCGCAAAACAGCTGATTAACAAAGGAGCAAAAGTCGTGATTTGTTCGAGAAACAAAACAGATTTAGAAAAAGCGGCACAAGAGATTGGCGCCATTGCCATCCAAGCCGATATTTCAAATGAAGCCGAAGTGAAAGTTCTTTTTAAGGAAGCCAATGAAAAGTTAGGCGGTGTGAATGTGCTTGTCAACAACGCTGGAATTGGATATCTGGCACCTTTGACCGAAACCTCTGAAGATGATTTTACCAGAATTTGGGAAACCAATGTGAAAGGTGCATTTTTAGTAGCGAAGGAGGCTGCAAACTATTTCATTGCTCAAAACGAAGGAAATATTGTAAACATTGCTTCGACGGCAGGGCAGAAAGGATTCGCTACCGGAACAGCCTATTGCGCGAGCAAATTTGCAGTTTCGGCCATGACAGAATGCTGGCGCGCTGAACTTCGTAAAAATAATATCAGAGTGATGCAGGTAAACCCAAGCGAAGTGGTGACGCCATTTGGGACCAAATTAGGCTATGAAGCACAAAATGTAGATTCCAAACTAAAGCCTTCTGAAATCGCGCACACGATTGTCTCGATGTTGGAAATGGATAACGTGGGATTTATCACGGAGGCCACCGTTTGGGCCACAAATCCTTAGTTTCAATCTCTAAATACTAAACATTCGATTAAAATATTCCAATAATGAAAACTTTAAAAATTCTATTTTTCGTATTTTTTCTGTCCCAAGCGCATGTGTCGCAAGCAGCAAAAGTGGATACATTGGCTATCCCGAGCGCGGCGATGGGAAAAACCTACAAGGCAGCCGTCGTGCTCCCGAACTCGTATGCCAAAGGAAAGGCAAAATATCCCGTGATGTATCTTTTGCATGGCGCTTACGGACATTTTGGAGATTGGCTGAAAAGTACGCCAAACAAAATGACCGTCAAAGACTTGGCCGACCAATATAATATGATAATCGTGATGCCAGAGGGCGAAACGTTTAGTTTCTATCTTGACAGTCCGGTAAATAAGGAAAGCCAATTTGAAACTTATATAACCAAAGAAGTTGTACAGAAAATTGACCAGACCTACCGAACCATCGCTGAGAAGAAAGGCCGCGTCATTACGGGTTTGTCCATGGGCGGCCACGGGGCGCTATCGCTTTCTGCAAAACATCCAGAATTATATTTGGCTGCCGGAAGCATGAGTGGAGCGCTGGACATGGGCTCGATGCTAAATCGGGATAATTCTGAACAAGTTGTAAAGCTGATGCAGCCGGTTTTTGGTGTCGAAGCTGGCAACAGAGAATTGTATGAAGCCAATGCCGTGCTCGGAATGATTGACAAGATAAAAGCCAATAAAATGCCGTTGATTATTGACATTGGCGTGGACGACTTTTTGATTGAATCCAATAGAGAATTACACCGAAGACTCGTTTACGAAAAAATCCCGCACGACTATACCGAGCGTCCGGGCGCGCACACATGGGAATATTGGGAAAATGCAGTGCCGTACCACGCGTACTTTTTTTCGAAGATTTTTAAAGCAAATCCATAATTTGGAAATAAATAAGTAAGAAAAGCTGCAGTTGTCTGTGGCTTTTCTTATTTTTAGACCGTATGAAAGCAGCCTTTTATCTTTTCTTTTTTCTCGGAAGCGTTTCTGTTTTTGGACAGCGACTGAAACCCTCGTTTTCCAACCAAATTGATGAAAAAATGCTGGAAACTTCAGGCTTGCTTTTTTGGGAAGGTAAGCTTTGGACGCATAATGACGACGGAGATACCAACTTGTATGCCTTCGATAAAACTTCCGGAGAAATTATCGAAACCATTGCCTTAAAAAATGTGGTAAATAACGACTGGGAATCGATTTCTCAAGACGAAAATTACATTTATATCGGGGACTTTGGAAATAATGTAACCGGAAACAGGACGGATTTGAAGATTTTACGAATTGACAAGGACGCCTTATTGCAGGGGAACCAGAAAATAGATTCCATACAATTTAAATACGACAACCAAGAGGATTTTACCCCAAAAGAATCAAATAAAACCGATTTTGATGGGGAAGCTTTTATCGTCTCTAAAGACAGCATCTACATTTTTACGAAGCAATGGCGTTCCAAGAAAACCAGTACTTATGCCTTGCCGAAACTCCCTGGAAATCATATTGCCAGACTAAAAAATACATTTAATATCAAAGGCCTCGTAACGGATGCCACATTTTCAGAAGAGAAAAGACAGATTGTGCTCTGTGGTTATTCCAAGAAATTGAAACCCTTTGTATTTCTGCTCTGGGATTATTCCGATGACGATTTTTTCTCTAGCAAAAGAAAGAAAATCAAGCTGAAATTGCCTTTCCACCAAGTTGAAGGCATTACCTCTGACGGACAAAATTTTTATTTGACCAATGAACAGTTTACCCGAAAGCCCTTCATCAACACCAAACAAAAAGTGCATGAAATTGACTTGAGCGGATTCTAAGGTAATTAAGATTTTAAAAGTTTTTCGATTCGCAGGTAGCCGATTTCTAACTTGTCTTCTTCGATGTTTTCCTGCCTTGTTATTTTCAACTGGAACTTTTCTTTAAATTCTGGAGCCAAAATATCGATTACTTTATAGGCATTATCAATGTCAATACCATATTTTTCGTCAATGTGGGACGTAGCACCTCTAAATCCGTAATGCTTGTAAAAAGCAGTTTCCTTAGATTTTTTTGTCGCTACAGAAAGACTGTCGGCAACGGCGAGCAATTTATAATGGTATTCCTCAAATTCGCCGGGTTTATATCCGCCTAAATTCATGAAAAACAATTTTTCCGAAGAAGTCTGAAGTTCGTCTTTTTCTATAATTTCGATAGCGTGACCATCGACAGAAGTGACTTCGCGCCACGCATCGATGTGGATGGCACCTTTGGCTTCCGGCCAAAATGCAATCATTTGTGGAACCAAATCTTTTAGCGAAGCTGCGATTCCAAAAAAAGTGTCGTGTTGTTCTGTAAGTCGTCCATCTGGCGTGCAACCCAGAATTACCATATATAGTTTAAATTTCATTTCATTAAATTAGGGAAAATTTTGAAATTAATTTCCTAAAATTCTCTAAAAAAGTTTTTTTGGCTTTATTTTTGGAATACATTTATAAAACAAAAAAAAAATTAAGTTATGAAAAGAATATTTTTACTATTGACAGTTGCTGCTATGACAGCATTCACAGGGTGTTCAAACGACGATGATCGTGTTGACAGAGATACAATTTCAGAGGTTTTTGAAATCAATCAAAACACTACTTTTACTGCGGCTAACAATTACACCATTAACTACACTTTAAATCCTCAGATTTACAGTTCGGATATGATTTTAGTGTATCGTTTAAGCGGCACAAATGGTGGGAATGACGTTTGGGAGGCTTTGCCACAAACCTATTATTTCAACAGCGGTGCGGACGATTTAATGTACACTTTTGATTTTTCTGTAAACGACCTTAATATTTATATTGACAGCACGTTTCCAGCAGAAGATGCTCCAGCATTTTCAGTAAACCAAGTATTCAGAGTTTTAATTATTCCAGCTTATAATTCTGGTGCAAAAACTTCAAATGCTGTTGACTTGACAGATTATAATGCAGTAATGCAAGCTTACAACTTAAGCGACAAAAACATCAAAACGATAGGAGAGAGATAATCATTTCTTTCAAAAATTTAAGAGACTTTCGGGTCTCTTTTTTTTTGAAGTTGTGTGAAATAAAAAAGCCAGACTAAATTTTTAGTCTGGCTTTTTTATGGTTAGAAAACTTATGCTTTCAACAGCAATAGTTTTGCAGCTTTCAGTTTTTTTCTGAAGTATATGGTATTCGCATTTCCAAAATATTTGGCGATAGTCAATCGGGCCATCAAATAACTTACGGTTGATTCTGCACCTTGATTTAAGTTGACGTGCGTTTCTTCTAATCCGTCGAAACATCCGCCAGTGCAAGGATTGTAAATGATTTGTTTCAAGTGATTGTTTCCTAAGAACCAGTTGAAGGCAATTTCCATTTTGTTTAAATATTCCTCATCTTTGTAAATATCATGGAATTTTCTCAAGGCAAGAATCGTATAGGCCACATCAATTGGCTGTTCCCCAAATTCTTGTTTTTCTTGGCCTTTAATGTACCAAGAACGATTGGAAATCACCTTGATGGCATCCTTAGTAAAAGTATTATCTAAAAGGAAATCAAAAGATTCTTTTGCGATTTTATTGTAAACTTCATCCTGCACAACGGCATACGCACAAAGCAAAGCTTCTGGTAATACGCTGTTTCCATAGGTCAAATAACTTTCAAACCAGTTCCATCCGTCTTTTGCTTCGTGGCGGTACATTTGAACCAAACGGTCTGCAAAAACCTTAATCTGTGCTTGATTGTCTAAGTCTTTGTTCTGTCTGTTGTAATAGTAAGCGCCTTTTATCACAAAAGCCATCGCTCTTGGCGAATGCATCTGGTCTGTTTGCGTCATTGCTTTTCGGTACACATCTTCTGCTTTTTTGATAAAATTAGACGGAAGAAGCGGCGCCAAAGAAATCAAATATCCAAGTGCCCATATAGCGCGACCTGAACTGTCTTCCAGATTCACGGCGTTGTTTTGCGGCGTGAAATTTTGGTTGATATCGACATAGTTCAAGAACTTTCCGTCACTTTGCTGGCAAAATGCGATGAAATTCAAGTAAATGCTGATGTATTTTAAATCGTCGATGTCTCGCGTAAGCTTATAATCTTGGCAAACCGCAATCATTGCTCTGGCGTTGTCATCAATTGTATATCCAGAATTTGGGTCGGGACGGTTCAATTTTGAAAATTGAAACATTCCGAATTCTGTGGTCATTTTTTTAATGTGGTCCAGGTTCAATTCTGGATTTCTGTAATGCAATTCTAATTGGTTTCCGGAAACTTTTTGGAACAAAACCGCATGAGCCACCGCTGAGTTTTCCCAAGCCGTGTGGATAATTTTGTGCAAACCGTTCATCACGATGTTTTTTCTCATTCCCACATCGTAAATCAATAAATTCACAGCTTCTGCCAATTTTTTTGAATCGCCAAAGTCAAAAATCAAACCGCAACCGTCTTCAACCATTTCTTTTGCATGAGGAATTGGTGTGGAAACAATCGCACAACCGCAGCTCATGGCGTATGAAAAAGTACCGCTTACCGCTTGGTTTGGGTCTTTTGAGGTGAAAAGATAAATATCTGTCAATTGAAGATAATCCAGCAATTCATTTAAAGGAAGGTATTTGTTCACGAACTGTACGTGGTTTTCCAATCCAAGTTCTTGGATTTTTTTAACCAAGGACTCGCGATACACTTCGCCTTCCTGCACCACAACGCCTGGATGTGTTTTTCCAATGATTAGGAACAAGACATCAGGACTTTTGTTGATAATTTTCGGCAAGGCTTCTAATGTGGTTTCAATGCTTTTTCCAGAACTCAATAACCCGAAAGTGGAAAGAATTCTTCTGCCTTTCACGCCATATTTAGCCTTAAGCGTATTTTTATCTTTGTGTGGAACCAAGTGCGTTCCGTGTGGAATCACGCTGATTTTCTCTTTTTCGACTTTATAATCTTCTAAAAGAATATTTGAAGAATTTTCAGTCATCACGATAATTGAATCCGCTCTGTCCAGGATATGCTGCACATTTGCCTTAAAAACTTCGTCTGGTCTTGGTAGAACCGTGTGGAAAACCACAGACAACGGTTTTTTGATATCGGTAATGAACTTGTTGAAAGCATTTACGTCTTCGGCAAAAAGGCCAAACTCGTGCTGCAACACAACCACCTTAATGTTATCGTCGTTATTGATAGCATCGGTTATAGAAACGTATGAATTTACGTCAGAGGTGTTTAAAGTATATTTTACTTCTTCCTCTTGGTACAAATGTCTTTCATTATTATTTTCTAACGCGCAAACCGTCAACTTGAACGAACTGACAAATTGATTGTTCAGCGCCTTCATTAAATCTTGAGAGTACGTAGCGAT
>Ga0247810_10002108_pt1 | contig 11404 bp, 9 predicted proteins | sample UWRJL119311C1_FD_179918 | JGI IMG/M metagenome (GOLD analysis project Ga0247810, IMG submission 179918) | Plant litter microbial communities from Arlington Agricultural Research Station in Wisconsin, United States - UWRJ-L119-311C-1 | ecosystem: Environmental > Terrestrial > Plant litter >...
CTCATGGTGAGGGGTTGGTGCAGAAACGGCTGGTATGAATAGAACGAAGCACTGCGAGTGATCTTAATAAATCCGCGCAAATGTTATGTTATACCAAATCAAACAGCAACCCGCCGAGCCTGCACGATTGCGGTGCCAACCCAGGCCCCCCCTTGTGGGAGCAAATTCATTCGCGATAGCGGTGTGTCAGACCCGTGTGTTTTTGAGGTCGCGCTTCGCAAATGAATTCGCCCACAGTGAGAAGTCATTCACGCCCGCGCAACCCGCTCATCAATTCATCCCGACAATTGAGCAAAGCTTTTTCGATGCTGTCCCTGGCCTGGGCGATGCGCCAGGCTGGACCCGCGACATCGATGGAGTAAAAACCCTGTGGGGTCTGCAGACTCACCGCGACTGAGGCCACACCCTGAGTGTGTTCTTCATTGCCGAAGGCGATGCCCGTCTGCCTGATCTCTTCGAGCTGCTCAAGCAACCGGGGCAAGGTCAGGGTGTTAGGGGTCAGCGCCTTGATTTTCCGGCCGATCAGCTTGATCACCGCCTCGTTGTCCATCCTGGCCAGCAGCGCTTTGCCGCCACCAATGCCATAGATATTCAGAAAGCCCCCGGGGCCGGAAGATACCCGTAGCGCGTGGCTGGAAATCACCGTGTGCAGGATCAGCAATTCGGCACCTGCCGCACTGGCGAGCACAACGGTTTCGCCAGTTTCGGCGCCCAGGCTTTCCAGATACGGCCGCGCCTTCTGCACGATGTCCACATGGCTACGTGACGCCAGCCGCATCAAGGCCGGGCCCAGGCATATCCCGCCACGACCATGAACTTCCAGCAGTTCTTCAAGGGCCAGCGCGTCGACCAGACGCTGCACTGTGGAACGCGGCAGACCGCAGCGCTTGGCAATTTCCCCCAGGCTCAAACCCGCCGGCTCGCCTTCAAGGCTACGCAGGATAGCCGCAGCCCTTGAAATCACCTGAACGCCACCGCGATCCGAATCTGTAGCTGTCATGACACACCTTGATATATGTATTACTGATTGATACAGTGTACCGCCTAATAGGCCATACCTGAACTGCCGTAACAGGATTTTTCACGTGTCATCCCCTCCCTCGCCGCCCGCCCCCGCTCCCTTCACCTCCCGTCTGGCACTGGGCCTGATTGGCGTGCTGATTGCGGCGCTGACTTCCGGCATCAATGATCGGGTCACGGACATCACCCTGGCAGACATTCTGGGCGTGTATGGCCTGGAGCATGATCAGGGCACCTGGATCAGTTCGGTGTATGCCGCCGCGGAAGTGTCGGCGATGCTGGTAGCGCCATGGTTCGCGGTGACTTTTTCCCTGCGCCGTTTCGCCATCGTCGCGACCTTCGCCTTCACCTTGTTTGGCGCAATTATCCCGTTCGCACCCAATGTGGAAAGCCTGATCACGCTCCGTGTGCTGCAAGGCCTGGCAGGCGGTGCGTTACCGCCATTGCTGATGACGGCGGCGCTACGCTTTCTGCCTTGGCATATCAAGCTGTATGGCTTGTCGGCTTACGCGCTGACTGCCACTTTCGGCCCGAATCTGGCGATGCCCCTGGCCGCACTCTGGACTGAAGGCGTCGACTGGCGAATGGTGTTCTGGCAGATCATCCCGTCGGGTCTGATCGCTGCCGCACTTATCGCCTATGGACTGCCGCAGGATCCCTTGCGCCTGGAACGTTTCAAGCAGGCAGACTGGCGCGGTGCCTTGCTGGGGGTCAGCGGCGTCACCATGCTGGTGGTCGCCCTCACCCAGGGTGAGCGCATGGACTGGCTGAATTCACCGCTGATTACGTTTCTGCTGTTGGGTGCCGCCTTGTGCATCCCGGCATTCCTGATCAACGAATGGTTTCACCCGTTGCCGTTGTTCAAACTGCAACTGCTCAAAAGGCGCAATTTCAGTTATGGCCTGATCACCCTGTGCCTGTTCATGTTTGTGGGCCTGGCAGGCAGCGCGATACCGGCAGGATACCTGACCAACATTCAGGGCTACCGCCCACTGCAAACCATGCCCACCGCATTGATCATTGCCTTGCCGCAATTGCTGATCGCGCCACTGGTGGCTCTGCTGATCAACCGCAACTGGGTCGACTCACGCTACGTGATCGCCTGCGGCCTGGGCCTGTTGACCCTCGCCTGCCTCGGCGGATCGTTGATCACCAGTGAATGGATCCGCGACGACTTTTACCTGCTGCAACTGCTGCACACCTTCGGCCAACCCATGGTGGTCGTGCCGCTGTTGATGAATGCGACCGGCGTCATTCAGCCGCTGGAAGGCCCGTTCGCCTCGTCCATGGTCAACACCCTGCGCGGTTTGTTCTCGGTGATTGCCGGGGCGGCGCTGGAAAACTTTGTCACCCATCGTGAGCACTTCCATTCCAACGTGTTGCTCGATGGGGTTGGCTCAAGGCTGCAAGGGCTGGATCCGCTACACACCGCACAGGGCACGGCCGCTCTGGCCCAACAGGTCAAAGAACAAGCCTATGTATTGAGTTACAGCGACGCGTTCCTGGCGTTGCTGGTCGTCATCGCCGTTTTGCTGGTCATTCTCGTGACCCTGCCCAAGCGCGCCTATCCACCGCAACTTCCGGTACCGTCATGAAACAGCATAGAACCGCCCTCTCTCTGGCTGGCATCGCCATCGTTGTCTGCGCCGTTTACATCGGCTACCGCCTGATCAGTGGCGGCAGCGTGCAACAGACCGACGACGCCTACATTCGGGCCGATTCGGTGCTGGTTTCGTCGCGGCTGTCCGGGCAAGTGATCAAGGTTGCGGTGGAGGACAACCAGCGGGTCAAGGCCGGTGATCTGCTCGCGGAAATCGACAGCGCCGACTTTCAGGTAGCACGCCTGTCGGCCAAGGCCAACGTCGAAGCCGCGTCGGCGCAGATCCAGAATCTGCAAGCCAGCATTCAGCGTCAGGCAGCGGTGATTGACCAGGCGTCGGCCGTCACCCGCGCCACTGCAGCCTCCTTGAAATTTGCCCAGGAAAACGCCAGGCGTTATCTGAACCTGTCCAATGCCGGAGCCGGTACCCAGCAGGAACGGCAGAAAGCCGATGCCGAATTGCTGGGCTGGCAAGCCGCCCGTGACCGCGACGAAGCGTCCCGGGTGGCAGCGTCGAAAAGCCTGGATGTATTCAAGGCGCAGCTGGAAGTTGCCAAGGCCGCACTGGCCAAGGACCAAGCCGCGCTACAACAGACCGAGCTGAATATTTCCTATACCCGTATCACTGCGCCTCAGGACGGTATGGTCGGCCAGCGCTCGGTGCGGGTCGGCGCGTATGTGTCGCAAGGTCAGGCGTTAATGGCGGTGGTGCCGTTACAGGAGGCCTTCGTGGTCGCCAATTTCCGCGAGACCCAATTGGCGCACATGCATCGTCAGCAGAAAGTCGAACTCAGCGTCGACAGCTTCCCCGATCACAGTTTCAGCGGTTATATCGACAGCATCGCCCCGGCCACCGGCGTGTCGTTCTCGCCCATTGCCCCGGATAACGCCACCGGCAACTTCACCAAAGTGACTCAGCGAATCCCGGTCAAGATCCGCTTCGACGCCGATCAGCCGGATCTGGACAAGCTGCGCATCGGCATGTCGGTGGTGGCGCGGATCGATACTGCCCAGACTCAGGAGCAGCAATCACAGGTGCAACAGTCACAGGCAAAGGCGCATTGAGATGAAATATTGTCTGTTGTTCGCCGCCATGCTCAGCCTGGGTGCCTGCTCGGTCGGCCCCGACTTTGAGCGGCCGCAGGCACAGCTGCCGCAAACCTGGCAGACCTTGCCACATGCGGGCAGCGCACCGGGTAGCCCGGCCGACAGCCAATGGTGGCAGCAGTTGGGCGATCCGCAGCTGACGGATCTGGTGGAGCGCGCCGCCAAAGCCAACTTCGACGTGCGGGCGGCCAGCAATCGCCTGGAACAAAGCCGGGTAATGCGTCAGGTCACCGGCAGCCAGCAGTTGCCCGGCGTCGCGGGCAACGGCAGTTATCGCCGGGCACGCAACAGCGCCGAGGGTCTGAACGATCCATCCGGCGAATCCGGCCAGGCGCCTTTCGAGCTGTGGAGCGGCGCCCTGGACGCCAGTTGGGAAGTCGATCTCTGGGGCCACGTGGCGCGCAACGTCGAAGCCGCCGATGCGCAAATCCAGCTGACCCAGGCGCAACGCGATGGCGTGCTGCTGAGCATCGCTGCGCAAACCGCCACTGACTACATTCGTTTGCGGGGTGTGCAGGCCAAACTGGGCGTGGCGCGGCAGAACCTGGAAATCGCCCGACAGAGCCGTCAACTGACCCAGACCCGTTTCGAAAATGGCGTCACCACCAATCTCGACACCTCCAACGCTGCGGCCCAGGTGGCGAGCATCGAGGCCGTGCTTCCCGAACTGAGCGCCGAGCAGGATCGACTGATCAATGCTCTCAGCTACTTGCTCGCCGCGCCGCCACAGGCATTGACCGCAGAATTGATCGAACCCAAAAGCATCCCCCATCCTGCACCGGACGTGCCCTTGGGTCTGCCGTCGGAACTGGCGCAACGCCGTCCCGATATTCAGCAAAGTGAAGCGGCGCTGCATCAGGCCACGGCAGAAATCGGCGTTGCCCAGGCTGACTTTTATCCGCGCATCAGCCTCGGAGCCAGTTTCGGCACCCAGGCAAAGGACGGCTCGGACGTGGGCAGCTGGAGCGCCAGGCAATGGTCCTACGGGCCGAGCCTGTATTTGCCGATTTTTCAAGGCGGACGTCTGACCGGCACCCTGGAATTACGCAAAAAACAGCAACAGGAAGCAGCCCTGAACTACCAGCGCGTGGTGCTCAATGCCTGGCATGAAGTGGATAACGCCATGACGGACTATGCCGCGCAGAAACAACGGCACACGGCACTGATGGAAGCCGTCAGCCAGAACAACATCGCCTTGAGCACCGCCCGGGATCGCTACACCCAGGGCGCTGCAGACTTCATCAACGTTCTGGGTGTACAACGTGCGTTGCTGGAAACCCAAAGTGCATTAGTCGACAGTGCAACGGCGGCGGCGATTGACCGGGTTCGGCTGTATCGGGCGTTGGGCGGGGGTTGGCCGAAGGGCTGAAGACAACATCTGCCAGGCGTCCTGGAGGATGTTGCCTATCATGTAGTGCCAGCGTTGCAGCGCCGGGGGCTGTCGCGCACCGAATACAGCGGCAACCCGTTTCGGGACAACCTGGTTTGCAACGTCCCGCGCATCGCCGTCAGCACGCGCCGGCCTGACCTGCGCGCCATTACAAAAAGTGAGAACCACCATGACGTATACCGCTGCCGAAAACCGCTACGAGCAAATCCCCTACCGGCGCACTGGCCGCAGCGGGCTGGTATTGCCTGCCCTGTCGCTCGGCCTGTGGCACAACTTTGGCGACAGCACGCCCATCGACACCCAACGAGCCATGCTGCGCACGGCGTTCGACCTGGGCATCAATCACTTCGATCTGGCCAACAATTACGGACCTCCGTATGGCAGCGCTGAAATCAATTTCGGTCGGCTGTTTCGTGAGGACTTCAAGCAGTATCGCGACGAGCTGATCATTTCCACCAAGGCCGGTTGGGACATGTGGCCAGGCCCTTATGGTCAGGGCGGTGGGTCGCGCAAATACGTGCTGGCCAGCCTCGATCAAAGCCTGCAGCGGATGGGTCTGGACTACGTGGACATTTTCTATTCCCACCGTTTCGATCCGGACACACCACTGGAAGAAACCGCCAGCGCCCTGGCGACCGCTGTGCAACAGGGCAAGGCGTTGTACATCGGTATTTCGTCTTATTCGGGGGCCAAGACCCGGGAAATTGCCGAGCTGCTCAAAGGCTGGAAAGTGCCGCTGCTGATTCACCAACCGGCGTACAACCTGCTCAATCGCTGGGTCGAGAAAGATCTGCTGCAAACCACAGAAGAACTGGGCGCCGGGGTAATTGCGTTTACCGCCCTGGCGCAAGGGCTGCTCACCGATAAATACCTCAATGGCGTGCCGCAGGATGCCCGGGTCAATCGCCCCGGTGGCGGCTCATTGCAGGCCTCGCATTTATCCGAAGCCAACATCGCCCATGTTCGGGCGCTGAACGAAATCGCCAAACGCCGCGGCCAGAGCCTGGCGCAAATGGCCCTGGCCTGGACCTTGCGCGACTCGCGAGTCACTTCGGCACTGATCGGCGCCAGCCGCCCGGAGCAAATCATCGAAAACGTCGCCGCCCTGAAAAACCTCGAATTCAGTCAGGGAGAGCTGGCCGAAATCGACCGCTTCGCCCAGGAAGGCGGCATCAACCTGTGGGAAAAACCGTCGTTGGCGGAGTGAAATCAAAGCCTGCTGCAGCTCCCCGGTGGAAGCGGTTCGGTCGCAAGACCACTGACTTTTGCCGGGACATGTTGGTTAGCGCAGTCGGTCGACATTCGGTGGGACGCAACAGGTCTTACGGCCGTTTGACTCGACTGGTGAATTTATCAAGCTGATATGAGACAGCAGCGTATATGCAATATTTTTATAATAACCTTAGCTCTAAATAGAATTTCACAGCTCACTCTTATAGCCATATGTTGCAGGTACGGACCGGGGACTTCCCCGAGCGCGTCCAACCCATGCGGTATGACTACAAGAAGGAGCGGTTCATGAGCATCGAATTCATCGGTTACATCGCCACCCAGCCAGGCTCGGAAATCCACCCACGCAGCGGCCCGACCATCCAGCCGGAGTACGTCGCAAAGGTCGCCAAGGCCCATGAGGACGCTGGCTTTGATCGCGCCCTGGTGGCCTACCATTCCAATAGCCCGGACAGCGCCTTCGTTGCAGCCCACGCCTCAAGCGTGACCACAAAACTCAAGTTCCTGATCGCCCATCGCCCAGGCTTCATTTCGCCCACTGTGGCTGCCCGGCAGTTCGCGACCCTTGATGTATTCAACGGCGGGCGCACGGCGATCCACATCATTACCGGTGGCGACGATAAGGAATTGCGTGCCGACGGCAGCCATATCGGCAAGGACCAGCGTTACGCACGAACCGATGAATATCTGGGCATCGTGCGTCAGGAATGGACCAGCGAAAAGCCCTTCGATCACCAGGGCGAGTATTACCAGGTTGAAGGCGCGCACTCGCTGGTGAAATCTCCCCAGCTGCCGCACATACCGGTGTATTTCGGCGGGTCCTCCCCAGCGGCAATCGCCGTGGCGGGCAAGCATGCGGATGTCTATGCGCTGTGGGGCGAAACTTACGATCAAGTGCGCGCGGTAGTCGAACAGGTGCGCGCCGAAGCCGCCAAACATGGCCGGTCCGTACGCTTCAGCCTGTCGCTGCGGCCGATTCTGGCGCAAACCGAAGAGGAAGCCTGGGCCCGTGCCGACAGCATTCTGGAACGGGCCAAGGCGATCGCCGAAGGCAATGGTTTCGTACGTCGCGAACCTCCCAATGAAGGCTCGCGCCGCCTGCTGGCCGCCGCCGCGCAAGGTTCTCGCCTGGACAAACGGCTGTGGACCGGCATCGCCGGGCTGCTGGGTGCGCAAGGCAATTCCACCTCGCTGGTCGGCACCCCGGAGCAAGTGGCCGAAGCGCTGCTCGACTACTACGACCTGGGGATCACCACTTTCTTGATTCGCGGCTTCGACCCGCTGGACGACGCCATCGACTACGGCAAAAAACTCATCCCGCTGACCCGCGAACTGGTAGCCAAGCGTGAACGTGAAGCTCAGGAAAAAGTCGCCTGAAACCGCCAAAGATGTAGAAATCTGGAAGCCGTGATCGCTAAACCGGAATGTATGAGATTTTTTGTAGGAGTGAGCTTGCTCGCGATCCAGCGCGCAGCGCTGGCAATGGGTGCAAACTCGAATCCGGTTGAAGTCGGTTCCAGCCTTATCGCGAGCAAGCTCAGTCCTGTAGGTCCTGGTTTGGACGAATGACACGCTCCTGCAGAGAATGCATCACCCCAATCGAAATGGCCCGGGATCGATCGGCAGTGGCTGGTCCAGCATTTGCGCGGTCAGTAATTTCGCACTGCCCAAAGCCAGGGTGAAACCCAGTGCGCCCTGACCGACGTTGAGCCACAGATTGCTGAAGCGTCCGGCCCGGTCGATGATGGGTTTGCTGTGCGCAGTGCTGGGACGCAAGCCTGCCCAGGCTTGCGCCTGATTAAGGTTCAGTTCGGGGAAGGTTTCGGCCACTTGCTGCTTGAGCAAACTAATCCGCGCCGGGTCCACGTCGGCGCGATCCACGCCCATGTCCACCATGGCTGCGATCCGCATACGCTGGCCCAGCGGTGCATACACCACCTTGCGCGAGGCATCGGTGACACTCAACTTCGGGACTTCGCTGCCATCCGGCAGCGGCACGCTCAGGCTGTAACCGCGCAGACCATAGAGCGGCAGCGTCACACCCAAGGGTCGCAGTAACGGCACGCTGAACATCCCCGCAGCAACCACCACCGCATCGGCATGCATATCGCCCTTGTCAGTGCGCACCGCCACCACTCGATTGCCTTCACGGACCAGCTCGCGCACTTGAGTGCCCAATGCCAGGGTCACGTTGGGCAGCTTTTCCAGCAGCCCACGCAGACCGACACAAAACCCCGCGCAGTCGGCTGTCGCTTCGCCGGCGGTATAAATCCCTCCAGCCAAGTCCGCGGCGATACCCCGCAAAGTCGGCTCCAGCGCCACACACGCCGGGCCATCGAGCATCTGCTGATCGGCGCCCAACGTGCGTTGCCACTCGACCATGGGTTCGGCACCCGCCAAGGCTTTCGCATCGCGATACACCACCAGCTTGCCGCTGCGCAGCAGGTCGAATGGCAAGGCATGCTGAGTCAATAGCTCGTCCAGAGAATCGCGACTCAGAAACGACAGGCTCAACATGTCGCCGATGGTGCGGCGCACCGCAGCGTCGTTGCAGTTGGCCAGGAACTCGGTGCACCAGCGCCATTGCGCCAGATCCAGACGTGGACGAAAGCGCAGGGGCGAATCGGCGCGCAGCAGCCATTGCGGCAGTTTGCTGATCACCGCCGGATCTGCCAGGGGCGCGACATAGCTGTAGCTCAGCTGCCCACCATTGGCGAAGCTGGTTTCCTGGGCAACATCAAGGTGGCGATCCACGAGGGTCACTTGCACACCTTGATTAGCCAGATACCAGGCGCTGGTCAGCCCGACGACGCCTGCACCTATCACGATTACCTGCACACTGTGTCTCCTGAACGGGTTAGCACTGGGTTATGGTTGACCGCCATATCGGTACTGGCGCTTGTTGATTGCGTTGGCTAGTTTCGCGTTACCTGAATTTCATCAGTCAATCCCATGAGGAGTCACCATGAGCATCCATAGAATTTCCGTTACCCCGCGTCTTGCAGGCGCTGTCGTTCACAATGGCCTGGCCTGGTTGTCCGGCCAGGTACCTGACGATCGCAGCCAGGATTGCGCCGGGCAGACCCGCCAGGTATTGGCCAAGATCGACGCCCTGCTCGCCCAGGCGGGCAGCGAAAAATCAAAACTGCTCAGCGCGCAGATCTGGCTCAAGGACATCGACGCGGATTTCGCCGCCATGAATGAAGTCTGGGACGCATGGCTGCCGGAAGGTGCGGCACCAGCCCGCGCCACCATCAAGGCCGATCTGGCGTCGCCGGATGTGCTGGTGGAAATCATGCTGACCGCTGCCATCGACTAGGCCTGCGCAGTGGCAGGCAGGCGTTTCAACAAGCGCCCCTGCCGCTGGACCACTTTGCCCTGCTCATAGCTGGGCACGCCGTTGACCACCACCAGATCGATGCCTGGGGCTTGTCGACACGGGTCACTGTAAGTCGCCACATCCTCGATCTTCTGCATGTCCACCAGCACCAGATCGGCAAAGCCCCCTTCACGCACCACGCCGCGATCCTGCAGACGAAAGCGCGTGGCCGACAGCCCGGTCATCTTGCGCACCGCTTCGGCCAGATCAAACAGCTTCAGATCCCGACAGTAATGAGCCAGCACCCTTGGAAAAGTGCCCCACAGACGCGGGTGCGGATTAGGGTCGTTGGGCAAACCGTCGGAGCCGATCATCGACAGCGGATGGGCGAGAATCTTGCGCACATCGTCTTCGCTCATCATGTGGTAGATCGCGCCCGCCGGACGCAGGCGCTCGGTGGCCTCCAGCTGCGATACGCCCCATTGCGAGGCAATGTCCTTCAAGGTCTGTTTGGCCATTTCTGGATGCGGGTCAGACCAGGTGATGTAGATCTCCATCTTGCCGTCGACCCGCCAGGCGTCCAGGGTGGTGGAGCTGGCGGAATACGGATAGCAATCGCAATTGCAGGACTGCCCGGACGCGGCTTTTTCCAGCGCGGCCAGCGCCAGCGGTGCGCGCCCCCAGTTCCCCGCGCCAGCACACTTGAGGTGAGAGATCACCAGATCGGCACCGGCCTTGCGCGCGGTGCTGAACGACTCCTCGAGAGAATCCAGCAAACCGGCGTGCTCATCGCGCATGTGAGTGGTGTACAGCGCGCCTTCGTTGCCGACGATATCCACCAGCGCCTGCATTTCGCTGACCGGTGCCTGTTTGGCGTTGGTGTACGCCAGGCCGGAGCTGAGGCCGATGGCTCCAGCATCCAGTGCGCCCTGGAGGGCCGCGCACATGTGCTGCAATTCATCGGCCTCGGCCGGACGATCAAAACCGCTCATCACATTGCTGCGCAGCGCCGTATGGCCAATCAGGGCGGCGACATTGACTGCCGGTTGCGCCTGTTCAACCGCTGCCGCGTAGGCCTCAAACGTCGGGTAAACGAACGCTTCCCGAGGGCCCAGCAGGTTCATCGGGTCCGGCGGCACGCCCGGCAGCGTCACCGGCGAAGCGCTGATGCCGCAGTTGCCGACGATCACGGTGGTCACGCCCTGGGAAATCTTGGCGAGCATGTCCGGGGTGCGAATCACGTTGGTGTCATCGTGGGTGTGCACGTCGATGAAACCGGGCATCAGGCAGCGCCCGTTACCCTCGATGACCCGCTGCGCGTCATGCCCGGCGAGCTCGCCAATAGCGACAATCCGATCACCCTGAACCGCCACATCGGCAACATAAGGTTCAGCGCCAGTGCCATCAACCACCCTGACCTGGCGAAATAGCAAATCAAAGGTCATGTTCAGGCCCTCTGCCCTGTGGAAAAATCCCAGCCTTTGCCTGGCACAGCGTCCATCAGCTGGCGGGTGTAAGGCTGCTGCGGATTACCCAGCACCTGCGCGGCGGGACCGTACTCGATGAGCTGGCCGTGCTGCATCACCAGCACGTCGTCGCAGAGTTGCGCGGCGACCCGCAGGTCATGGGTGATAAACAGAATCGCCACACCCAGACGCTGTTGAATGTCATCGAGCAAGGCCAGCACTTGCGCCTGTACCGAGACGTCGAGGGCCGACACCGCTTCATCGGCGACGAT
>Ga0247810_10002113_pt1 | contig 11399 bp, 6 predicted proteins | sample UWRJL119311C1_FD_179918 | JGI IMG/M metagenome (GOLD analysis project Ga0247810, IMG submission 179918) | Plant litter microbial communities from Arlington Agricultural Research Station in Wisconsin, United States - UWRJ-L119-311C-1 | ecosystem: Environmental > Terrestrial > Plant litter >...
TCAAAAGTGCCCCTTCGCAGGCAGCAATAGATCGTGAAACTTCGTATGAAAAGTCAACGTGACCAGGAGTATCAATAAGGTTTAGGATATATTCCTCTCCTTTATAAGTGTATTCCATCTGAATGGCGTGACTTTTTATGGTGATGCCACGTTCACGTTCCAGATCCATGTTGTCAAGCAATTGTGCTTTTTCTTCACGGGCTGTAACGGTTTGTGTAGCGCCTAATAATCGGTCTGCCAATGTACTTTTACCGTGGTCAATGTGTGCAATAATGCAAAAGTTACGTATCTTCTTCATTTGATGATGTCAATTCTCTATACGAGTTTTAAGTATTTTTTTGGGTATAAATTACGCTATAGCAATTGCTGTAGAGCATGTTATTAAGGCGCAAAGATAGCGCAAAGTTTTGGATTCTGGAATGAAGATGCCTGATTGTTAGATTTGGGAATTTAAAAGAAGTTCTAAAACTCAAAATTGAACCCTTTTTCGGTGAGTTTTTTATAAATTTCTGAATCAAATTTGTACAATTTTGCGGCTCTGTGAGATACGTCCTGTTGTTTCTCATCAAGAGCAACGAGCAGTTTCATGTGCAGAATTTTTCTGCGGAAATTCGATTTGTCCAATTCAATTCCTAATATTTCTTCGTAAAGATGCATTAACTGCAATAAGGTGAATTTTTCAGGCAAAAGATTGAACCCAATTGGTGCCTGACGGACTCTGTTACGAAGTTGCATTAAGCTGAACTGCAGGATTTCTTTATGGTCAAAAATCAAATCTGGCAGTTGATTGATTTTATGCCAGGTCGCTTCCATCAAGGTTAATCCGGCTTTTACATTATAATCTTCCCGGTTTACCAAGGTATAATATCCAATGGTAACCACTCTTCTTCCGGCTACACGATTCGGATCCGTAAAAGCTTTTAGCTGCTCCAGATAAATATTGTCAAGACTGGTAAGTTCGTACAAAATTCGTTGAGCTGCATTATCAGAACTCTCTTCTTTTTGTAAATAGCCTCCCAGAAGTCCCCATTTTCCAATACTTTCTCCTTCAGCATGATGCGCCAGAAGCACTTCGAGATTTCCTTTATTAAATCCAAATATGGCACAGTCAATCGTGATTCCGTCTATAACCGGTTTCTGATTTTCTGAAGCTGGAACGCTATCAATTTTAGAAGATTTTTTAGAGTGTAGAAATGCCATTTTTGCTTTTATAAGGCTTGTTTAAAATTCAAAATTAAATCCTTTTTCAGTAAGTTTTGTGTAAATTTCTGAATCAAATTTGTATAGTTGGGCTGCCCTGTGCGAAACATCCTGTTGTTTTTCATCAAGCGCAACAAGTAATTTCATATGAAGAATTTTACGTCTAAAGTTAGATTTATCCATTTCAATTCCTAATATTTCTTCATATAAATGCATTAATTGCAACAGCGTAAATTTTTCCGGCAGGAGATTAAATCCAATTGGAGCCTGACGAACTCTATTGCGTAAATGTTTCAGACTGTAAGCCAGTATTTCATTGTGGTCATAAATTAAATCCGGAATTTGATTGATCTTGTACCATTTGGCATCGGACGCTGTAAAACCTGGCTGAATATTATAATCTTCTCTTTTAATTAAGGCATAATAACCAATCGTAATGACACGTCTGAGAGGAAAACGATCCGGATTTCCAAAAGCTTTTAATTGCTCCAGATAAATATGATCCAGCGCTGTAAGTTCGTTTAATAACCGATGAGCGGCATCATCCGTACTTTCTTTTTTATTGATCCATCCTCCCGGAAGTCCCCATTTTCCTTTGCTTATACCTTCTGCATGTTGAATTAAAAGTACTTCAAGGCTTCCTTTGTCAAAACCAAATATAACACAGTCAATTGTAATGGCATTCATTACTGAAGGATCATTTTTTACGATAATGTCATCATCCAAATTGTCAACCATGTTGTTAAAATTTTGACAAATTAAATAAATTAAAATTACAGTATGCTCTTAAAAAGATACATATTTTTTGATTTGTTATTAGAATGTTGAAAATTCTGAAAAAAACACAGGTGAATTTGAATAATTGTTTTAAATCATTGTCATTTTAATTAATGTAATGATGATTTATTAATAATTTTTAATTCTTATTAATGGTATAATTTATATAATCAATAAAAATAAAGATTATATTATTTGAATTACAAAAAAATAAAGCTAATATTTTGTTAATATAGAAAAATTGCACTACACTTGTAGTCAAAATAACCATAAGATAAATGTGTTTTGACTATAAGTTATTTGAAAACAAAATATTGTAATTAAAATCCAGAATTGCTTCTATAGAATTAATTCAAAAAGATTTAAAGATTCATTTTAGGAGATACACATCTTAGAATTTTGAAAGAATTAATTAATCATAAATTCTGAAAAGCAGATTTAAAATTAAATACTCAATTTTTATGGGCCATTTGGCGTAGTAAAAAGCGAGAACTTCAACATGTTGTGACAAAAAAATATAGAAAAAATTATTTCGAATGCGTATTAAATTAGATTAAAAACACCTAACAACAAACTTTAACCAAATTATTAATTATTATGAAAAGCAATTACTGTATTAAACCAACATTGCTCCAGTTTTGCCTGGTGCTGTTGCTTAGCGTATTTACGATGCAGTCGGGTTTTGCCCAAGAGCAATCCCAATTTGTAAGTGGAAATGTAAAATCGGCAGACGATGGGATGGGAATTCCCGGGGCTACTGTTGCAATTGAAGGAACTAAAAAGGCAACATCAACAGATTTTGATGGAAATTTCAGGTTAGAAGCAAAAACAGGTGATGTTATTGCAATCAGTTTTATGGGATTTAAAACACAGCGTATAACTGTAGGAACTCAAAAAACAGTCAATGTAACCCTACAAACTGAAGCGGCCGACCTAAAAGAAGTCGTAGTTATTGGTTACGGAACACAAAAAAGAACAACCGTAACAAGTGCAATTACACAGGTTACCGGTGAAAACCTTGCCAAAACGAATACTATCAATGCACTTCAGGGATTGCAAGGGCAGGCAGCCGGACTACAAATTACCTCAACTTCAGGTCAGCCGGGAGAAAAAATGAATGTGGTTATCAGGGGTTTAGGAACTACAGGTGGAAGTAATCCGCTTTATGTGGTAGATGGTATACTTACCGGAGATATTACTTATTTGAATAATTCTGATATTGAATCAATCTCTGTTTTAAAAGATGCTGCTTCATCTGCCATTTATGGTTCACAAGCTGCGAATGGAGTTATTTTGGTAACAACAAAAAAAGGGAAACGAAATTCTCCGGGGAAAATTACTTTTGATCAATATTATGGAGTACAGTCGGTAGCCAGAAAAGTTGATTTATTAAATGCCAGAGAATATGCCGTTATCTTAAATGAAGCAGCAGTAAATTCAGGTAAAAGTCCTTATTTTACTAATGAACAGATAGTTACATTAGGAAAAGGTACCAACTGGATGGATAAAATGCTGACAGATAATGCAGCCACTAAAAACTTCTCATTTGGTGCTTCAGGAGGTTCTGAAACTTCCGTTTATTCTACCTCTTTGGCATACTTAGGTCAGGAAGGAATTGTAGGGGGTAAAGACTTATCAAATTATGAGCGTTATAATTTCAGATTTAATTCAGAACATAAACTGTATAAAGATGTGCTTACTTTAGGACAGAATTTAAGTTTTGCGTATGTAGATAAAAATGGTATTGGAGTTGGAAACCAATACAATAATTCTTTAAGAAGCGCTTTTCAAACAACGCCATTATTACCAATGTATGATGCCGAAGGTAATTATTATGATACTACAAATGACAGCGAACAATGGTTGTCAGGTGTAGCGAATCCTTATGCAATGATGGATTACAATAATCAAAACGAAAGTAATAATCAAAAGTTATTAGGTAATGTTTATTTGCAGGTTGAGCCAATAAAAGACCTTACGTTTAAGACGACTTTAGGACTTGATTATTACGTTTCTGAAGGACATTCATACAAGCCTGAATATCACTTATCGATTTATGCAAATAATAATTATGACACGGTGAATCAAAACATGAGCAAAAACAGAAGTATCACTTGGGATAATTTATTAGGATATAAATTTAATGTTGCCGAAGATCACCATTTCGAAGCCATGGCAGGAACATCTTACATTAATTATGCAGGAACGTCTGTAGAAGCAAATAATGCGGATGTTATTTTTAATGATCTGGAACATGCATGGATTGACAATACAACAAATAAGGACGGTTCTAAAATAACAATGAAAGGTAAAAAAGAAGAAAATATATTAATGTCTTATTTTGGAAGGCTAAACTATAATTTTAAAGATACTTATTTATTTAATGCAACGTTGAGAGCAGATGGTTCATCAAAATTTGCTCCTGATAATCAATGGGGTTATTTTCCATCAGTTTCTGCTGGCTGGGTAATGTCAAATGAAGGATTTTTGAAAGATTCTCAAGCGATAAATTTCCTTAAACTAAGAGCCAGTTGGGGGCAGGTTGGTAATCAGAGTATCACATCATTCCAATATTTAGCAACTATAAAATCAAATACTACCAATTATATTTTTGGTAATAATGAGGGAGCAAATTATCTTACTCCGGGAGCTTATCCGGACAGATTCGCAAATCCTGATTTAAAATGGGAAACTTCAGAGCAGATTAACCTTGGTCTCGATGCCAGATTTTTGAACAATGCTTTGAGCGTAACTGCTGATGTTTATAAAAAAACAAATAAAGACTGGCTTGTTTTAGCTCCTGTTTTAGCAACAGCAGGTGCTAATCCACCTTATATTAATGGAGGAGATGTAGTAAATAAAGGGGTGGAGTTAAGTCTTAATTATCAAAACAAAGTTGGGGATTTTAATTATAGTGTTAGTGCAAATGGTGCCTATAATAAAAATACGGTAGGAGAAATACCAAATATTGATGGTGTTATTCACGGATTAAGCAATGAACTGTATGATAATGCCGGTGAATTTTACAGAGCGCAGGACGGATTTCCATTAGGGTATTTCTGGGGTTATAAAACCGGAGGTGTTTTCCAGAATCAGGATCAAATAAATAACTATAAATCGGCTAATGGTGTAGTACTACAGCCCTCTGCAGCTCCTGGAGATATAATCTATTCAAATACGAATGGGGATGATAAAATTGATGCTGATGATAAAACCAGCATCGGAAATCCTAACCCTGATTTTACTTATGGTTTTTCTTTATCAGCTAATTATAAAGCTTTTGATTTTTCGCTAATGGCAAATGGTGTGGCAGGAAACCAAATTGTACAATCTTACAGAAATCAATCAGGGGCTTTCGGTAACTATACTTCCAGAATATTAAGTCGTTGGCACGGTGAAGGGACTTCTAACTCAATGCCAAGAGTAACAGAAGACAATAAAAACTTCACACAGTTTTCAGACTTATATGTTCAGGATGGGGATTTCTTAAGAATCAATACCGTTACGCTAGGATTTGATTTAGCTAAAATGAATAAATCTAAATCATTTTTTGCAAGTCAGTTCAGAATTTACTTTTCGGTATTAAATCTTCACACTTTTACGAAATACGATGGTATGGATCCTGAAATTGGATTTGGTTCTTCAAATGATGACCAGAAATTTTCATCAGGTGTTGATGTAGGATACTATCCAAGACCAAGAACCTATATGTTGGGATTGAATGTTAAACTTTAATAAATAAAACAATGAAAAATACCTATTTATATATTTTCTGTTTGAGTTTATTGTCTTTGGGTTCTTGTAGTTTAGAAACAGAACCTTTGACACAACAAACAGATTCAAATTTTTATAAAACAACAGAGGATGCTTATACTGCATTAGTAGGTTGTTATGATGGTTTACAGGTAGCTACGGGAGCTTCTGGATTGGGTGTTCCTGTGATAAGCGAAGTAATGTCGGATGATTGTTTTGGAGGAACTGGTGCTTCTGATGGGTACAATTATGCATTAATAGATGAGTTTGACAAGAGTCGTTCTCCATCAGACGTAGATTTGCTTAATTTAAACTGGATAAATTATTATAAGGCAATTTATCGTTGTAACATTTTCTTAACGAAAATGGATCAGATTGACTGGAAAGGAGACACTGCTTTAAGAAATACTTACGAGTCTGAAACTAAATTTATAAGAGCTTATTTGTATTTTGAAATGGTGCGTTTGTGGGGAAATATACCACTATTAACAGCTCCTTCAATAGATAATATCCCACAGGCGACTCCTGAAGAGGTTTATAAAGTCATAGCAGAAGATTTAGTTTTTGCTGCAGATAATTTACCAACAGCAGCATACAATTCTGTAGCTAATGGAAGAGTTACTAAATGGGCTGCAAAATCTTTACTAGGGCGTGTTTATTTGTATTATACTGGATATTATGGAAAAACTGATTTAGTAGGAGTTGTCACAAAAGCACAGGCTCTAGCACATTTAGAAGATGTTATTACATCAAGTGGTCATGGTTTGGTTGATGATTTTTCTACTTTATGGCCGGCCGCTTCGATTGATAAATACGCAGGTGAAAACAATAAAGAGTTCGTGTTTTCTATAAAATATACTTACACTAGTGATTATAACGGAAATACTGATGGTAACGCTTGGTTAGTAATGTTTGGAATGAGAGAGTTTTCATCTTATCCTTATGCTCATGGATGGGGAGTAACGGTAAACTCAAAATTATGGGGTGCTTACAATCCTAATGATACAAGACGTGTTGCAACTGTGATTGGAATTGATGAAGAAGACATCGCATTTGACAAAATAGACAGCCAAAGAGAATATACAGGCTATTACAATAAAAAATATTGCCCAATGATTGATAAGGATGGAAAAGAACTTCCTATGGTTTTGGGCAGCCCGTTTTGGGATATCAGTCAGTTTCAGGATTATGTTGCATTGAGATACGCTGATGTTTTGTTAATGGCTGCTGAATTAGGCAGTGGAAGTGCTCAGTCTTATTTTGACCAAGTGAGACAAAGAGCGTATAAAGCTAATTTTACTGCACTACCGGCTACTCAGGAAAATATCATGAACGAAAGACATTTAGAATTTGCTCTTGAAGGTGTCAGATATTGGGATTTATTACGTCAGGGAATTGATAAAGCTTCGTTAATTATTGCAGCATCATCTACAACCTTGTTAAGCGGTGGAGTTCCTGCAACAAAAACAATTTCGGCTGCCAAGATTCAGGAAACAAAAGGATTACAGCAAATTCCTAATACCCAGATCACCTTATCAGGGAATGTTTTAAAACAAAACGCCGGCTGGTAATTTTAACTAAAAAACTTGAAAAATGAAAAAGACTAAATTATTAATTACATCATTTTTGATGTTGATGGTACTATTATTTGTCCCATCTTGTTCTCCTGAAACATATTCTCTGGAAGAAACTATAAATAAATCGGATATAAATATTGAAGTTACTCAGGATCTAGCAGCAAATCCGGGAGGGAATATTATAAAATTAAAAAATTTAACCTCTGACGTAATTCCTTATTGGAAATATGTTGACGCAAAAGGAAATGAATTAGGGCATTCTAACAAAGGCGAAGATGAAATTACTTTTCCTTTCGCAGGAAAATACACTGTTTATTTCACTGCTTATACACAAGGTGGAGCTGTAGATGCTGCTCCAGTAACTGTTAATGTTACTCAAAATGATGAGACCTATTTTAGTGATGAAAGATGGAACTTCTTAACTAATGGTGTGAATGGAAAAACTTGGGTTTTATATATGACTGCTCCTCTTGAATTTATTGGGAAGCCAGCATCTTACCAAAACATTGCAGTAAGTGGTCATGGATGGTGGCCAAATCTTTCCGATATTTCGTGGGCAGGTTTAGAAAACAAAGATTGGGGAGAAGTTACTTTTGATCTTAACGGGGGTTATAATGTTACAGTAAAACAAACTGATCCAACGACCGGAAGTACAGTACAGACAACAAAGACAGGAACTTTTAATTTTAATCTTACAGCAGGTTCAACAAATGACAGAATTGCTTTTAACGGAGGAACAGAAATGTTACATCCAAGCGGAGCAAGCTATTTTAGTTCTGGATTTTCTTTTACTAATGTTCAGATTGTAGAACTTACCGAGACAACATTAGCTTTTATAGCTATTAGAGCAGATGGTGATTATTTGATTTATCATTTGGTTGTAAAACCGTAATTATTTAATTTTTATAGTCTCAGTTTTCAAGATATTTTTTTAGTGTTCTTTTAAACTGAGACTTAAATTATTTTCTAAAACAATAATACCATGGATAAAAGAAAAAATTTAAACAGCAAATTTTCATTATTAACATTAGTCGGAATCGTTCTGTTCTGCTCTTGTAATAAAAAAGAAGATGCTATTTTTAATAGAAAGATTTCTTTTAATTCCGATTGGAGTTTTCATTTAAACGACAGCATAAAAGACAAAGATACCATTGGAACTTCAACCAAATGGAGAACTTTAAATGTTCCGCATGATTGGAGTATTGAAGGAAAATTTGATGAAAAAAGTCCGGCAGGATATGGCGGAGGATCACTTAACGGAGGTTTGGGCTGGTATAAAAAAACATTCAAAGTCGCTGCAGAAGACAGCACAAAAATAACATCAATTACTTTTGATGGTGTTTACAAAAACAGCGAAGTCTGGATAAACGGACATTATTTAGGAAAACGTCCCAACGGATATATTGGTTTTCAATATGATATGTCGTCCTATTTAAATTATGGAGACAAAAACAACGAGATAATTGTAAAGGTTGACAATTCAAAACAACCCAACTCACGCTGGTATTCAGGTTCCGGAATTTTTAGGAATGTCTGGATCGAAACCACAGATAAATTACACGTTGCACAATGGGGAACTTATGTGACAACGCCAAAGGTTACTGCGGAAAAAGCTTCGGTTAATTTCGAAACTACAATCCAAAATCAAAATACTGCTTCAAAAAAAGCGACAGTAACAATCACTATTTTTAAAGAAGACAATAAAGTAGCATCGGTTACTCAAAATATAACGATTGGGGCGAATACCAATCAAACCATCAAACAAAATACAGAAGTCGAGACCCCAATTTTATGGTCGATAGAAAAACCGGAACAATATACAGCCGTTACCGAAATCATTGTTGATGATAAAATTGTAGACCAATACAAAGCCAATTTCGGAATCAGGGATTTTAAATTTGACCTGAACAAAGGTTTTATTTTGAATGGGAAACAGGTAAAAATAAAAGGAGTTTGTGTGCATCATGATTTAGGTCCATTGGGATCTGCAATCAATACCCGCGCTATCGAACGTCAATTGGAAATTCTGAAAGAAATGGGTGTAAACGGAATCAGAACTTCACACAATCCGCCCGCACCGGAACTTCTGGATCTTTGCGATAAAATGGGTTTCATTGTCATGGATGAAGCTTTCGACATGTGGAAACAAACCAAAACCAAATACGATTACGGAAACGATTGGGACCAATGGCACAAAAAAGATTTAATCGATCAATTGCTTCGTGACCGAAATCACCCAAGTATTTTTGTTTGGAGTATCGGAAATGAAATTCCGGAACAATGGAATGAAAAAGGGGTTGAAATTGCCAAAGAATTAGCAGCAATTATACGCCAGTACGATAAAACACGTCCGCTTACCGCAGCAATGAATCCGCCGGTGAATATGAATATTGATGCCGTGACTTTACAATTTGAGAAAAAAAATGTTTCGATTAATCCACTTGCGGGATCTGGAGTTTTAGATTTAATCGGATACAATTATGCACATCAGACATATGAGTATCATCAAAAAAACTTTCCAAATACACCCTTTATTGCAACCGAAACCACTTCTGGTTTACAAACCCGAGGCTATTATGATGCCGTTTCGGATACCATAAAAAAATGGCCTGTAAGATGGGATATTAAATTTACCGAAGGAAATCCCGGCAACACCGTTTCGGCTTACGACCAGGTGCAGACACCTTGGGGTTCAACCCACGAAGCGACCTGGAAAGTAATTAAAAAACACGATTTCCTTTCCGGAATGTATATCTGGACAGGTTTCGATTATATCGGTGAACCAACTCCATATGAATGGCCATCAGTAAGTTCATATTTCGGAATCGTAGATTTAGCCGGTTTCCCGAAAGATGTCTATTATATGTACCAAAGTGAATGGACTGACAAAACCGTACTGCACATTTTTCCGCATTGGAACTGGAAAGCCGGACAAACCGTTGACGTTTGGGCATATTACAATAACGCAGATGAGGTTGAGCTTTTCCTTAACGGAAAATCTGTTGGAATTCGCAGTAAAAAAGGAGATGATTTACACGTCATGTGGAGAATTCCTTTTCAGCCCGGAACATTAAAAGCCATTTCCCGTAAAAACGGGAAAACAGTTTTAGAAAAAGAAATAAAAACAGCCGGAAATCCATCACAATTAAAATTAACGGCAGACAGAAGTACCATTAAAGCAGACAAAAACGATCTTTCATTTGTGACTGTTGACATTTTAGACCAAAAAGGGACTTTGGCTCCAAATGCCAATAACGAAATCAGTTTTTCTTTAAAAGGAAACGGAAAAATTGTTGGTGTCAGCAGTGGCGATCCGGTAAGTCACGAATCGTTTAAAGGTTCAAAACACACTGCCCTGAGCGGAAAATGTCTTGTAATAATTCAGTCTGGCGATAAAAGCGGTAGATTAGAATTGACCGCTAAAGCGAATGGATTAAAACAGTCAACAATTGTAATTACAACCGAATAAAAAACTACTAATTATCTAAATAAACCCACATGAAAAAAATACAGATAGCTTCCTTATCACTGTTTATGGGTTTTGGATTGTTGCTTGCGCCAAAAGCTTCAGCACAAATCCAAAATATAGATGTGCTAAATGCTCCAATAGACATCAGTAAGGATTTTCAGAATTACCTGAACACTTTTTATTTCGCAGATGAGTTGACCAGTTTCGATCCTGCAACAGGAAAAGGAACCATAAAATATTTGCGTTATAACTACAAAACACGTCAGGCTTTCAACAACATGCTGGTTAAACCGGATGTAGAGAAACCAAATGAATTTCCAACAACGGAGTATGAAGTTTCGCCATTATTGCCTTTTGAAATTCAGTTTGTTTCCGATAGGACAATCCGAATCAAAACCACTTCCGGACCACAATTTCGTCCGCAAAAAGAATCCCTGATGCTGGTTGATGGTGTTGCACCGAATCATCCTGAATTATGGAAATATTCTAAAATCGAAGGCGGTCATAAATACACCAGCAAACATGGTATTGTGGAGATTATATCAAAACCTTGGCATGTAAAAATTTATGATGAAAAAGGAAAATTACTGACCAGTACCTTACACGATTCTGATTTCAAAAAT
>Ga0247810_10002116_pt1 | contig 11374 bp, 7 predicted proteins | sample UWRJL119311C1_FD_179918 | JGI IMG/M metagenome (GOLD analysis project Ga0247810, IMG submission 179918) | Plant litter microbial communities from Arlington Agricultural Research Station in Wisconsin, United States - UWRJ-L119-311C-1 | ecosystem: Environmental > Terrestrial > Plant litter >...
TCGAATGCGGCAGTCTTGAAAACTGTTGACTGTAACAGGTCCGGGGGTTCGAATCCCTCTTTCTCCGCCAGTAGAAGTTTCAAAAGAAACTTTAAAAATTAAAACCCTTCTAAATACTAGAATTTAGAAGGGTTTTTTCTTTTTTGCAATACGTCAAAAAATACTTATTAGAGAAAAGCGTAGTACAGGTTCTTTCGCATATATGACTAAGTTTTATCTTTGGTTTTTCAAAACTAATAAAAAATGAATACTAAAGGTCATTGTTATCCAAAGTACGTAGTACTTCAGGCAGTATATTTTAAATTAAGATTTACACTTAGCTATTGTGACGTTGAATAACATGAATAAATTTATTATTCTATTATGGAAATCCGTAACAAATAAATGATTTTCAAATTGACACACTATACGTATTTATACTTATTTTTGATTTCTGAAGTTTATTTAAATTTGCTTGAAATATCCAGATGCTGACCAAAATAAACAATAGCACCTCAGAAAAAGAATTATGGTTAAGTAATTGATAACTCATGAATGAGTCAATGGAAGAGCAAATTTATATCATCGCAGCGTCATGTTATAAATGCAAAAAAGACATCAATATTGCTACAATTTATGACAATACTACAATGCGTGCCCGAATCATTTGCATCAGAAAAAATCAAGATTGCCCAAAATAACAATGTCATGATAAATGGGCACCATTCATATACAATGGGTAAAATTATCTTGCAAATACTTGTCCGACTTGTAATGCATTTATAGTACAACATTTCCTTTATGAATATCTTATAGATGCAATGTATGGCGATTATGAGCACAAAATCATCGATTTAATTTAAAATTATTTCAATTAAGTATTTGATTTATTCACCATGGTGTCTATTCTCAATAATATACCCTGATTATACTTTGTTCTGTATCTTTATTATTCAATATTAAAAGTGATCATGACTTTCATTTGGTTTACGATTTCTAAGACGCAAAAAAATTGCGCAAAGTCAGAGACATTTGCGCAGCTTTTCATGAGAACACTTCGGAGAGCAGGGTCCATGCATCTGTTTAAAACAGCTTGTCTTGTTGCGGTCTCCTTTATAGGCTACCGTAAAGAAAAAACTCCAGTCCATCTGCCAGAAGGTATGTTGCAGACTCTGTTTATCTGCAAGACAGTCAATGAGGTTTCTCATTGATTGGTTTTCCTGTCTTAGAGCTTTATTCTCATCGAACATGATTTCACTGTCGAAGTATCTGGCATGGTCAGAAGGGAACATTCTCTTTCCATTTTTTAGGTCTGTCTCAGCAAATAGGTCTTCGTTCTTTTTGTAGAATCTGTAGATGGTGCTTTTGCTTGATTTGGTACTGATTATAAATTTCTTCAAATTTTCATATTTCATTTCTTTAATTGGTTAGTATATCGTTATTTGTTAGATACAGGAAGTCCATACAAGAGGATTAGTCAAGCATCTTTACAATAAATACTAACGAATCTTGAAAAGTGTAGCTTTTTGGCACTTTTTTTCAAAAATCTTTTTTTGGATTGGAAAATATGTGTTCCAAAATGAGACACTAGTCTGGGAGGTTTCAAAAATTAGAAAATTTTCGCTTAGAGCATCGATGGTATCGATTGGAACAGGTACACAATTTTATAGTACGGGGAGGTAATTTGATACTGAAAATCTAGGTGTTTGGTATCAAAACAGCCGATACAGGAAGGGAGGATGTTCTGAATATTATTTTTCAAATCAATTGAGATTCCCCAGCAGATGCAGGCTAACTTGAATTCTATATTAACAGTTTGGTACACTTTAAGTGCTATAAAAGCAAAAGCCACTCCGTTATGGAATGGCTTTTTTGATTCTCTTTATGGGCACAAATTACAAATCTGCGCTATTGGGATTATTTTTTTATTAAAATAATATCTTCTCCTATTATCTTAAGTTTATCTTTTTTAATAATTTTAATCTTATAATCTCTTTGATTCATATAACCATTTGATAACATATCTGTTGTTGAATCAACAGTGTTACACTCTAAATACAAGGTATCCTTCGAAATTCTCCACTTACCAATACATTTTGGAGAAGCATCTTGAGATTTATATGACATACTAAAACTGTCTTCTCTTATTAAAAGGTTAAATTCTTTAGGGAATCCATTTGAAATCCCTTTATATCGATATTCCCCACATATATTCTTCTTTGTAGAACAAGAGTATATTACAAAAAGTGAGCAACAAAACATTTTTAATTTCTTCATTATTTGTTTTTTATATTTGGATAATCATTTCTAAGAACAAAATTATTAGGCAGTCCATTTAAATTTGCCGCATTATGAGGGTATGCATTTATGATATCATTTTTTGTTGAATTTACATTTAATGGTGCTACACCTGTATTTGCTCTCCCTCCTGGATTGTATAAAGTACCTCCATCAAGTCCTTGCACCCAAGCTGGAGTAATATCATTTACTGAATTTATTGTTGTTCCTGATGTTGAAGGTAATCCAGATACGGATGTAGAATCATAAAAATATTGTGTCTGATATGCTGAAACTTCATCTCCAATATCTTGAGCTACTACATTACCTGTAGTCCCATCAAAAGCTATATCTCCAGTTTCATATTGAGCGCCGTGAGTCATCTCGTGAATAAAATTAGCATCTGTACCATATGCAAAAACAATATTGCCAGTACTAGGGTCATATGTTGTACCTCCAATACCTGTAGAGCCAATATTATTATTTAAACTATATACTTGTGTACTAGTTTCCATCGTATTCATATTATTAATAGTAGTAGTCAAACTCTGAGCTTTATCAGATAGTACTCCATTGGATGAAGGATTAGTGGATATTTCTGATGCTAGTTTAGTTTGGACTATTTGTTTTTGTCTGTTCCATTCTGCTTGACTACCTGGTTCTATTATTTTAGGTGCCATTCCATCAGGGTCAGTAAAGCGTATTGGATTATTAAAACAATAATTGTATGGGCTAAATCTTCTCATCTTCTCAGCTAACGGGTCAATGTTCATCCATCTGCCAAGAGCAGGGTCATAATTTCTTGCTCCATAATCGTAGAAGTTAAGCCCCAGCTCGTCTTGGAGCTCCTTGCCATTGTACTTATACTTTAAACCATCATTCGTAGAAGACGTATTTCCATTATATCCATTATGTTTTAATCCAAACGGGTAGTAGTTGTTTTCCTCCTGAATAACAAGGTTTTTATCATAGCTGACACGAATGTTGCCCAAATGATCCTTGTACTGATAAATGTATTTATAAGAACTTCCTGTACATTCTACAAAACCTTCTGTAGTTGGGAAAAACTTAAGTATCGGTGTTGTCGCTGTTGTCTTTACATATTGATATCCATCTAAATAATCTGTAGTAATAATATTAGCGCCATCAGTGACTACTTTTTGTATTTTTTCTCCTGTTGCATTATAAAGATAGACAATGTTACCTCCACTGCCAAAAGTTATTTTAGTTGGCAAGTTTAGATAGTTGTAAACAATAGAAGTGATATTTTTATTAGCATCGGTAATCATGTTTCCGTTGGCATCATAACTGTAGTCATCTCCGGTATTGCTTCCGTCTATAAAACCTGTTGTTTTATTACTGCTGTCCGCTACCTTCATCAACTGGTTTGTTGTATCGCTGCCCGAATAACTGTAGATAAGATTATCAATTTGCGTGGCAGTTGACTCGTTTCCACCATTACGTAAAAGGGTCATGATATTTCCATTCTTATCGTAAGTCAAACTTTCGTTATAGGCATTATTAACCGCAACTGATCCTCTCTTAAATATTGCCGATTTTAACCTGTTTAAATTGTCATAGTAATATCCATAAGCCCGAATTACAGGAGTTACCTCTGATGCGCTTGTCCATTGGGTTTCGGCAATGTTTCCATTATACAGCAAAGCGGCACCCGTGGTATTTGTATTATTATAACTAAGTTTAAAGGCAAATAAATCCTTAGGATCACCTGATTTTGTAAGCGTACTGATGTCATTTATGTTTGTGAGCCATCCTCTGATATTATAGGTGTAATCTATTTTTTGAGTTGGGGATGTTGTTGTACTTCCAACTTTTTTTAAAATTAACTGCCCTAATTCATCATAAGTGTTATCTGTCATAAGCTCCCCGGTAGTCGCTCCATTAATATAGTGCGTCTGTGTCAGCAATCGGTCCTGGGCAGAATACGTAAAAGCGTCCTTTGTTAAAAGTTCAGTATCAGTATTGAGCCTCTTATGTCCGGTAAGAGTATACTTTAGCTGGCCCGAGAAAGCATCTAGTTTATGATCTGTATAAGTATAGCCTCCTAAATAGTTTTGCGTATAGGACCTAATTGTTCTTGCTTTAGCATCATAAAAAATCGCTGATGTCTCTCCTAAAGATGCAGTACTGGTTGTACACACTCTTACCCATGAAGCTGCTGCAAGCCCTTTTATCTGTGATGTGCTCAAAGCAGTTTGTCCTTCTATCGTTGTTGGTATGACAATGGCAGGAGCGTTACTTGGAAAAGTATAATTATCGTAATAATTGACCGTTAAAAGATTAAAACTTGTCGGCGCCACCAGATTACTATAATACGCCTGAATTCCGTCTATACTGCCAGAAGTTAACTTACTTTCATTAAGTACAGTCACAGTCGCGAGATTTTGAGCCTGCTGTAGAGTATTTCTACCAACGGCTGTAGCTGAAGTTGCACTGGTCCATCCTGTGTAAACCGGACGATTAAAAGCATCATATTTGGTAATAAGCCATCCTGTAGAACTCAGATCTGAAAATGGTGAATTGGCAGGACCTGTTGCAACCGGCCTGTCCAATTTATCATAAACAATAAACTCCCATTGTTTTCCTGGTAGTTTTTTCTCTACCAACCTGTTTCTGGAATCGTATTTATACTGATAACATAAATTATCTAAAATTAGCTGGCTACCATCAATTACAGCGCTAAAAGTACTTCCAGCCTGTGCCTGGAATCCAGGCAATAACCGGATAGAATTGGTTGCTGTCAAATTTAAAGAGCCACTTGCAGAAGTTACTACAGCTGTAGAAGTAATGTTGGTCGGATTATTGGTATTTAGCAAATCAGCCGCTTTTGGCGGAATTACGTAGGTTAGATTGCCATAATTATCATACACATAATAAGTATCATATTTTTCATTTACCGTGGCAGTTCCAACAGTTCCGTAAGTTCTTTTAAGTACAACCTGTCCTTCCTTGTTCTTAAATTCTACCGTTGAGCCATTGCTTTCAATTGGGATGGTTGTAGTGTTTTCATCATATATAATGTTTTTATATAATTGATTCGCAACATATATGCCAGTTCCAATTCTATTTAAAGAGATTTCATACAAACCAAGAGATGAGTTCCATAAGGCACTAGCGGCGTAATTCTTCACATTATTATTTACATCATTATCCACATTCGTTTCATAAGCGCTTTTTATTGTATGATTATTCAGTGCCCAGTCACTTCCCGGAGCAGCTTGTTGTAACATCCGATTTAAAGGAGAATTTTCTAATTGTTTTTCACTGTACGGATTATTGTTTGCTGCTCCGTAATTAGACTGATATTGTGCAATTAAATTCGAAACCAATACTGATTGATCTATAATTTTACCATCATTTTGAGTAGAAGCAAATGGAAGATATTCTTTAATTTGTCTCCCGAAACCATCATATTCAATAGGTATAATAATATCTTTTGAATTGGGCGTTGCCTGATAATTATTCTTTTGTACCGGCCTTCCCAGTCCATCAAAGTAGGTTATTGTTTGATTAGCCTGACTAATTGTAGGCGAAGCAATACTACTTGCAGTAGGTACTTTATACAAAGTATTTTTTATTGAATTCTGATTTTGAATAACTGGTACCAAACTAGCACAATTAGCACTTGTTCCAGGAATTGTAGGACAATTATCAGAATTATTCAGCACATAATTTCCATATGGCTTTTCGCATTTTTGAGTAATCGAATTTAAAGGATCTCCCAATCCGTCCAGATCATCATCCAAATACCAGGTATAAGTTACATCACAAAATAGATTTTTAGTAAAAGTAAAACTACAGCCATTCCATTGAGAAGGGGAGTTTGTCAGATAAAAAATTAGCTCATTATTTACTATTCTTGCAGCAAAATTAGCTAATAAAGTACCTGATGAATTAGAAAGCTGCCCCAATTCCATGTTTGGTAGAGCCGGAGAAACTGTCAAGGTTGCGACAGTACCAATTTTCAAATAACTGAGTGTTGCCCAAGTAGCTGATATATCTATACTTAAAACATTATTGTTTATTGTAATCGTTCCTCCTCCTGAACCAGTTTGCCCGTTATTATTTAAATTAGTAACAGCAATATTTTGAGAATAATTTGGATAAACCTGAGCCTGAAGCTGACCAAATATCATTAAAAAGAAAATCAGGTAATAATTGTATTTTTTCATCATTTTCAGATTAGTTTTGATATTGGTAATTATTTTGAGATAGTATATTGTTATTTTTATCTTTTACAAATTGCAATCTTCCAAAACTATCATACGTGTAGGTAATTTTATCGTCTTTGGCGTCGGTTATGGTACTAACACCTACCGAAGGAATATAAGTGTAAGTCATTATCTGACTGTTTGATAATGCAGCATTATTTCTCAAACCGTTAATTGCAGTCAAATTATTTTCATCATAAGCATTTAATGCTGTTGTTGAAATACCCAGAGCGGCAGCTATTTGTTCATATGTAGCATTCTCAATTTTTGCAATGGGAACTGTTTTTCCATATCCCCATAAAATGATCACACTGCTGCCATTTTCCATAGTATATTGTTGAATATTTCCTTTTGAATCGTATTGGTTAAAAGTGACTTTTTTTTCTGAACTGGCAAAAGTAGTCCCATTTGAACCTTTTCCGAAGAAAATATATTTAGGCAAAATCAGATTATTAGTTGTAACATCTTTGGCATAGCCAAGATTTGACCTTGAAAGCAATTCTGTATTTTTTCTTTTTTCTGTCACCAATGGAATACCGGTCATTTTAGCATCAACCATGATTTGTTCGATATTATCCAGAGTTGGATAATCGTTTGCATATAAATACGTTGCAGATAATTGGTCATTATTACTATCCCAATTTGTAATTGTTCTTATTTTACCCTGACTATTGTAGGTATACGATTCTTTATTGGTTATTGTTTTACCGTTAAAATATTCATTAGAATTTGTAGAGTATAGCATATACCTTGCTGAGTTTAGCGGATAAACTTCGAATTTATATTGCACTCCACTTAAAATGTTATCATTATAATAAGCATTAATTAGTGGTGGAGTGGGATCATAATCGTTTCCACAAGGAACTCCATAACTACCAAATGATTTTAATACCGGTTTAATACCTATAAAAACAGGATTTGGTCCTATTGTTGAATAAAAGTATGTTTTATCAGAAAGCAGAGTACCTGTTTTATTGTAGTTTTCCTCCTTACTGATCAAACCATTTGTTAGATTAGGAATATTAGGTAATCCTGTTTTGCTTTTATTGGGAATGTTGTTGTAATAAAATGTTTTCTTTCCGTTGTTATTTAATTCAGTGTCTACAATTTCAATTTCCTCAACTTTGTCATAACCTATAGGATTTCCTCCATTTGTACCAAAATCATCAGATGCAAGGCTTATTTTTTTAGCAAATGCAATATATTCATATGAATTTCCCCCGGTAACGCCACCACTGCTTTTAGCATTATAATGAAGCATTGTAATGGGTTCAAACTTATTCAGTAATTTACCTCCATAATATTTAATTTGTTTATTTGAAGTTATAATACCAAATTTTGAATAATTTTTAATTGATTTTATTCTCATTCCACATTGATTACTAATCGACGTATCCACATATATATCATCATAGTATTTAAACCTGGAATTCACATTAGAAGAGTGATAGAAATTATCTGCATAATTTAAATTATCGGGCATATATGCAGTAACAATATAACTTACTGAGGCATCTGCATCATACGGAACAAGAAGTGTTTCATTCCATTGTTTAGTACTATTATTATTAGTGTAATCAACATTATACACAGATGCCAATTCCCATTTCTTAATTACTGTTGTAGTAGGTGTTCCGTTAATTGTTTTAATTTTAGAAAATTCTATGTATGCCCCAATCATTTCCTGATAAGTCCAAGGTGCTCTGTTTACATTGTAACCACTTATTACATTGGTGAAGTCGATTGTTACCTCTTTTGATAATTTAAATGTTTTTATTAGTGTATTTCCAGAGTCATTATTATCAAGAATATAATTGTTCTTATAAGCCATAGCATTTTTATACACTTCTGGTATAAATTGATTCGAAAACGAATTTGGTTCATATTCAAATTGAGAATATCCTCCAGTCGGATAAGTAATTTTGGTAAGCATATTTGTTCCTGCAAAATAATTATCAGTATATCTATTCGCAGTATTATAAGCAAATTTAAAATAAGGTTTCTGCACTACGCCATTTAGCATTGTGCTAAATACTGAAGCTAAATCGTAATGAAAGTAATCAAGATTAGGAATATAGGTTGTATTATACTGCCCGTTATAATATCCCCAAATATCTACAGCAAAAGAATTCTTTTGAGGTAATAAGATATCTGTTTTATAATTGAATAAGTACGAAGGTTTACTTGTATCGGCTGTTCCGTTACTTTCATAACCAATTTCTTTTACTGAATCAAGTTTTAATCTTTTGTTAAGTTCTCCTGAATTGTTGTTAGAATTAATTCCATCGGTATTATTACCGAAGTAAGTATAATTGAAATTATAAGATTTAATTTTAGTGTTATTTGGAACTGAAAAAACATCTATTGATTTCAGTCTTTTAATTTTTGTTGAATTAGGAGAAGCGATATCATCACGATCCTCCAAATTGAAAACAATAGTAGCTGTTGAGCTTTCGATCTTTGTTAATGTTTTTTTATTAGAAGTTGTAAATGATGAATGTTTAGCCACTGTGCCAGGGGGTACCGAGCCTGGACCTGTTAAAGAGGGGCCAATGAAATCGATCGATTCTGTATAATAATAGCTTATCATAGGTTCCGTTATATAAGTATAGCTGATAACTTTTCCGTTAGGTAGTACAATCCTGCTTAATTTAAAAGTATATCCTGAAATAGCCGAATCTGCTGCCACATGTGAATCTTCAAGCATATAAAATTCAAATATCTTACCATCCAACGTCTTTGCCCTAACACCACCAGAACCCACTTCAAAACTAATATCCTCACTTTTGTTGTCCAGCATAACTATTTGGTAAGTGTCTGGATTGATATAAAATTTCCCCGAATAACCATTAAAGTTATATGAAAAAATATCGGGTTGTCTTTTACCCGCCAGTAGATCTGTCATGACACAATAGGAATCCTTATAAGCATTTCCGCCATCTTCTAAACAGGGTGGTGATGCCACTGTTCTACCAATTTCTAAGAGAGAATAATAATCTCCCGGATAAATAAACCTATTTTTAAATTCAGTTGTAGATGGTTCGCCCTCACAACTATAACGCTGATTGTGATCTAAATCAGTCTCTCCTCTTACTTCAACACTTATTGTTCCTTCGGGACTTAAATCCCATCCTAGCCCTACCCATGTAGCTTCATCTGCTACTTTTATACCCGAACTATGATAACTTAAGGTAATTGGTATTTCTAATCCTTCTTCTTTAATAGAATATAAGGGAACAGCTATTTCTGCAGTTCCAGTATAATACCCAATAGGAATATCTCCAAATCTACCCAGCAATGCTGCTTCGGGTGAACTCGGAATATTTATTTTTGGTGTATAGGTAGAAATTGCCTGCGAAAAAGTTTGGTTTGAAAGAAAAAGAAATAAAAATGCAAAAATGTAAAAATGTAGTAGCTGGTTATTTTTCATTAAAATATTTTTTGTTAAGACAATATTAACTTTTTTTTTATTACAAATATTTAGTTAGCAAATAATTACTAAATATTCAATAATAAGCCATATTTCTTACTAAAAATAGTGTTAAAAATTAATTATCTCACCTTTAAGTCCTTTTTTAATGGTCTTATATCATTTTAAAATAAAAAACAATCCGGCGGCAATTTTGATTTTTATGCGATATCTTTATAAATATCTGATTTTCTGTAAATGTTAGATGCAATAATAACGACAGCACATTTTACGTATTACCCATCTTCTCCCTTTTTTGCCGATGTATCACAATCCCTCTTATCCAGCTCTCTTGTAAACCTGAATGCGGGAATTGTAAGAGTAGAAAAATCTTCATTATTTATTTGACGCACATCTAAAATCATTTCAGGATTAGTATTTGAGTTACTTGTACATGATATAATTAAATAGGTTAGTACTTGTTGTGTCGGATTTGTCAGAATCAAATATAAGAATTTAAGTAATTTAAAAGTTAGCGCGCCAATTTATAGAATGATTTAAACATAGATATCCCTGATCCAACCATTTGATTCTTTCTCAGCATATGCACAACTTCAATTCCGCTTAACGTCCGTTTGGCCGATTCATAACTTTAAAAACCTAATCCGTTTTGGATGCGCCACTTGATGAACCGATGGTCCTGTTCGACAATATTATTGAGATATTTACATTGCCTAATTTTAATCTTTGAGAAAGAACGCCTGTTAGAAACTTTAATTGCTGCAGCATTAGAAACGCTTTCATCAATGTTTTTTACTTTTGGCCGGTAGTATTACTAATTGCTTTAATTAGAAAAGACTGAGCGCTCATTAATCTACTGCCTTGTATAAATAATACCAAATTCCTTTTACTTTGATATATGTCTCACCCATTCTCCAACTCTTCTACTCTGCCTTTTCTTGTTAATCTCTGCCTCAATGAAAGGCGTAAACTTATAAACCCAGCGTTGGATCGTGCACGATCACAATCACACCCCCTAATATTCACTATTTCTTCAACGTCACAATAGCTAAGTGTAAAACTTAATTTAAAATAAACTGCCTGAAGGATTACGTATTTTGGATAACAATGACTAGTATTCATTTTTTTATTAGTTTGAAAAACCAAAGATAAAACTTAGTCTTAGATGCGACAGAAGCCAATCAAAAGTATGTAAAAACTGCCACTGAAATAATAAAATAAAAAAAACGCTTTCTTGGAAGGAAAGCGTTTCTTAAGTCATGTTTTTTTGTTTTTTCTTTGAAAAAGAGGTCGATTTATTTATCGATAGATCCTATAACACGTTTCATGAACGCATTAAGAGCTTCTTTCTTATCGGTGCCCTGAACAACCATTTTGTGTACTTCAAGCGCGCCATACATATTAGAAATTAATTCACCAATTACATCTAATTCTTCATCTTTTAGGGACGGAATTT
>Ga0247810_10002119_pt1 | contig 11369 bp, 9 predicted proteins | sample UWRJL119311C1_FD_179918 | JGI IMG/M metagenome (GOLD analysis project Ga0247810, IMG submission 179918) | Plant litter microbial communities from Arlington Agricultural Research Station in Wisconsin, United States - UWRJ-L119-311C-1 | ecosystem: Environmental > Terrestrial > Plant litter >...
TTTTTGGTCTTCTAACTTTTTATGTTTTATAGTTTCAATATCTTTTTCAAAATCACTAAAAGTCCGGATTGGCAATAGTCGCTTTTCATTTACGAATTCAACAATTTCTATATTTTGTGTAAAGTAGATTGTTTCATGACTCGGAAAAAACGCAATACAGTTTTGAAAGAATTTAATGATTCTGTCTTCACTTTTTTCAGCAGAATATACTAGTATATTATGATCTTGAGAAATACTCCTATTGTAGAAATCTGTTCCGTCTAGGGCGATTAAGTTTTCATTTAATTTTTCAAAATCTTTTGGAAGTTTAACCTGTAAATCTTTTGAATGTAAGACTTGCAGCACTGAATTTGAAATATTATTTTCATTTTCAACCAAATCTTTATGGAACTCCGTTAACAGGCTATACACTTGATTCGGTTCAGCAAAATAATTGTAAAAACTTATAAAGGAACCTATAAAGGTCCCGCCCCTATTAGAGTTTTTCTCTTTTGCAAAACTATATTTCCCAAAAACGATACTCTGCTCATTACTTACAATTTCCCTTCTTAAAACATACAGGGTTGTATTTGGAAAAATCTTTATAGCATTAGCATTTAGATCTAGTGATTTATTGTCTGTTTTTATTTTACCGCTATAAAATCCTGATTGTGTACAACCGTTAGGTAAGCCAAATGTTCCAATTGCCCCAATATCTACTTTTTCTCTCATCAAATGGATTTTTACTTGAATAATCTTTCCCAGAAAGTACCTTCATAATTGATATCAACACCTGTAATGCTAGTATATAACCATTCTGTCAGCACTTGAGCTGTCTGTAAATTTAAGGAAGTCAATCTTTCATCACCATTTGTATTTATCTCTAAATTGCCAACTGTGAAGTAGGTCATGTTTAATCCGTAAGTGTTCAATCTCTGGCTTGTCATTGGAAGCCTTTCGTTGACAAAATGCTCGAGTTGTTCCGGACTTGCTACTCCCATTGAACCAGATTTATCCCATTTTGAAACTACTAATATGGCGTTGACAGATTTTAAACTTTTTCCTTTTCTTTCTAATTCATTTAAAAAGGTAACGATTAAGGCATCGTCCTGGTGTGAAGTATCATAACCTGTCACCAGAATAAAGTTTAAAGGGATATTAGCGCTCAAATATTCTTCAATACTGCTATGATAATTCCCTCCCCTTCTAATTTCATAATGATTTTCACCAGAAGTCTCTAAGAATGTTAAATTGACTGGATTTACTTTTTTAGATTTATTATTAGGCTCAAAAACTAAGTCCAATCGTGTTACTTTATCCCTAAAAGATCTTTCAGGTAAAATGCCCTGTCTTAAATTATCCAGAAAATCATACAATAAGATTTCTGCTTCTTTTGAGTTTGGAGTATTCAATTTTGGGCGTATTGCACCAGCTTGGGAACTCATATAATAAATCAGTGAGGCTAAAATTACAGACTTGCCCGAACCCCCAGTTCCAAAAAAGAAAATAAAGTTACTGTCTTTAGATCTTATTTGTTGGGTTGTTGTTTGTGAAATAGGCACAAAATTGTCATTCCTCGAATCAACGTTTTCACCAATAGGTTTTAAAAAATCATTTTCTTCGCTCATAATTAATTATTTGGAATTAAGACATTGCTCTTTCTCTTGGTTATAAAAACACTATTGTTATTATTTCCGTTCCCATCATTTGAATTTGGCTTAGTAACCAGTATAACAATAATTGGAATAATGAAATCCAACAAAATACAACCCAGTAAAACAACAAACTGATATACCCCAAAGTTTTTTATAGCATGCCCAAAAGCATATCCGATTTTACCAATTTCCTGTGTTTCGGACACTACAATTTTAAACTTAAATTTATCATCCCCCAAGATAGTGTTTGCCCTATTTCCTAATTTATTATAGTCTGTCAGGGATTGGTCGATTAGTCCTTGTGCAACCTCATCCTTTTCTTTGTTTGGGAGCAATAATAATTCTTGTATTTTTGTATTCCATTTCAGTACCGCCTTATTTATATCCGATTTTAATTCAGCCTCTTCAGGTGATAAATCCGTTACCATTCCATCAATTTGTTTACCCATTCTTTCGGCTAAATCTTCATAATCCTTTCCAACCACTCGTAAAACATCAATTTTTTGTCCAAGTAATTTTTCAAGATCGCTTATTAAAGCTTTTGATCTTTCTCCAAAGCCAGGATTCCCTTTATCTTGTATTTGTTGTATTAATTGTTTCTTTTTGACTTCTATATTTTGAGTGGTTTCTTTATCGTATTTATAACTAAACTTAGAGTTTACTTCTGCTTCCAGCTTATTAAAATTTTCATTGATATTCCGAAGTTCATTTGTGTAGATATCTGTTCTCATGAATCTTGTATAGAGCGCATTAAAATTGGCCATAAAACAAAAAATGGCAATAAAAATGTAAATGCCCATTAATCTAGAGGTAGATTCCCCATTAAGTTTTGCTTCTCTTAACATCCAGATGAGAAATAATAAAAGTAGCGACAACACTAAAGCAATAACAAATGACGATGGCCCAAAAATTTGTTCTAAACCAAGCCAGGTTTGATAAAAACTTACGCTAATTAATAATAAAGCAAGTATTGCTAAAAAAATGTCTGCCGGTGTGATTTTCTGTTTTCCCATAATTGTTTTGTTTGTGAAGTTTACAGTAGTTGATTTTGATTTATGATTTTTATGTTATTCAATAGAGTCTATATCTTTTATCTCAACTTATAATCCTTATCATACATTAATTTCTGGTAAGCCTTAAGCCATTCTGCTTAATTGATTAAGGAACTAACATACAAAAAGAGAATCCGAATTTTACGGTTTGCTGTAAACTAAAAAAAGCGTCTCTAATGAAACGCTAATATAATAAAATGTCAAAGTTATTTTCACTTACGCTATAATTATGTTCGCAAAACGTCAAAACAAATTTGACCCGACCATTGCAGTCACATATTCGTTTGAAAATAAATAAGACTAAGACTATTGACTTTAAAAAAACAAGTTTATTAGGTCTTTATGAGAATTTACAAATGCATTACATCTCCTCGTAAGTATAGTTTACAGTGAAATTGCTGCCTTCATTACTTGTCAATATCATCTTTGTAAGATAATTATCCTTATCATAGGTATTTTCACATGTAAATAACTCCTGTGAATACATAAAATCTGTTGGCGCATTCACAAATAAGAATGGAGAAAGAGTGGAAAATAAATTCATAAGGAAAATATTATTTGTAGCTACATTATAAAGCGGCCCTTTGCGATTCTGATCAAAATTCATATAGAAATACTCCCCCGAGTTTATTATATTTATCTTTGCCACATCCCTATTCTTAAGAATAACTTCATACTGATAATCCTCATCGCCAAAAAGGTAATTTTTAGTCTGTTGGTTATAATTAATAGGAGTATAGTCATCAAAACTATTCGTATATCCCGTCAGTTTATCCGCTGTATATATCAATGTCACTGCCGGTTCAAGATCCTGACCAACACGTATAGTACTTACTGATGTTCCGTTATAGGTGTAATATAAGTTATCGTCCTCATCTTCATTATTCCTAATGGCACTGATGTTTTTAGAAGCATCGTACTCAAAATGGTATGTAGTACTTACACCCTCATTAGTGAGTATCATTTCTGTCAGGTATTTCTTTTTAGACTGTTTTGGATCGTCATCATTTGAACATGCACAAATACACGCAAGGCAAATAAGAGCTAATATTTTTTTCATAGTGTTAAGGTTTTATCTATATCCAAGATAATTTTAAAAATAAAATCTCACGATACATAATTTGCATAATTGTTTATACTATTTTCATAAGCAATCTATTAATGTCAAATACTTTTGGATTATCTCGTTTACGCTTGGCTATACCTTCTTGCTGTTTTATTCACTGTGGGTTATGAAAATTATAAAGAAACATTAAGACAGACAGAAGAGTTATTATCCGAATAATGTATGCAATCTGTTTATTTATCCTTTGAGCAAGTGAAATACAATTGATAACTTTGTAAACAAGTCCAATAAAAATCAGGTGTTATGGCTACGAAAAATAAAACAACAGAAACCGAGGTCAATGTAATTGATTTCATCAACTCCTATGTTGAAAATGACCAAAAGAAATCAGATAGCTTTCAATTGGTTGAGTATATGAGTGCATGGTCAGGATTTAAACCCAAAATGTGGGGACCAACTATTATTGGATTCGGCAGTTATAACTATAAATATGCAAGCGGCCATGAAGGCAGCGCCCCCCTTATAGGCTTTTCTCCACGTAAAGCTGAATTCTCTCTATATGTATATTCACCAACTGAAGAAAATAAACCTCTGTTAGACGACCTGGGCAAGTTTAAAATAGGTAAGGCCTGTATTTACATCAAAAAGTTATCCGACGTTAATATTTTGACCTTAGAGAAACTTTGCAAGGCAACAATTGCCTATCTAAATGAACACCATGAATGTGCTTCTAGAGAAATATGATCTTTCAAATCTTAAATCGATCTATCCTGCTAAAAAACTCATTCCTATAGGTATCCCCTAATGGGAGGCTTTTGCCTGATATCCACACTTCAGTATTATCCGTTTTTTCTATTTTGCCAATAGCCACAATAAATGATTTATGGATTTTTATAAACAGATTATCTGGTAGGTTTTCTTCAAAATACTTAAGGGTATTATAAGTAACCACTTGTCCGCTACCAGTATGCAATACTATATAGTTTTTAATACTCTCTATATAATTAATATCTTTAACCTCAATGCGCTGGAAACGGTTCTTGCCATCGGTCTTTACAAAAAAGTATTCATCTGTATTTTCATCAGGAGGTTTTACAGCAGCGAGTTCAGTGTTTTGTTTACGTACTTTTTCTACCGCGGCAATAAAACGGTTAAATGGTATGGGCTTAAGCAGGTAATCTACAGCATTCATTTCAAAACCTTCTACAGCAAACTGTGAATAGGCTGTAGTAAAAATGATCTTTACCTTATCTTTAATAATAGCCGACAGCTGTATTCCGGTAAGCTCTGGCATTTGTATATCTAAAAAAACAACATCAGGCTTATGCAGTTCTATTAATTGCAATGCTTCTACCGCACGTGTACAGGTAGCCACACACGCTACGCCCTGTAACTGTTCGATATACTTTTGCAACAAACGTATGGCCGGTGGTTCATCGTCTACAATTATACAGGTAATTTGATCGCTCATTAGCTTAAAGGTATATTAAGTGTTACTTTATGATATTGTTCATCCTTCTCAATATCAAGCTTATGGTTTTGGGGATAAAGTATATTTAACCTTTGGCTAATATTTTTATTGCCTATACCGTGTTCATCATAACTTTCAGAAAGACGGTATTTATTGCCCAGAGTAAAGATAAGCCTTCCTTTTTCTATTTTCAGGTCTATTAGTACTGGATAATTATAATCATCGGTAACACCATGTTTCAAAGCATTTTCAAGGAAATGTATAAGCAACAGCGATGGTATTTTATAATGTTCGCTATTTTCCGGATGTGTAAAAGTTATGGCCACTTTATCATCAAAGCGTCTTTTAAAGAGGTCAATATAATTGTGGAGAAATAGCATTTCATCTCTGAGCAATACCAGATCATTCTCACTTTCATAAGTAACATAACGCAGCATCTCAGAAAGTTTAAGTATATCGGCTGCAACCTTCGGCTGTACATCATACAGGTCTGAATAAAAACCGTTTAGAGAATTGAACAAAAAATGTGGGCTAAGCTGGTTTTTAAGTGCCTGAAGTTCGGCCTGCTTTTTTTCAAGCATCAGCTGGCTTAGCTGTACACTCGTATTCCACAAGTACTTAAGGAAATAGCCTACAATACTAAACAGCAGGATCCTGATTACAAAATAAGAGTTGTCGTAGAGATAATAGACTGCATTTAAATCCCGTAAGTCATAATTATGAAAACCGGTAATATTGTAAAGAAGCATCTCCTCTACCATAAAACGTATCGATGGAAATAATACAATAAGGCCAAACTGGCCGGCAATAAAAATTGTCCATCTTTTACGTGGAATAGTAGAAGGGCAGATCCAAAGATAATTAATATAAAACACGAGCATCTCTAATCCTACGAAGCCTGCCCCCTGCAGTATGCTCCAGGCAGAATCAAACTCTTTATCAATTGTAACACTTTTTAAAAGCTGGTCCAGCCCAACAAAAAGGAACCAAAATAGCAAATGGTACAGTATTTCTCTTTTTTTGCTCATAATGCTAAAGTAAAGGTTTTATGTCATTTGATAAATGGGTTTTTATCAAAGGACCAAATTATAGGACGAACCCCCTTTTTTGTACAACAAAGCCAAAATAAGACGGGGCTAAGCTTTTCATTTTGCAGAAATACCAGTTGATACCAAACAAAAAAAATCCTGAATAATGCTTGGTACTATTGCAGTGTAAAACAATACAAACACTATGAAAAACCTAAACATTATTCTCCTCCTATTTTTTATCGCCTTTTCGGCAAAAGCACAGGTAACTATTACGGGCATTATAGGAGAGCCAGACGGCAACAATACCATACCTTTTGCATCGGTATTTATAAGTGATAGTCAAAAAAACACTATCACCTTTACTGATACTGATGAAAATGGCAAATATACACTGATTATTCCCGCTTCGTTTAAAACAGGAACTTTTACAGTAAGCTACATTGGGTTTACTACCTATACCCAAGAAATAGCCTCAGTTAACCTGCCGAAAACAATAAATGTGCTGCTGAAACCTAAAAAAAATGCATTAGATGAGGTTGTGATTGATGCCCGTCGGAAAGCCGTAACCATGAAAGGTGACAAAACTATTTTTAATATAGAGGCAGCAGGTATAGGCAATGGTAACAATGGACTCGAAACTATCCGCCTGCTACCCGGCATGCGCCTTGATAAAGACGAAAACCTCGTGTATAGGGGTAATGCCAACATACAGGTAATGATTAATGGTAAAAAAAGCCTGCTGACAGGCGATGCATTGCGCGAATATATACGTTCCTTAAAAGGATCCGACATTGAATCCGTAGAAATAATTGCACAGCCTTCAGCCCGTTATGAAGCCAGCGGCACAGCCGGCATTATAAACATTGTGCTTAAAAAGAACCGCGAGGCAGGATTCTCCGGTAGTGTCAGCTCTACTGCCTATTACGGCGAATATTTTAAAAACCAGCAGGGTGGCCGATTATTTTACAATGATTCCCTCTGGACGGTAAATGCAAATGGTTACTACTATAACGGACAATCGGTCAACCACAGGCATATTAAGCAAACAATTGTCCTTGATAAAGCAGAAAAGATTATTGACCAATACAATACCTGGCTGCCGATTACAAACTCCACGAGTCTGAATATTGCAGCCGAACGCAGGCTTAACAAAAACCAGACAATAAGCACCGAGTGGCAGTACTATAATGATAAAGGTACTGAGAGTACTACAGGGTATACTAATGAATACCTGAACAATAGTTTGCAGAACACGGTAAATCTTACACAACGCTTTGCCTCACCCGAAAAACGTATTGCAGGTAATGTATTTTATAACTTTACATCCGACAGCAGCTCAACAAAGCTGGATGTACAGGCTAATTTTGCGCGTTATAATACCAAAAGAAACGGCTACCAGAGAAATGATTATACTGATAGTTCATACATGAACCTTGATGGACAAAACAAGACGGCCTACACTATTGCCAATATGCAGGCCGACTTTAATCACAAAGTCTCTAAAAGCATAAACCTTGAAGCCGGTGCTAAATACGCCTATGTCAAGATGGATTACTACAACCGCTATACCACCAATGATAGCGAACTGCTAATTATTCCCGACAGCCTTTTGATAAATGACTTTAAGTACGATGAAAAACTGGCTTCAGCTTATGTGCAGGCTTCAGTTGACTTTGGCAGATGGAATGTACAGACTGGCCTTCGTACTGAATACTACAGATTTACAGCAGCTTCCGAGGTAAACCATAAAGTAAATAAGGGAGACTATACCAACCTATTCCCCTCTTTTTGTTTAGGCTATAAACAGGAAAACAACCAATACCAGTTTAGCTACAGCAGGCGTATCGGTAGGCCAAACTACCTTTCGCTTAATCCTTACTATCAATATATGGACGCCTATACATTGCAAACCGGTAATCCGGCGCTTAAGCCGCAATACTATAATAGTTTCCAACTTAGCTATATCTATAAAAGCGCACTTAACCTTAGCTTATACGGTTACCTTTATAAAGATAGTTTCATGCAGGTAATAGACTACCAACAGGAACAGAACTATAATATTACGTATGAGGCAAATGCAGCTAAAGGTAACCGATTTGGCTTTTCGGCTTCGATGCCGTACCAGCCTGTAAAATGGTGGACTATGCAACTAAGCCTCGATGCTTACCTCAGCACTGAAGAATCAGACAGGCCAAATTTTTCCTATAGCGGAACCGGATTTGGTTATGACATTAATTTTTACCAAAATGTAGATTTAAAAGGAAACTGGAAGTTTTCGATGAATGGTTTTTACACCGGCCGCTCCACTACGCCAAATGGCTTTTCTATAGCAACCTATGATTTTAGCCTTTCGGCCAAAAAGAGCTTACTGGATAAAAAACTCCAGATAGCTACAGGCTGCAGCAATATCCTGAAGAAAAGCCTCTACAACCATACCACACAAATCAATAATGTAGCTACAGATTGGACAAACCGTTGGGAAACGCGACGTTTTTACCTTCAGCTTACTTATTATTTCGGTTCCGGAAAAAATAAGCAGGTAAAAGCTACATCATTAGATGAAGAGACCAACAGGATTTAATATATTCAGGTTTAACATCAACAATTAAAATCAAAGTTGAGTTTGATATATGTTCAGCATATTATCACAAGTTTTCAAAGCACTACATCAACCAAAGAATAGAAGTAATTCTTTGATTGATCGCGAACAGACACAATAGCAGATATATTAGCACTTTGCTCCTCAGTAAGACTGAGCAAAGTGCTTAATACATGAACTCTATTTTAGGACTGCCATAAAAATTTTGCAGTTTTTCCTTCTGTACAGTCAAATAAATAAGCAACTCCGCCTCCGCCAAAATTCATTGCGGTTTTATAATCAGGGCCTTCTTCCAACTGAGCCACAAATCTCATTTGCTTACTACAACAGTCGCATTCAGGTGTTTCATCTCCTTGAATCCAACTAGGCTCTCCATAGAGTTGTCCTAAAACCTGCCTTCTATTTCCTGGCCAATTTTCCCTTGCAGTGTCATAATCCTCTTCCTCACTTTCAATAAGTTCTACGCCATATTCAGTTTCCCTAAGGGATAATTCTTTGTCAATTGGCTCGAAGAAGCCGAGATTTTCTCCGTTGACAACAATGGCCTTATTCCCACCAGCTTCTGCATCCCATTCGTCACACATTCCCGGGTCGTTATTGCACATAAAAATAATCTCTAAGCCGATATCCGTTTTTATCTTTCCCAGATACTGCATTTCAGCATTACAGGTTTTACATTTTGGCCATTCAGTCGTTACTCCTTTTTTTTGTACAGGAAGCCCGCCAAAACTGGTTTCATCGAGTACATTATTTTTTGAATTGTCGTTAATCAATAAGTGTATCATATATGTGATATTTATAGTTGGCTCTTAATTATCTGAAATTCTTTTTTTTAGCTTCAAGAAGTCGCTCGTAAAGCCTTTGTTTTCTACAAAATGGCACACAACATTTTATATATAATTCATTTTTAATGTCAATACCAAAATACAATTTTTTAAATTAGATATAACTAGAAAATCAGATTATGTATTGCGGTAATTTCTTTGGCAATGCATATCCCTAAATTTTACAGACTAAATAATAATCATTTATTCAGATCTGTTTTCGCTAATTTGCTTAATTAATTGATTATAATTTTCATACTGTTGAGGAGTTAGCAGAAATTCTTTTCCATTAGTCAAAGTAAAAATACATATATAAAAGCCCGGTGTAATTTGCCCAGCTTCCGTTTCCGCTCCAGTTACAAATTCCAAACGGGAACTTTTTATGCTTGTAAAGGGAATAAATTCTCTTTTCCTATTCAGGATAAAGACTTTTGTGATCCCGGTTTTTTCAACAATAATTTTATAAAGTGAGTTAAAATTAAAAAATAAAATCAGCATACTTAAGATCAGGAAAATAACTGCAAAATTAATGTATCCGTACCCTTCGGTATAATGCATGTATAAAAGATAAATACAAACAACAACAAGTATAGTTGGTAAAAAACTCTTCCGGATTAAAAATAAAGTTTCAAATCTTGATGTCATTATATAGTTGGTTTATGCATTTTAGAGAACAGTTTCTCGTAGCGCTCAAATATACGCAACTTGCAAGCGACAATAGATCAAGCGAAGTAAAATAAGCCAATCCATTAAGTGCTCGCCTCCTACTTCTTAATAATTTTCTGAGTATAAGTAGTCCCTGTACCATCACTCAAAGTCATCACATAAATCCCCTTACTTAAAGAAGACAGATCAACCCTTGAAGTTTCTTTTACCGATAGTACTAACTGCCCCAAATAATTATAAATCTCGACGCTTTCTATTTCAGCAGTTGTAACAATATTCAAAATCCCATTTGTTGGATTTGGATATACAGTTATTTTAGCGGCTTCAAATCCTTCGACAGGTAAAATAGCAACGAACGCGGTGGCTGCAGTGTTTGTCACAATAGCCGGATTAAAATCAAAATAGATGTCTGCCGTCGCATGGATGATATCACCTACCGCTACATTGTCTTCTGGTTTTATCTTAAAGGCGATAAAGCCATGGGAGTTGGGTTCATCGGTAGTACTATCCGGCAAGTTGATGTTATCAAATACAAAACTCACCTCACTGCCATTACGGATATTTACCCGGCCTGCGTGGCTAAGGCTTTCGAGTTGCATGCTGGTCCAATCCAGTTTAGCATCTAATGTGTGATCCACACGCACATTGATGGCGATTGCTGTACCTGTGTTTTGAAAGCGAATGAGATAGTGTAAGTATTTGTCGGCATCGTCTATCAGTACCTCATCGCCCTCAAGGCAACTGATGTCATTAGGATCGTAAGACCCTATCACTGTTTCGCTACAAGAAAACATATTGTCACCTTCCGTATAATCTCCTGTGACAGGATTTACGGTCGCTGTTGCTAATAAAACATCTCCAATATTGGTAATAGGAGGTGCAAACACATTAAATTGTAAATCAATCGTTTTTATTTCAAAAGGATTGAGGCTTGTGAAATTGAAAGTTAAGGTATTGCTGGTTTGAGCAGCTACTGTTTCGCTTGCATTTAGAAAGTTTAGCTTAGAACCATCAAACTCAAAAGTG
>Ga0247810_10002120_pt1 | contig 11352 bp, 5 predicted proteins | sample UWRJL119311C1_FD_179918 | JGI IMG/M metagenome (GOLD analysis project Ga0247810, IMG submission 179918) | Plant litter microbial communities from Arlington Agricultural Research Station in Wisconsin, United States - UWRJ-L119-311C-1 | ecosystem: Environmental > Terrestrial > Plant litter >...
GCATACGGTTACCAAAATCATTATCCGTTGGTGCGCGCCAGAAATACGGTTCAGGCAAACCTCTTAACAGCGATTTGCCATCAATCATATACCGGTTTAATCTGCCAGTCTCTGTGTTAAACTCTCCGGAGATATCGCCAGAACTGAACTTCAGCGACTTGCCAGCTGTGGTTACAGTCAGCGTTCCTTTGGCGTTAGTTGCATCGAAATAATTGCTCTTACCTAGATCGAATTGTTCTCTTGCTATTTCGTGGTTTGCCACTACTAGAGGAGAAGCTGATTTCGTGTAAGCGAAAACGTTTATAAAGTATTCTTCGTTATTTTTAGCTGAAACACCCGCGATGTTTATTTTGAAATCTTTGGTCTGGTGAGGCGCAAGGGCTACGTCTAAATTCCCTTTTTTAACCACTTCACCATTCTTTAACAGCTGCCATTCAAACTTATATTGATCTAGATTGGTAAAATCAAATTCATTCTTAATCGTAATAAAACCCTTATTCAGGTTCTTTCCACTGAACTGCACATTTTGATAAACCTTTTTTACCTCATATAATCCGGGATGGATCGAACGATCAGCAGAAACTAGTCCGTCGGCACTATCATCATTATTTACATAATAGCTACCGCCATCATCCGTTTTTGCTTTTAAGTAATACGCGCCTAAATCGCCTCCATAAGCCCAGAATTCGCCATTCGCATTTTTAGTTTTCATGCCCTGATCTACCCAGTCCCACACAAAACCACCTTGCATTCTTTTGCTGCTGCGGATAATGTCCCAGTACTGTTTAAAATTACCCGAACTGTTACCCATCGCATGTCCATATTCACACATGATGTACGGGCGCTTTTTGTCAGACTCCGCATAAGATTTCATATTTGAAATACTTGGATACATCGGGCCAACAATATCAGTATCCCAATCTTCACCAGCCTGTTCAAACATGATCGGTCGCGAAGCATCTCTTGTTTTGATCCATTTATAAGCATCATGAAATACTGGCCCGTTACCGCATTCATTTCCCATCGACCAGATAATTACGGAAGCATGGTTTTTATCTCTCTCGATCAGGCGCTCAATCCTGTCGCGGTGCGAAGGTGCCCATTCTGGCATATAGGCGGGATGTCTGTCTTTGTTGAACCAGCTCTGAAACTCAGCGCCCATACCATGGCTTTCAATATTGGCTTCGTCTACCAGGTACATGCCATATTGGTCACACAACTTATACCATAGTGCATCATTTGGATAATGACAAGTACGCACCGCATTGATGTTGTTTTCTTTCATCAACTTGATATCTTTTACCATCAGTTCTGGCGTAGAAACGTGGCCTTTCAGCTCATCATGCTCATGCCGGTTTACCCCTTTGATCAACACAGGCACACCGTTCACATGCAGTTGTGCATCGATGATTTCTACCTTGCGGAAACCTAATTTCTGGCCAGTGTAACTTACTTCCTTACCATTGCTAAACGTCATCACCAAATCGTACAGATAGGGCGTTTCAGCATTCCATTTGTTCACATTTTTGATCACGCCTTCCAGCACAACTGGCGCAGTTATATCTTTTATATTTTCAGTCCCCGAATAAACCGGCTTTCCAGCGCGGTCAAACAGCTGTACTTTCAGCGATTTTGCATTTTGATTAGCTTTACCGTAATCCTTGAGGTTAACAGCAATACTGAAAAGACCGTCCTGGTAACCCGCACCGAGGTCTCCCTTCACAAAATAATCGGCGATAGTTAACTTGGGAGAAGCCTGCAGGTACACGTCCCGTTCGATCCCGCTTAAGCGCCAGAAATCCTGGTCTTCCATATAACTGCCATTGTGGAACCTGAATACCTGCACCGCAAGCGTGTTCTCTCCCTTTTCCAGCAGTTTAGTCACATCGAACTCAGCAGGGGATTTCGACGCTTTGGTCATGCCCGCCTTTTTGCCATTTACATAAATGACCGCATATCCGTTGATAGAACCGAAGTGTAACATGACTTCTTTGTCATCCCAGTTATTTGTTACTGTAAACTTTCTCCTATAAGTTCCCACAGGATTATAATTGTTATTTACGAAAGGTGGGTTCGCAGGAAATGGGTACGTGATATTGGTGAAAATAGGGATACCAAAGCCCTGCATTTCCCAGTTGGAAGGCACTTCTATGTTTGACCATTTGGTATCATCAAGGTCTTGTTTATAAAAATCCTGGATCCTGTCTGCAGGTCTGTCTACATAGTTAAATTTCCACAGCCCGTTGAGCGACTGGTGAAAAGGTGATTGCCGGTATTCATCCTTTTTAACCTTTTCGGCGTTATCATACAGCATGAAGGTAGCATGTGGCTTCTCCTTGTTCAAGTCGTTGACTTTCACATTCTCCCATTCATTTACCTGTGCAAATGCCCAAACCGCATTCAGCGACAGTAATACACAAAAGCCTAATCTTTTAATCATTTTATAGTTATCTTAATTTAATTGATGTACACCGATTGATGGTTTTGTTCCGACAGGGACCTGGTTGCCGAAAAAGTCTGTTGTTACTGAAGTGACCACGGATACGCCCGCAGCTTTTAACGCAGATCCGGCCTTTAGCATAAAGTATTTCAGGTCTTTAAATCCATCAGGATCTTTTATCGGGAGTTTAATAAAACCAGGATCTACATAGATTGCCTCTCCCGGCAACCCCTTATTCCTATCAGAACCTGCATAAACATTAGACAGGAAAATATTTTTTGTACTTCCAGCCAAATGATGACCAGCTTTCCCGGCTATATAAAAGATATTATTAGCAACGAGCGTGCTATCTGCGAATCCTTTCCACGTGCCCATTTCTATCAGGGTACTGTCTAAACCCGCAGTGCTTCGCGCAGGGATGAAGATGAGATTATTGTAAATTTTAGTGTTCTTCACCGGACCGGTAATATGGATAACAGGAGAGAAGCCGGCCGACTTTCCGGTGCTGCGGTAACCATCGTTAATGCTGATGTTATACCTTACCACTGTGCCGGTATTACCAAGGCTGGAAGGCATACCTACGCCACCATCATTACATACAAGCAGGAACCCGCCCATATTATTATGGCTGTAATTATATTGAATGATAGTATTTCGGCAATTCCAGTCGGAATCAAACCCCTGTGCATCCCATGGCCCGGCAGTAGAAGAAACTTCATTGTATTGAATGATCGTACCGTCGCAGCTCCATGGCCATATCCCCGCAGCGGCATCACCTTCAGGGAAACGCTGACCAGCTTTGGTTACTATATTGTGTTCAATCAATGCACCATCACAGCCTATTGGAACAATGCCATCACCACCAATATCATTTAACTTGTTGTTTCTGATTACGACGTGATAACTGGGAAACCAATTTTGCCTGGACCAGTAACCGGAGCTGGTAATGCCATTCCTATCGGTCCTTTCCAATACACACTTTTCGATCAGCAAACCATCAAAAGCAGAAGGTTTTTGTTTGCCCTGGTTAGTCCAGTGGATACCAGCACCGCCGCCGTCTTTTTTAATGTTGCTGCCGTTTACGTCGTGGATATAAAGATTGCGGATCGTAGTTTCTTTGGCTACACCAAAATTATCAAGCAGGATATGTAATCCCATTCTTCCAGCCTCTACCCCGGCTCCTTTATTGGTAATTTCCAGATTTTCTACCACCAGATAAGCAGAATTATAGACCAGTACCGCAGCCTCAAACTTTCCTTCGGCATTGATCCGGGGTTTAGCCCCTTTTCCATAAGATCCAAAGACCAGCAGATTTCCAGCTACACCACTTCCGGAAATCTTGAGCTGGCCATTATAGATAGTCCCGCATTTGAATAAAACCTGGTCACCATGACCAAGCTGCAGTCCGTTAATTTTAATCAAAGATTGAAAAGCACCAGATGGAGTGTTCCCGATATTATTGTCATTCCCGTTTCTGCTATCGACATAATAAACTTTAGCAGAAGAAGGCAGCCCACAAAACATAAAAAAAAGATAGCCTGTAAGCCCAGCCAATCGGAATACAGACAGCGTAAACTGGCGTTTATACTTGGTTATCATAAAGCTTTAATTTAGGGCACAGGAATTAAGCAACCTGTGCGTTTAGTTGGTTGACTTTCCTAAATTCAGCTTGTTTTTGAATAAAAATGAGGGAGATATTGGTAAAATGACGGGGTGATTTTGGTATTACCTGGGCATAACAGACCTTTCATTCACATGGTAGCTCTGATTGAAGGCCGTTCGGTATTTACGGATGTATTCTGAAGGTTTATAACCAAACAATTTATTGAACTGTTCCCTGAAATACTTCACATCACTAAAGCCTACTTCGAACGCTATTTCAGTAACATTATGGTCGGTCCGAATGAAGAGCTCGGCAGCTTTCCGTAAGCGGATGTATCTGATAAAGGCAGAAATCGACTGCCCAGAGATGAATTTAACCTGTTTGTAAAGACTGGAATGACTCATGCCCAGTTCTGCAGCCAGAATGGTAATATTAAACTCATTGTCCATCAGACGCTGCTCCACAATATCGATGCAGCGATCTAAAAACTCTTTATGCAATGAAGATATCTTCAGCTGATCCTGCTTAAGCGTAATCCGGTTAAAGAAATATTGCTGCAGGTCCTGCTGTCTTTTTAAGATTCCATTAACACGGGTAATGAGCATCTCATTTTCGAAAGGCTTGGTGATATAGTCATCCGCACCTTCTGCGAAACCCCTCATCTTTATATCTGCCGATCCTGTTCCCGTTAAAAGGATCACAGGGATATGACTCAGCCGTTTATCTTTTTTAATCAGCCCGCAAAATTCTACCCCATCCATACCTGGCATCATCACATCACAAATAATGAGATCCGGCATATTATCTTTTAGCAGGGCGAGGCCATTTATCGCATTTTCCGCTTCATATAACCTGAATGTATCCATTAATAACATTTTCAGGTAGTCCCTGATTTCTTTATTATCGTCAATCAGCAATATCGCCTGCTTTTGTGAAACCAATGTTAGTTCTTGCTCAGGAGAAGTTCGGGAAAAAGAAGGATCTGTACCAGTATCAGCCAGTAACTCACTAAATAAGTAAGACGATTGATCTATATCCCGGGAGATAGATAAACCAGAAAAATGTGCCGTCCCTTTTTTAAAACTAACCCTGAAGGAAGTTGCCAGATCACTACTATCATAGGCTACAGCCGCATGATGACGTTCTGCGAAATTTTTAACCAGGTACAAACCGATACCAAAACCACTCTTTAAGGCACTATCCTCTTTTTTTACCTGATAAAACTTAGTGAACAGCTTTGCCCCGGTTTCTGCCGGTATCTGAGGCCCGTTATTACTGATTTGCAACTCTACATCATGTCCCTGTTCTTTAACGGAAACACGTACATATCCTCCCTCTGGCGCAAATTTCATCGCATTTGAAATCAAATTAAACAATATAATTTCTATCTTTTCCCTGTCACCATAAATAGATATATCGTCCTGATTGCACTCCAGCTCATAACAAAGCTTCTTTGATTTGGCCTGCTGTACAAAACATAAAAATACCTCCTTACAAAGTGACGCGAAATTAAGGCTGGCGATGTTCAGCTCATCCTCCATGCTTTCTGTCCGTGTAAACAGGAGTAACTGATCTACCAGACTAAGCAAGCGCTTTGCATTCCGGTAAACAATATTCAGCTGTCCGGGATCTGTTAACTTCTCTTTTCCCTCTATAAAGTCTTTAATCGGATTAACGATAAGGGTTAAAGGCGACCTGAATTCATGGGAGACATTGGTAAAAAAGGACAGCTTTTTCTCGTGCATTTCTTTTTCCTTTTCTGCCTGGTAATGTGCGATCTTGACTTCATAAAGTAATGCAGCCTGACGGGATTTATAGTGCAGAAATGTATAAACAAGGCCCGACCCTGCCAGGGCATATAACAAATACGCCCACCATGTCCTAAACCATGGCGGGAGCACAACGATATGAATTGTTTTTTCTGCGCTATTCCATACACCTTCTGCATTGGTAGATTTTATCCTCAGCGTATAACTGCCTTCCTTTAGTCTGGAATAATTTGCGACCCGGCCTTTCCCCACGTAATTCCAATCGCTGTCCCATCCTTCCAGATAATAGGCATAATCTATATTTTCTTTTGCAGCGTAATCTAAGGCGAGGAAATCAATAGACAACATCGTTTTATCATAAGGCAAAACGATATCCTGGAGATCATATACGGCGGTTTTATTGCCGCTCTCTTCTTGTTCATAAGCCTTACCGTTTATTTTAATTCCGCTGAGCAGCAATTTCGGCATTGTAGCAGTACCGATTAAGCTATCCGGATGAAATACAGTCAGCCCTTTAATGCCACCAAATAAAAGTTCTCCCGTGGCTGATAATAACGCGGCGTTATAATTAAACTGGTTACTCTGTAATCCGTCGGCCTCATAATAGTTTTTCACTTTTTTATTGAGCGGGTCGAACCGGGTAATTCCATTAAAGGTACTTAGCCACAAAAATCCATTTTTATCTTCGAGGATATTAAGCACGCTGTTGCTGGAAAGACCATTGTGCGTGGTGTAAGTTTTGAATTTCTTTGCTATTGGATTAAACTGCAGGAAACCGCCACCCTCTGTTCCTATCCACAACTGGTTGTTTTTATCTTCATGGATTGCCCTGACAGGATAATCTGTTTTAAACAACTGGTGGTTCTTATGCAGGGGGTCGACCTTAACCAGTCCGGCAAAAGTTCCTGCCCAAAGCGCGCCTCTATCATCTTCTGCAAGACTGATCACATTCATCAGCGAGTTATCATATACCTCAAATTTATTTGTCGCCCGGTTCAGATAATATACTGCCCCATCCACAGTACCGGCAAACAGGTTATGCCGGCTATCCTGAAAAAGCAGCCATACATTATTATTCAAATAATTATAGATCCCATTATAACAATCAAACCGTTCGAAATCATCAGTTTTAGGATTATACCGGCAGATGCCACCACCATACGTACTTATCCAGATCCTATTCTCCGCATCTTCGAGAATACTGGTTACGTTATCATTAACCAGTGATTTACCATTAGCAGTGTGCTTATAATTGTTATATTTATTCTTCTTTTTATCCCAAAAGCTCAAACCACCTCCATCCGTGCCAATCCATAAATTACCAGTATGTGTCTCACAAAACGAAAGCACAAAATTATTGATCAGTGAGTTTGGGTTTAGCGGATCATGCGCTATAGTTTGAAACTTCAATTTATGGGGATCTACGATATTGATGCCGCCCCTTAACGTGCCGATCCATTTTCTTGAATCTTTATCTTCATAAACAGCATATACCGCAGCACTTTTTAACTGCCCGTTTCTTTCTCCATGATGAAGAAAGCACACTTTATCAGTCTGCGGAGAAAGCACGGCAACCCCGGAGCCATCTGTAGCAATCCACAATTGATTGCTTTTGTCCATCGTAAGACCAACTACTTTTTTGCCACCTGTTAACCCTGTTGCTGTAGCCGTATGATAAACAAAAGCGTTCTGCTGGATAGTGTAGCGATACAGTCCGTTATCTGTTCCTAACCACAAATTACCTTGACTGTCTGCTTCCAGCACATTGCCCATCGTAACTGAGTTATTAACCAACGCTAAAGAATTAGTTTTTTTATCCAGCAGGTACAGGCCCCAGCCCTGAATAAAAGCCCATACACGTTGTTGACCGTCGATTTTAACAGATTGAATATGGGTATTGCCAACAGCGGCACTTTGTGTTTTAACTTCTAATTGAACAGCATTTTTTTCCCCTTTTTTATACAGGAGGAGCCCTTTTCCAGCTGTAGCAATATAGATGTTGCCTTTGTGGTCGGTTTCCAGATCATTAATGGTAAAATCTATTTTTTTTATTTCTGGTTGATCGGAAAGCTGATAATTTAAACCAGAAAAGACAGATTTTATAGGATCATAAATGCTAAGCCCCATTTTCGTTCCGATCCAAATCCTGTTCTGTGTATCTTCAGTGATCGAAACGATCCTGTTGTGAATTAGGGAAGCGGGGTCGTGCAGCTGGTTACGGAAGACTTTAAATTCATAACCATTGTAACGGTTTAACCCATCATAGGTACCGAACCACATAAAACCATAGTGATCCTGAAAAATAGTCGTTACTGCATTATTAGATAATCCGTTTTCAATACCTAAATAAGTGACAGCCTTTGGTTGTGCAAATAATCGTGTAAAGGAAGATAATAACAATAATGCCAGCAGACTAAATTTAAGAAAACGGTTCATCATATCATGATATTACGACTCTAAGTAAGGGCTCAAAAAGCGTCACAATTTTGGTTTATATTGGTATAATTTGTAAGAAATATCAATATATTAATTTTCTTTTAATAACAATTTAATAAGTCCAACAAGGTTAATATCAGTAAAGAAATGGGGAATATATGGTTTCTTATCGGTTTAAAGCACTTAAAGTCTAACGTGTGATGTAAAATAAACAGGGGATGATTTAGAATCGGCCATAATAGTCCAGCAACCAGGGATCAATTATTATGCAGGGAGTATGGTTCATATTTCTTCAAATTTGCAGGTAAATCGCCATAGCAATCCTTGTGTTACTATTACTATATTAGCAAAAACAACAATATACGCTTATGCCTGAATTTTATGAATCATTTATTCACCTGACCTTCATAGGAATCATTGCTTTATTTCCCGTAGTTAACCCAATCGGATCTGCCTTTATGGTCAGTCCTTACTTTGAGAACCTGAACAATTCGGAGAAAAGGGCAGCGGTTACATCAATAACTATATATGCGTTTCTGGTTTGTATGGTCTCGCTCTTTGCCGGTCAGTGGATATTAAGGCTTTTTGGTATTTCTATACCAGTGGTTCAACTTGCAGGCGGTATCATGATCAGTAAAATGGGCTGGGAATTTATCACTTCCGATCAGAAGAAAACAGCACCAGATGAACTTGGCGAAGATTTGAATGTTTCCGCATATAAACATATCGTCAACAAATTATTTTACCCAATCACCTTTCCGGCTACCACAGGTGCAGGTACCATTTCAGTTTTATTTACATTGAGTGCGCATGGTGCAGCTTTCGGGAGTTCTGCTTATTTTCTAAATACCGGTGCGATACTCTTATCTATCTTGGTTATTTGTCTAATGATCTATTTCTTTTATCTCAACACCAAAAGGATGATCAACTATTTAGGATCAAACGGAGAAAACATCGTAAACAGAATATCTGCTTTTTTGATATTTTGTGTTGGTCTTCAGATTGGTGTAACGGGGATAAAGTCACTGTTTAAGATTTAGGATTTTCGTAGTGATTTAATAAGCAAGTTACACTGAATTAAAAGACTGCAAGGCACATAGATTAATATAAGAACTGTCCAAAACTAAATACAATTATTACATGTTATTTCGTTTAAAGCCATCCACCGGGTCTATTTCCACTATACTATAGTAAAGGATCTGAATCAAGACATGGAAAGCAAGTATAATAAAAGTAAGACTCCTTTTGGGCGGTCAGTTAAATATTCAACATTCAGGTTTTTGCATAAAGAAATCAACGTTAATGCCATTTAATGGGTGGAAATCACTGATAGCAATGGGATAAGCCAATATGCAGATCCCAGCGATCATCGGATCAAAGCCGTATACCGGAATTGCTAATTATATAGATAAGCAGAGTAACTATTGCGACAGTTGCCACTATGAAATAGCAAAAAGGATTAGCGAAAGTTCACGCCCATTTAATAGCCTATACATGGGATATCCATGATCGCCACAGGAATAAGCTGAACAATAACATCAGGCTTTTTATGGTATATCGTCTCTGCGACGAAATGCGCCCCGATGACTCCGAGACTACTTTGTTGTGCGCAAATTTCTGCCTGAGTAATCTGGAATAATTTATAATTAATGAGGTATTCACTACTTTCCATTAGGCGATACCATCATACACACTGAAGTTCTTGTTTATTGAAGTAATGTGTTAATCATCATTAACTGAATATTTAAAATCATCCACACGAAGTAACAATCAAATTACACATTCTATTTACTTATACTTTCATTAAAGGCATACATTAACATTAGAAAACTTACTCACATTAACTCACTGGTATACGGAACATTACAAATGTCCGATTAATTATCCTCTTCTTCAAATGATTATATTTTTTGAGGAAACACTAGATACATGCGAGGTTACCATAGAAATTTTTCAAAGTAATATTTTACAAAGGCGAATAATTTAAAAAAATTCAATGTTTATTATTAATTTAAAAAAAACTAAAAAGAAAAATATGAACAAATATTCAATTAAAATCCTCTTCGCATTTGCGTTTATCTCAATCACAACAATTACTGCGTGCAAAAAAGAGACTACAGAAAAGAGCATGGAAAATGGGTTGACCACCTCTCCTGCATTAAGTACAACTCCGGGCGGAGGTAATCCAAACGCTTCAGGATCACCAGTAACAAAAGATGCAAATGGAAATTATTGGGCTGCAGGAATTAATTTAGGAGCTACATTTACTCACCCAATCGCTATTACAAGCAAACAAAATGGCATGTCTTGGTCGCCGGCTATATCAGGTGCTACTGGTAACGGGTTGATTACATATAATTTAAACGGTCCATACTATACTGCAATCTATTCTTCTGTCGTTGGCGGCTTAACAACAAATACACAACAAGCTATGGCTGCTTATCTAACGGCTTTCAACGCTTACGTAGATGGTAAATCAACCAATCCGGCAGCGGGAGTGCCAAATTATTCAACTTTCGCCAACCAGTATGGCGCAAGCGACCTAGGAACAAGTATAATTACTGGCCAATTTATATTAGATAAAACATCTCCTACCTTTGTTAGTACTAGAGATATGTCATTTGTCCCTACTGTACCTTTTGAAGCTGTAGGATATGTTTTGTTGGCAGATTATGTAAAAGATGGTATTGTTTATACGCCAACAAGTGACACGGGAGCAGATATTGGAAATATAATAAATGCCACAGCTGTTAATCTAGCACAACAATCAAACATAAAAACTTATGGGGCGAGTGGGACATATGATCAATCAAGCGGCAGACTCTACGTTACCAATATGGTTATCCAAATCAGTCCCACGGAATCCATCACTTACACTGGATATTTAGATTAGACAGAACCAATACCTATTTATCTTTGATTTATATTTTATATCAAGATTCTACTTAAATAAAAGAGGTCTGTATCACAAACTAAGTGAAGTGAACCCCAAAAGTTGGATAAAAACTTTTGGGGTTTATTATTATGTCAAAACACACATTTGAGGAGAAACTCAATATAGTTTCTCAAGTAAGAAAGGGGATGCCAATTCTGCGTATATCCCG
>Ga0247810_10002121_pt1 | contig 11343 bp, 9 predicted proteins | sample UWRJL119311C1_FD_179918 | JGI IMG/M metagenome (GOLD analysis project Ga0247810, IMG submission 179918) | Plant litter microbial communities from Arlington Agricultural Research Station in Wisconsin, United States - UWRJ-L119-311C-1 | ecosystem: Environmental > Terrestrial > Plant litter >...
GGATCTACAGCGCGACCAAGGCCGCACTCTGGTCGGCGACCAACTCCCTCCGCCTCGAGCTCGCACCCGCCGGGGTGCACGTCGTCGGCGTGCACGTGGGCTACGTCGACACGGCGATGGCCGCGGGCGCCGAGGGGGCCAAGCTCGACCCCGCCGATCTCGTGCGGCAGGTCCTCGACGCGACCGAGGCGGGGCAGTTCGAGGTGCTCGCCGATGAGACCTCGGTGCGGGCGAAGGCCGGCCTCGGCGCTCCCGTCGAGGTCGTGTACCCGCAGCTCAGCGCCCCGCGCGCCTGACGACCACCTTGCCGCGGGTCCCGCCCGTGGCAAGGCCCGTCAGCGCCGCGGGGGTGTCGTCGTCGACGACGACATGGTCGACGATCGGACGGATCACGCCCTGATCCACGAGGGCGGAGAGCTCGCGCAGGTGTTCACCGCTCGCGCGCATGAAGAGGAACTCGTAGGTCACCCCGAGCTTGGCCGCGCGCGAGCGGATGCTGCGGCTGAGCCCGGTGATGGCGAGGCGCAGGATCGGGTTGAGGCCGGCCGTCCGGGCGAAGGTGGGGTCGGGCGGGCCGGAGATGCCGATGGCCTTCCCGCCGGGCTTGAGCACGCCGAGGGAGCGGACGAGGTTCTCGCCACCGAGGCTGTCGAGCACCAGGTCGTAGACGTGCCCGCTCCGGGTGAAGTCCTCGGTGCGGTAGTCGACGACCTCGTCGGCGCCGAGGCTGCGGACGAGGTCGGCCGTGGCGGTGCTCGCCGTCGTCGTCACGGTCGCGCCCAGGTGCTTGGCGAGCTGGATGGCGATGGTTCCGACTCCGCCCGCGCCCGCGTGGATGAGGACCTTCTGGCCCGGCCGGACGCCGCCGCGCTCGACGAGCGCCTGCCAGGCGGTGAGCGCCACGAGCGGGAGGGAGGCGGCTTCTTCGACGGAGGTGGACGCCGGCACGAGCGCGAGGTCGTCCTCGTGTGCGGCGATCCGCTCGGCGAAGGTGCCGATGCGGCCGTCCCGCACTCGACCGTAGACGCGGTCGCCGACGGAGAAGCGGGTCGCCTTCGAGCCGACCCTCGTCACCGTGCCCGCGAGGTCGTGACCGAGGGTGAGCGGGGTCGGGTAGGGCAGGATCTGCTTGAACTCGCCGAGGCGGATCTTCTCGTCCAACTGGTTGAGCCCGGCCGCCTCGATCTCCACGAGGACGTCGTGGTCGCCCACGGTCGGTTCGGGCACTTCGGTCGCGGTCAGTGGTTGGCCGTACCCGGTGATGGTGAATGCGCGCATGGCGATGCTCCGTTCTTTATGAGGCTTCTCAGAAATGAGTGTACTCATAAAAAGGGATGCCACGGGAGATCAGGAGAAGCGGGCGAGCACCTCATCGATGAGGCGAAGACCTCGCGACGCGTCGCCCGCCGTGATGACGGCGGGCGGGACGACGTGGATGCGGTTCTCCATGACGAAGGGAAGCAGTCCCTCCTCGAGCAGGGCCGCCTTGATCCGGCCCATGGTCGCGGCGTCGATCGGGGTGCGGGCCTCGCGGTCGGACACGAGCTCGATCGCCCAGAAGACGCCGACACCGCGCACCTCGCCGACGATCGGATGGCGGTCGGCGAAGCCGCGGAGGGCCGGGCCGATCACGTCGGCGCCGATCGAGCGCGCGTTCTCGAGGATCTTCTCCTCCGTCATGGCGGAGATGGTGGCGACGATGCTCGCCGCGGCGAGAGGGTGCCCGGAGTAGGTGAGCCCGCCGGGGAAGACCCGCTCGTCGAAGTGGTGTGCGACGGGGTCGGAGATGAGCACACCGCCGACCGGCACGTATCCGGAGTTGACGCCCTTCGCGAAGGTCACCAGGTCGGGCACGACGTCGAAGCCGTCGAAGGCGAACCACTCGCCGGTGCGACCGAAGCCGGCCATCACCTCGTCGAGGATGAGCAGGATGCCGTAGCGGTCGGCGAGGGCCCTGACGCCGGCGAGATATCCGGGCGGCGGCACGAGCACGCCGGCCGTGCCGGGGATGGTCTCCAGCAGGAGGGCCGCGATCGTGTCAGGCCCCTCCGCCTGGACGACGCGCTCGAGGTGGTGCAAAGCGCGCTCCGCCTCCTGCTCCGGTGTCGTCGCCCAGAACTCCGAGCGGTACAGGTAGGGGCCGAAGACGTGCACGTGCCCGCGGGAGTACTCGTTGGGCATGCGCCGCCAGTCGCCGGTGGCGACGATGGCCGCTCCCGTGTTGCCGTGGTACGAGCGGTAGTGGGAGACGACCTTGTCGCGACCGGTGACGAGGCGCGCCATGCGGATGGCGTTCTCGTTCGCGTCCGCGCCCCCGTTGGTGAAGAAGACCTTGTCGAACCCGTCGGGCGCCAGCTCCGTGATCATGCGGGCGGCGGTCGCGCGGGTCTCGTTCGCATTGGCGGGGGCGACGGTGGTGAGGAGCGCCGCCTGCTCCTGGATGGCGGCGACGACCCGGGGGTGCTGGTGGCCGATGTTGACGTTGACGAGCTGGCTCGAGAAGTCGAGGTAGCGCTTGCCGTCGTGATCCCACACCTCGGTGCCGAGCCCGCCGGCGATCGGGAGGGGGTGGAGGGCCCCCTGCGCCGACCAGGAGTGGAAGACGGAGGCGGTGTCGCTGGCGCGGACGGAGGCGTTATCGGTCACCCTTCGACTCTGCTCCATGCGCGCCGATCCCGCATCACCGAAGTGCACATCCGGTGCCATGATGATGGACAGAATGTCAGGAGCCGCACCATGCCCGTCGATCTGAACGCCCTCATCGCGCAGCACCCCGCGCTCACCGTCATCGCACCCGACGTTCCCGATCCCATCGTCATGGCGACGGGCATCGCCTGGGTCCACAGCTCCGACCTCGTCGACCCAACGCCGTGGCTCGAGCCCGGACAGGTGCTCCTGACGGACGGCATGCACTTCGTCGACGAGACGGGCCAGGAGTTCGCGCGCGCCTACGTCGAGCGCCTCACCGCCCGCGGGGTGCTGGCCCTCGGTTTCGCGACCGACATCCTGCACGACACCGTGCCGGATCCTCTGGTCGCCGCCTGCCGTTCCGCCGGTCTCGTGCTGTTCGAGGTCGCCGACAAGACGCCGTTCATCGGGCTCATCCGATTCGTGGCCGACGCGAACGCGGCCGAGGCGCGCGAGCGGCTCGAGTGGTCGTTGCAGGCACAGCGGGCCGTTGCGCGGGCCGCGCTCCACCCGGATGGGATGCGCGCCATCATGGCGGAGTTGGCGCGGCAACTCGGGAGCTCCGTCGCGCTGTACGACTCCGTGGGCAACCGGGTGGAGCTGCCCGGTATCCCCGGGCTTTCGGCCGCGCTCGTCGAGCGCGTGGACCAGGCGGCGGGGGAGGTGCTGCGCCGCGGGGGTCGCGCGGGACTCAGCATCGTGGAGGTGGGAGAGGGCGTCGCCCTGCAGACCCTCGGTCGTGGGGGGCACCTGCTCGGCGTGCTCGCCGTCGGCACCCGCGCTCCACTCGGCAGCGCGGAGACCGACCTCGTCGGCAGTGTGATCGGGCTGGCGAGCATCGCTCTCGAACAGCGGCGCGCTCTCGACGGCGCCCGGGCGCGGGTCCGTTCCGGGCTCATCGAACTGCTCTCCTCCGGGGCCGTCGACGTCGCGGAGCGCACCGCGCACACCCTATGGGGCGGCCTCCCGGTCGAGCCGCTCCGGGTGACCGTCGTGGCGGGCCCCGCCGTCGGCCCGGCCCTGGTCGACGCGCTGGAGGCCGCCGCGGAGCGCGACTCCGGGTCCCTGTTCTTTGCCGAGCGGCACGACGCGCTCGTCGTGATCGCCAACGAGGCAGACCTGGGCCAGGTGCACGAGCTCGTCGGGCGGCACCGCCAGCTTGCCGGGACGAGCTCTGCGGTGTCCTGGGTGGAGCTCGGTGTCGGGATGGCCGAGGCGGAGGGGGCCGCCCGGCTGGCGGTCGACGGTGCACCGATCGTGCTCTACGACGAGCTGGCCGAGCGTGGCCTGCAGGGGCTCCTGGTCGCCTCCGGCGGTGCGACCCTCGCCCGACGCCTCCTGCAGCCGGTCCTCGACCTGCCGGTCACCGAACGCGACACCGCGCTCGCGACCTTGGCCGCCTGGTTCGCGGCGAACTGCGCCTGGGACCCGGCCGCCCGGGAGCTCGGCGTCCACCGTCACACCCTGCGCAACCGCATCGGAGCGATCCAACAGCTGCTCGGCGTCGACCTCGAGTCCTTCTCGGCGCGCGCCGAGGTGTGGTCGGCCCTCGACCTGCTGGGCCCCGACCTCAGTTCTGGGGGAAGCCGAGGTTGATGCCGCCGTGGCTCGGGTCGAGCCAGCGGCTGGTGACGGCCTTCTGCTGCGTGTAGAAGCGCACGCCCTCGGCGCCGTGCGCCTTGGTGTCGCCGAACAGTGAGTCCTTCCAGCCGCCGAAAGAGAAGGTGGCGACGGGGACCGGGATCGGCACGTTGATGCCGATCATGCCGACCTGCACCTCGTTCTGGAACCGGCGCGCTGCGCCTCCGTCATTCGTGAAGATCGCTGTTCCATTGCCGAAGGCACCCGCGTTGATGAGGTCGACACCCTCGTCGAAGGAGGCGACGCGGACGACCGAGAGGACCGGTCCGAAGATCTCCTCGGTGTAGGCGCGGCTCGTCGTCGGCACCCGGTCGAGCAGCGTCGGGCCGAGCCAGAAGCCGTTCGGGTCGCCGTCCACCTCGATGCCGCGGCCGTCGACGACCACGTCGGCGCCGTCCTCCTCGGCGGTGCCGATATAGGAGGCGACCTTGTCGCGGTGGGCCTCGGTGACCAGCGGGCCCATGTCGCAGCTGCGACGGCCGTCGCCGACGCGCAGCTCGCCCATCCGGTCGCGGATGCGAGCGATCAGCTCGTCGGTGACCGGCTCCACAGCGACGACGACCGAGATGGCCATGCAGCGCTCACCGGCCGAACCGAAGCCGGCGTTGATCGCCGAGTCGGCGACGAGGTCGAGGTCGGCGTCGGGCAGGACGAGCATGTGGTTCTTGGCGCCGCCGAGGGCCTGGACGCGCTTGCCGTGCGCCGTGCCCGTCTCGTAGACGTACTTCGCGATGGGGGTCGAGCCGACGAATGAGATCGCCGCGACATCGGGACTGGTGAGCAGGCCGTCGACCGCCTCCTTGTCCCCGTTGAGGACCGTGAAGACGCCGTCGGGCAGGCCGGCCTCCTTCCACAGCTGCGCGAGCCAGATGGCCGCGGACGGGTCCTTCTCGCTCGGCTTGAGGACGACGGTGTTGCCGGCGGCGATGGCGATGGGGAAGAACCACATCGGCACCATCGCCGGGAAGTTGAAGGGGGAGATGATGCCGACGACGCCGAGCGGCTGGCGCAGCGAATAGACGTCGACGCCGGTCGAGACCTGCTCGGAGTACTCGCCCTTGAGGTGGTGGGCGAGCCCGGTCGCGAACTCGACGACCTCCTGGCCGCGGGCGATCTCGCCGAGGGCGTCCGAGAGCACCTTGCCGTGCTCCTCCGTGATGATCGCGGCGAGCTCCTCCTTGCGCGCGTTCAACAGCTCGCGGAAGGAGAACAGGATCGTCTGGCGACGGGCGAGGGGGAGGTCGCGCCAGGCGGGGAAGGCAGCCTTCGCCGAGGCGATCGCGCGGACGATCTCGTCCTGGTCGGCGAGCGCGACGTGCTTCGTCGCGACACCGAGCGCGGGGTCGAAGACGGGCGCGGTGCGACCGGAGGTGGACGGACTCTCGGCCCCGTCGATCCAGTGCGGGACGACGGGCAGGTTCTCGGTGGCGGTCACGGTTCGACGCTATCCGCTTGCCGGGCGGTTGCCGAGGACGAAATGTCGAACGTCGGTGGCGCGAGGTGCCGGTTCGGCGTCCCCTCCGGTCGGTGGGGCAGGATGGCTGGATGCGCGCAACGGTGCTGGCGGGGACGGGTCGCTACGGGGACCCGTGGCATCCCTTCGTTTCGACCTCGTCGCGGCTGGCCGATCTGCTCCGGCACGCCGGTTTCGAGGTGACGGTCACCGAGGACGTCGATGAGGGGCTCGCCCACCTCGACGGCGTCGACCTCCTCGTCGTGAATGCGGGGGACCCGTGGCACGGCGGGGAGACGGGACGAGGCGCCCCGCAGGCGTCGCTCGATTCGCTCGACGTGGCCGTCGACCGGGGCATCGGCGTCCTCGCCGTGCACAACGCGATCGCGAGCCTTCGCGACTACCCGTACTGGCGGCGACTGACCGGGGGCGACTGGGTCACGGGAGTCTCGGGTCACCCGCCCCTCGGCCCTGCACGCATCCGTGTCCATCCCTCCGGACCGCTGGCGGGAATGGCGCCGGGCTTCGACGTGAACGACGAGCGCTACGTCGACCTGGCCGTCGACGACGACATCACGGTGCTCGCCGACCACGAGCACGAGGGCACGGTCCATCCCCTGATCTGGACCCGCGAGCAGGGCAGGTGCCGCATCGCCTACGACGCGCTCGGTCATGACGGACGTTCCTACGACTCACCGGTCCACCGGGACATCATCCGACGTCTCGTGCTCTGGGCGACCCGGGCGGAGGGCTGAGCGATGCGCATCGTGATCGCCCCCGATGGCTTCAAGGGGAGCCTCGGCGCCGACCGAGCCGCCGAGGCGATCGCGCGCGGCTGGCGTGCCGTGCGGTCGGAGGACGAGCTCGTCCTCATCCCGCAGGCGGACGGCGGGGAGGGGACGCTCGCCGCGATGCAGCGGGCCCGGCCGGATGCGGTCCTGCGCGAGGTGGACGGAGTGACCGGCCCGGACGGGCGGCAGCGCACCGGCGTGTGGCTCGACCTCGGCGACGGGACGGCCGTCGTGGAGCTCGCCGCCGTGGCCGGCATCGAGCTCATGGGCACTCTCGATCCGCTCGGTGCGACGAGCCGCGGACTCGGTGAGGTGATGGCTGCGGCCCTCGACGCCGGCGCGCAGCGGCTCGTGATCGGCATCGGCGGATCGGCCTCGACCGATGCCGGCCGCCCCGTGCTCGACGCGCTCGCCGGGCGGCCAGTGCCTCTGGGGGGAGCCGTCGTCCTCTCCGACGTGCGCGCGCCGCTGCTAGGCCCGACCGGCGCCGCCGCGGTGTTCGGCCCGCAGAAGGGTGCGACCCCGGACATCGTCCTGGCGCTCGAGGAGCGTCTCGCCCAGGCGTGCGCGGGCTCACGCGTCGACCCGTCCACCCCGGGCGCGGGTGCCGCCGGCGGTGTCGGCTTCGCCCTCCTCGAGTGGGGCGCGACGATCCTCGAGGGGGCGCAGGAGATCGGGCGGCTCAGCGGGCTCGAGGCGGCAGCGGCCACCGCCGACCTCGTCATCACCGGGGAGGGGCGCTTCGACGAGCAGTCCCTCGTCGGCAAGGTCGTCGGTGCCGTGATCGCGCTCGGTGCCCCGGCGGTGATCATCGCCGGTTCCATCACTGTCCCCGAACCCGTGCCATCGTTCTCCCTGGTCGACCTCGCCGGCTCCGTCGAGGGGGCCATGTCGGAGCCGGAGCGGTGGCTCGAGGTCGCCGGGGCCGAGGTGGGCCGGGCAGTCGGATCGTCCATGTAATCGCCAGCATCGCCCATGTCGCGGGGCGAGGCGTTCGAGTTACGTTCGGTGCGCACCACTTACAACAGGTCTTTCATCACAATGCAAAGGAGCATGAATGTTTTTGCGCGGCACGAATCATCCATCGCGTGTGGCGGGCGCAGCCCTCGTCGCCACCGCGCTGATCGCCGGGCTCGGAGCCTGCGCGAGCGACACCGGATCCGGTGACGGCCCGGTCGAGATCACCTTCCAGTCCTGGGTCCCCAACATCGATCAGGCCGTCGACGCCTACAACGCGGCTCAGGACGATGTCGTCGTGAAGCTCGAGACGATCACCGCCGGTCCCGACGGCGGCTACGCCAAGATGCTCTCCGCCGTCCAGGCGGGCAACCCGGCCGACGTCGCCCAGGTCGGGTACTCCGACATCCCCGACTTCCTCGTCAACGACGCGCTCGAGGACATCGCGCCCTACATCGGCGACAAGAAGGACACCTTCTCCGAGTGGCAGTGGAACACCGGTGCATTCGGCGACGGCGTCTACGCCGTGCCCCAGGCGAGCGGCCCGCTGATGCAGTTCTACCGCGCCGACGTGTTCGAAGAGGCCGGAGTCGCCTACCCGACGACGTGGGACGAGTACTACGAGGCCGCCAAGGCCATCCGCGCCTCGGGCCCCGACCGCTACATCACCGCCTTCGCGTTCAACCAGGCCGCGTGGCTCATCGGGCTCTCGCAGCAGGGTGGCGCGAGCTGGTTCGCCGCCGAGGACGACGCCTGGACCGTGACGATCGACGACGAGTCGACCATCAAGGTGGCCGAATTCTGGCAGAAGCTCATCGATGAGGACCTCGTCAAGATCGAGGCGGACTTCTCGAGCGAGTGGAACGCGGACCTCCAGAACGGAAACATCGCGACCTGGATCTCCGGCTCCTGGGCCGACGCCATCGTGCGCGGCACCGCCCCCGACACGGCGGGCCTCTGGAAGGCCGGCGCGCTGCCGCAGTGGGCCGCGGGCGACAACGTCTCGGCCACCTGGGCCGGCGGTTCGGCGAGCGTCGTGCTCAAGGGCTCGAAGCACCCGAAGGAGGCGGCGGAGTTCGCGCTCTACCTGAACTCCAACCCCGACAGCGTGAGCATCCTCACGAGCATCGGAGCCGGATGGCCGTCGATCGCCGACACCAGCCCGATCGCGTCCCTCCAGGACGACCCCGAGGTCTTCGCCTTCTACGGCGGTCAGGACATCTGGGACGTCGCAGCTGAGTCGGACGCAGCCGTCGACAACTCGTGGCGCTGGCCGCCGCTCTCGTCGACCCTGTTCGCGAACCTCACCGACAATGTGAAGAGCGCCGTCGAGAGCGGAGCGCCTCTCACCGAGGCGTACGCGAAGACGCAGGAGCAGATGGTCGCGGCCCTCGAGGCCAAGGGCATCGCCGTCAACTGACGTCACCGGGTGGGGCGGCCCCGGCCGCCCCACCCTTCCGTCCATCCACCCCACGACCCGAACGAGATCATGACGACGAGAACCCGAAAGAGCGAGCTGCGCCCCGGCGTGCTCCTGCTCCTCCTGCCCTTCGTGATCATGTTCGCGCTCTTCTTCGCGGCACCGATCGTCTATGCGCTCGTCGACAGCCTCTTCTCGGTGCGGGCCAGCGGCCTGGGCTTCGGCGCCCCCGAGCGCGTCTTCGTATTCCTCGACAACTACGCCGCCGCTTTCGCAACGCCCTCCTTCGTGGCGAGCCTGGGGCGCCTCCTCGTCTTCGCGGCCATCGAGGTGCCGCTGATGGTCGTGACATCCCTCGCTCTCGCCCTGCTTCTCGAGTCGGGAAAGGCGCGCTTCCCGCGCGCGTTCCGCGTTCTGTACTTCATGCCCTATGGCGTCCCCGGTGTCGTCGCCGCGCTCCTCTGGGGATTCCTCTACATCCCCGCGACGAGCCCCATCCTCCAGGCCCTCTCGTCGCTGGGCATCTCCGTGACACCGCTTGCGAGCGACAGCATCCTGTTCGCGATCGCCAACATCGCCCTGTGGAGCTTCGCCGGGTACAACATGTTCATCCTCATCGCGGCGCTCAACGCGATCCCGTCCGAGCTCTATGAAGCGGCGCGGATCGACGGGGCGAGCTCGTGGGGGATCATCTGGCAGATCAAGCTGCCCCTTGTCCGTCCCTCGATCATCCTGGTCACGGTCTTCACGATCATCGGAACGCTCCAGCTGTTCGTCGAACCGCTCGTGCTGCGGCCGTTGACCACGGCCATCAACTCCGATTTCACGCCCAACCTCGCCGCCTACAACCAGACCTTCGCGCAGGGCAACCCGAACCTCGCGGCAGCGATGGCCGTCATCGTCGCGCTTCTCGGGTTCGCCTTCTCCTTCTCCTTCCTCCGCCTCGTGAACCGTAAGGACAACCGCGCATGGTGACCTCGACCTCCTCCGGCACCGTGGGCGGCTCGGGTTCGATCGCCAGCCGCGTCATCGTCAACGGCGTCCTGCTGATCTCGGCCGCCTACTTCCTGTTGCCCGTCGTCTGGGTGCTCATCGCGTCGACGAAGTCGCCCGGCCAACTGTTCAGCAGCTTCGGCCTGTGGTTCGCCGACGACCCCCGACCGCTCGAGAACCTCGGCAGGGTCTTCACGCAGGACGGCGGGGTGTTCGGTCTCTGGATCGCCAACAGCGTCCTCTATGCGGGCGTCGGCGCCCTCGCCGCCACGGTCATCGCAGTGGCCTGTGGCTACGTGCTTGCCAAGTACGCGTTCCGTGGCCGGGAGACCCTGTTCTCGATCATCCTCGGCGGCGTGCTCGTGCCGGCGACGATCATCGCGCTGCCGCTCTACTTCCTGCTCAATCAGGTGGGGCTCACGGGCACCATCTGGAGCGTGCTCCTGCCGAGCATGGTGAGCCCGTTCGGTGTCTACCTCGCTCGGATTCACGCGAACGCGTCCGTGCCCGACGAGGTGATCGAGGCGGCGCGACTGGACGGCGCCGGTGACGTGCGCATCTTCGGATCGATCGCCACCCGCATGATGACCCCGGCCATCGTGACGATCTTCCTGTTCCAGTTCGTCACCATCTGGAACAACTATCTGCTTCCCCTCGTCATGCTCAACGACACGAAGACCTTCCCGGTCACCCTCGGCCTGACGCTGTGGAACTCGCAGACGCAGCGCGACCCGATGTTCTACCAGCTCGTCGTCACGGGCTCTGCGGTATCGGTGATCCTGCTCGTGGCCCTGATGATCTCGCTCCAGCGGTTCTGGAAGGCCGACCTGACCGCGGGCGCCAGCAAGGGCTAGCCCTTGCGCTGGGCCCGATAGGCCGTCGGGCTCACACCGTGGGTCCGTCGGAACTGGCGGGAGAAGTAGAACTGGTCGGCCATGCCGACCTCTCGGCCGATCTCGGCGATCGACATGGTGGTCGTGTCCAGCAGGCGTCGGGCGCGCGACATCTTCAAGGCGGTGTGGTGAGCCAGGACTCCGCCTCCGGTCGCGTTGCGGAACAGCGCGCTGAGGTGCGAGGAGGAGACCCCGACGAGCCGCGCCAGCTCCGCCACGCGGATCGTCCCGTCGACACGATCGTCCAGATAACGCATGGCCCGGTCGAGAGGATCTCCGCGCTCCTGGACGCGGCTGTCGATGGCGATCTGGGTCAGGAGGCGCCACGCCATGCCCGCCGTCGCGACGAGTCGCACCGGCGACTGGTCCCGCTCGAGGGCGCTGACGATCTCGTCGAGCGTCGAGGTGACGCGATCAACCGCCCGCAGCGGCAGCGTGACCCGTGCGGGGCTGATCCCCGCCTCGGCCACGAGCTCCGCCACATCCGTTCCGCGGACGTGGCACCAC
>Ga0247810_10002122_pt1 | contig 11341 bp, 10 predicted proteins | sample UWRJL119311C1_FD_179918 | JGI IMG/M metagenome (GOLD analysis project Ga0247810, IMG submission 179918) | Plant litter microbial communities from Arlington Agricultural Research Station in Wisconsin, United States - UWRJ-L119-311C-1 | ecosystem: Environmental > Terrestrial > Plant litter >...
TTATCGCCTGGCTGTTTGGGTTTGTACTCGGACCATTAACGGGTTTAAATATGTCAGGCAGCCTTTATAGTTATGATCCTTTCAAAGGAGAAGTGCTTACGCTTAAAAATCTGATCCTGCCTATGATCACTTTAGGTTTAAGGCCGCTTGCCATTATTGTACAGCTTACCCGCTCTGCAATGCTGGACGTTCTTGCGCAGGATTATATTCGTACTGCGCGCGCTAAAGGATTAAGCCGCAATTCGATTATTTATAAACATGCATTGAGAAACGCCATGAACCCGGTAATTACCGCGATTTCCAGCTGGTTCGCTTCCCTGTTGGCAGGCTCTTTTTTTGTAGAATATGTTTTTGGCTATAACGGATTGGGGCGTGCGACGGTCAAAGCGCTGGAAATGTCAGATTTTCCTGTTGTAATGGGGGCCATACTTTTTATTGCCTTTGTATTCATAGTAATTAATATTTTAGTAGATGTTTTGTATTCCTTTGCTGATCCAAGGGTAAAATTAGCTTAAAATGAAGATATTTCTAATCGGTTTCATGGGATGTGGGAAGAGTACGCTGGGTAAAAAGTTAGCCACCAAAATGGGCTATCACCTGATTGATCTTGATCATCGCATAGAGGAAGTTACGGGAGGTACTGTGGCTGCTTACTTTTCTGCAAATGGGGAAGACGCATTCAGAAAACTGGAGAGTGACACCCTGAAATCTTCAATGTATCCGGAAAACTGCATCATTGCAACTGGTGGCGGCACACCCTGTTATTTCGATAATATGGAATGGATGAACAACAATGGGACGACCGTTTATATTGATATGCCTGCTGCGGCCCTGGCAAAACGTCTGGAAGCCGGAATAGCAAAACGTCCCTTGTTACAAGGACTGTCAGGAGATGCACTTACCGCATTTATCAGTGATAAATTACAAAGCCGCCTGAGCTTTTATGAACAGTCTAAACTGATTATGAATGGGATCAGGATTACTCCCGATGCTATTCGTGCGGCCGTATTGGCGGAAGGACAGCTTTAAACTATCCTCCAGCTGCTGTCCTGTTGTTTTTGCAGGATAGCAGAAAAATCTACTCTTGGCGGCAGATCAAGAAATGGATAGGTAACCTTTGAAAGGTACAATCCATGAGGATGCGCAGGAGTAATTAATGCAGGTGTCTGCTTATTGATCAGATAACTTTCAAATTCATCAACGGAGAGTGTCCCTTTCCCGATTTTTAACAGCTGCCCCATTATAATCCTGATCATCTTTCCTAAAAAGCGGTTTGCCGAGATCTGAAACCTCAGTTTATCACCATTTTCATCCATCATCAGACTGGCAGAGCGAACGTAACATAACGTGTGTTCATACTTATCCGGACTGGTACAGAATGATCTGTAGTCTTTGTAATTAGGCAAAAGATCCACCGCTGCTTTCATCTGATCAAATTTCAGGTCTTTCAATAGATAGAAAGAACTTAATCCGTTTAAGAAGGGATCTTTATAAGTATGCAGAAAATAGTCATACGATCTTTGGACGGCATCAAACCTTGCATGTGGCAGTCCCTCCATCGGAATAATATCAAATACTGCGATATTACGGGGAAGTACTTTATTCAGCCTGAAAACAAGGTCAAAGTCCCATTCCATTTCCAGGTCCATATGGAAAAAAAACTGACTTGCATGCACCTGCGCATCGGTTCTTCCACAACCATTAATGGCGATATTGGTTTTGAATATCTGGCTCAGGGCATGTTCAATCACACCCTGCACGTTCATCACTCCCGGCTGCCGCTGCCAGCCGCCGTATTGCGAACCGTTATAGCCTATGTGTACAAAATATCTCAACTTACCTTCTTCCCGCGCGTTTATTTAATTCATCAACTGTTATGGTCAACATTCGGCCTAACACCTCTTTCCCCCTGTAAGTGATTACACGTAGTAGTGTTGCCTCTTTCGGTACAACAATTTTTTCTGTGTATTTAGGGTAAAATCTATCGGGAGAAGAGTTGTCAAAGGTATAATAGATATCCAGCCCGTCAATCTCTGTGGTCAGTTCCAGCAGCAACTGTTTATCGGCTGATCTGCTAACTTTAAATATAGGATCGTATACACTGGGAGAGTATTTGGTTTCAGCAACTTCCATCCTTTTGAAATGCAGTTCGGTTTTACCAATAAAGTTGTTCCAGTTTTTCTTTTCTTTGGGCGACCAGACTGATTCTGCCACGGCATATCCCCTTGGCCAGGTCATGTATTCTGCCTGACGAATATTATAAACCTGTTCTGTCCATAAATTACCTTGTCCGCCTTTTATATATTTAGGATCTGCACCTGCCGGGACAGGGTCAAATTCATAAGCTTTACCTAACCGGATAGAGTTATATACTTTTGCTTCCGAAATTACATCGCCCTGCATCAGGTCCAAATAAACGAAGTTCTGTGGACTCATCACTACTTCATGTTTTTGCTGACTGGCTTTCACACCGTTTGCTACATTCCGCCAGCTCATAATTGCAGCACTTGCAGGCATTTCACTATTCATGATTTCATCCCATCCAATGAATTTTTTGCCTTTGGATTCTACAATTTTTATCACTCTTTTCTCAAAATATCCCTGTACCTGATGCATATCTTTTAAACCTTCTTTCTGCATCAGCGCTTTTATGGCATCGCTTTTCTGCCAGTAATTGATCGGTGCCTCATCACCACCCATATGGATATATCCAAATGGAAATAAGCCGGCAATCTGTGCAATTACGGTATCCAGAAAACTGTATACTTTTTCATTGGCTGGACACAGTGTGTTGTCTAGCAATGCGATAGGAGGAGCTCCTTTAGACCAGTCCATTATTTTTTCTCCGGAACGCACGCGGTAATTTTCTGCTCCCGGCGTACAGGACAGTTCAGGATAAGAAGCAATCACTGCCAGACTATGACCGGGTACATCAATTTCAGGTAATACATCTACAAACCTGTCTTTTGCATAAGCAATGATTTCTCTGATATCGTCTTGTGTGTAAAAGCCACCATAAGTTCGTGGCTCATCAGCGCCGGCAGGAGCGAAAGTGCCGAAATCGCCGACTTTTTTCACACTCCAGGCACCTACCTCAGTAAGTTTCGGTAAGCCTTTAATTTCAATTCTCCAGCCCTCATCATCCGCCAGATGTAAATGCAGTAAATTAAATTTATAGCGCACCATGGCATCGATATACTGTTTTACCTCATGCTTTGTGAAAAAGTGACGTGCTACATCAAACATTAATCCCCGCCAGCCCACTCGTGGATAGTCGGTCACTTCTACACATGGAATAGTCCATTTCTGATCGCTGATCAATTCTTTGGATTCAATTTCTTTAGGAAATAACTGCAGTAAACTCTGCACGCCATAAAAAAGCCCCGCAGGTTTATTTGCTTTAATCACAATCAGCGTGGGTGTTACCGAAAGCTGATATCCTTCAGCACCCAAAACCTGATTTTCTTTCGTATTTATGATCAATCGTATCGTACCCGGAGCGGTGGAAGTACTATAAGCAGATACAAACTTACCCGTGGGTACTGCGATTTTTTCCTGCAGATAGTCTACTACAGGTTTCAGCTCTGCGGTACCTGCAGCAAGAATAATTACTTTTTCTGGTAAAGTGAAAGATCCGTTCGTTTTAAGCAGTGAAACGGGTTCTGGAATAATAGCAAATTCAGGCGGCCTGTTTGCCAGATCGATAGTACTGTCTGCCGGAGATAGATTATCATTTTTAGATCCCATTTGTTGACTGTAGCCGCTGGTATATAAGAAAAGGCAGCAAATAAAAGATAGGAATTTATTCATAAATCGGGAAGGGTAGTATTGGTCAAAATTATAAATCGTTGCAATTTAGTAAAATACGTCTGAAAACGCAGCTACGCTTCAGTTAAAACGTTATTTAAGTGCATCAAGTACCCGGAAAAGCTTTGTGTTGATCCCACTCCCCGAATAATTGTTAATATTGATTACGATTACATACTTACTGCCATTGTCGGCCGTATAATATCCGGCAAAAGAAGATACATCGTTGATCGTACCACTTTTTAACTTCATACCGTTGTTCTCCGGAAGTGATTTATAGAAATCAGCGAACCATTCTTCCTGTTGTGCCTGATATAAAATGGAGGCCATTGCTGCGGTAGTCACTCGTGTTGCCGGAGAAAGTCCGCTGCCGTCAATAATGTTCAATGCATTTTTATCAATGCCTTTATTTGCCCAGTAATTCTTTTCTACTGCGGCTCCGTTGCTTGCCGTAGCTGCTCTTCCGGATTTCCATGCTATCGTTCGCAGTAGGTGCTCTGCATAGAGATTAACACTTTTTTTATTGAGCCAATACACAATTTCTGATAAGGAAGGAGAGGTAATTGTGCTTAATTTTTGTTTTACTGAAGGCATAGTCAGACCCTCCACATCAAGTTGCCTGCTGGTGGTACCAGCACTGGCTGTTGAACTCATCATTCCAATCCTGTTCAGTGTATCCTGTAGTCTGAATGCCGCATCATAAGCCGGATCTGGTAAAGCTACAGATATGCCCGATTTATTGATCCCCACAGCCCAGCTTCCTCGCAAATAGGCTGTGCTGGCTAATGGAGGGAGGAAAGCATAGGCATTATCGCCGCTACCTTCCGAACCTGGTTTTAACTCATTCACAATAGTCAGATAGGGCATTGCCGGTACCGTCTTAAGTACTGAAACTTTGCTGGCTGCACGCAGTTTAATATCGAACTGATTTTCCCTCCAGCTCAGCGCTGATGATCCCGATCCATAATAGTTGCCCATATCCTGCCATGTCCAGCCCTCGGGTGTACTTTGTGTCCCCCATGTGCTGTCATCACCAATCACGCGACCTTCAATTTTTTTTATACCAGCAAATTTAATTGCTGCTACCCATTGGTTAAGTACAAAACTCTCTTTGCTTTGCGCATAGCGCCATGATCCCAAGGTAGGATCTCCGCCACCGGTAATAATAATATCACCTTTTAATGTGCCATCTTCATTAATCGTTCCACTGTAACCCATTGTCGTCTGATAATGAAAATCCTTACCAAGGATGTTAAATGCAGTGATGGAGGTAATGGTTTTTAACGTAGATGCCGTCGCCAATCCTATATTTTCATTTTTGCCATAAATCAATTTTCCGGTTTTTGCATCCAGCACACATAAAGAGGCAATTGCATATTTTGCCTGATTGTCGGACAGCAGCGTATTAAATGATTGTGCTATTTTTTGAGCCGGACTCTGTGCATAGGATATTCCATTGAACAGTACCAGCAGGTATACGATTGATCGTCTTAACATGACGCAAATATATTTAAAATAAAAAGAGGTGTTAAAAATCACAGCTTGTAATTTTTAACACCTCTTCAGGTATCATCGTATGAAAGATTAAACCAGTTCTTTTCTCAATAGGAACTCAGCAATTTGTACTGCATTTGTTGCTGCACCTTTACGCAGGTTATCCGCAACAATCCACATGTTCAATGCGTTTGGCAGCGACTCATCCCTTCTGATCCTTCCTACAAATACTTCATCTTTCTCATGTGCATCTTTCGGCATAGGGTATTTCAGGTTAGCCGTATCATCTACCACAATTATTCCTTCAGTTTTCTCCAGGATTGATCTTACTTCAGCCACATCAAAATCGTTTTCGAACTCGATGTTTACCGCTTCAGAGTGACCACCCATTACCGGGATACGTACTGTTGTAGCCGTGATACGAATATTCTCATCGCCCATAATCTTACGGGTTTCCTTGATCATTTTCATCTCTTCTTTGGTATAACCATTTTCAAGGAAAACGTCAATCTGAGGGATTACATTCAGGTCAATCTGGTATGGATAGGCCATCGGACCATCAAAGATGCCTTTACGCTCATTCATCATCTGGTCAACCGCTTTCACGCCAGTACCAGTAACTGACTGATAAGTAGATACAACTACCCTTTTAATTCTATATTTATCATGCAGTGGTTTTAAAGCCACTACCATTTGTATGGTCGAGCAATTTGGATTTGCTATGATCTTATCATCAATAGATAGTTCATAAGCATTTACTTCCGGAACAATCAGCTTTTTAGATGGATCCATGCGCCATGCAGATGAATTATCAATTACTGTAGTACCTGCTTCAGCAAAAAGCGGAGCATATTGTAAAGACGTCTCGCCACCTGCAGAAAATAAAGCTATATCAGGCTTCATTGAAATCGCTGTATCCATGTTAACCACCTTGAACTGCTTACCCTTAAAAGTGATTTCTTTACCAACACTTTTTTCAGACGCAACCGGAATCAATTCGGTTAGCGGGAAGTTACGCTCTTCTAGTACTTTTAACATTACAGTGCCTACTAAACCAGTGGCACCTACAACTGCAATTTTCATTCTCTATATTATTTTTAATGGTTACGATTTTAATGTTCAGGCGAATTTGTTTTGCCTGACACACTTTCTTTCAGTCTTATTATTTGTATTTTTAGTTAATTATTAATTTTTGTCTCTTCCAAATATGGGAAAAACTTTGCTCTTTTTTTTGTTAGTGTCTTATAAACTTTCATTTAGTGCTGATTTACTGATTTCTGAGGTCCTTTTCAACCCTAAAACAGGAGGAGTGGATTTTGTTGAAATTTATAATCCGACTGACAGGGCACTATCGCTTAACAATGTTCAGTTGGGTAATCTGGATGCAGATGGTGTGCCAGCTAATTTTAAAAGCATAGGATCAGGAAGTTTGAATAGTGGCGCCTATTGTGTGATTAGTGTGAATGCTGCAAAGGTGAAGGGCAATTATTACACACCTTCCAATGCCTATTTCATTCAGCTTAGTGCTATGCCAGCATATAATAATGAAAATGGGCACGTACTCTTATTGAGGGGAGGAGGGATAATTGACCAGCTGGATTATACGGAGAAATTGCATCTTCCAACTCTTGAAATTTTCAAAGGAGTATCTCTCGAAAGGGTCTCATTTGAAAGAGCAACGAATGAAACAGGTAATTTTAGTTCGGCTTCAGCTTCGGTAGGTTTTGCCACGCCGGGTTACCGCAATTCTGTTCAGGAAAATGCTTCCCTGAAAAAAAGTAATGTAACGCTCTATTCAAAATCTTTCTCACCTGACGGAGATGGATTTGAAGATTTGTTACAGGTAAGTTATGAATTGAAGTACCATGGTAATATGGCTACGGTAACTATTTTCTCTGATAAAGGAAATTTAGTGAGGCGAATAATCAGGAATGAGAGTGTAGGTACCTCAGGAACGCTCGCATGGGACGGAATAGATGACCATGGGCAGACCAGCCCTTTCGGAATCTATATTCTTGTATTCAAAAGTTTTGATCTGAATGGAAACCAGGTCAACGTCAGAAAAGCGTTTTCGCTTGCAGGCAGGTTTAAATAATAATGGCCGGTTTTTGAGGCCGGCCATTTATTTATCTAAATAATGTTTTTCTTGATGTAATCTGCACTCTGTTTAATACTCACATATGGATCCAGAGAGAAATTCTCCTGTTCAACAATGAAGTGTTTCAAACCAGCTTCTTTCGCATGCGAATAGATATCTTTAAAGTTGATCGTACCGCTACCAACCTCTGTATTGATCGTGTTATTCGCTTTATCCATATCCTTTACGTGCCACATAGGGAAACGTCCAGGATGTTCTGCAAATAATTTAGCCGGATCATTGCCAGATCTTACTACCCAGTACAGGTCGAGTTCAAATTGTACTAGTTTAGGATCTGTTTCTTTTAGCATGATCTCATAACCTGTCACATCTCCATGTTTTTCAAATTCGAAATTGTGGTTATGGTAAGCCAGTTTCAATCCGCTTGCTTTACATAAGGTAGCTGCCTCATTTAGTCTTGCTGCTACTTTTTTATAATCATCCGGAGTTTTTCTTAATGCATCACCCAGGTAAGGCACAGTGATGAACTCACTGTCGAGAATCTTAGCGGCCTCAATATAGCTTTTAAGTTCATCCTGATTACCATCCGTAATGAACTTATCCATTCCGTAATGACCACTTGGTGCAGTTAGTCCGTTATCCTTAAGTAAACTCTTAAACGATTTAGGGTCTAATCCCCAAAATTTATCTTTTACAGAATAGCCATAAGTTTCTACTTCTTTATAGCCTGCCTGAGCAACCTTTTCAATAGTGCCTTTTACATCTTTAGGTAACTGCAGGCGTAAAGAATATAGCTGTAAGCCAATAATCTTATTTGGTGCTGAACAAGCGTATGAAGGGATAATTAATGCCCCGGCTGCAGCAATACCAGCCTGTTTAAGGAAAGTTCTTCTTGAATTCATAGTTCTAATTATTGGTCACAAATTTTAACCGCGTTTCTTAAGGACTGGAGTTTGTCCGGATTTTTAGGAATAAACTCCTGTGCGATATATCCCTTAAATCCTGTTGCCAGGATAGCTTTGACAATTGCAGGGTAGTATAATTCCTGTGTTTCGTCTATTTCATTTCTGCCCGGTACGCCGGCAGTGTGGTAATGTGAAATGTAGGGGTGGAAGGTTTTGATATTATTAATTACATCGCCCTCATCAATCTGCATATGATAGATGTCATATAACAGCTTAAAGTTTTCCGAACCCAATCTCTTGGCCAGCTCAGCGCCCCATGCTGTATGGTCACACTGATAGTCTTTATGATTGATCTTACTATTCAACAGTTCCATTACCAAAACCACATTGTGTTTTTCTGCTAATGGTAATACTTGTTTTAATCCTTCTATACAGTTTTTTAAACCCGTCTCATCGTCCTTACCTCTTCTGCTCCCGCTAAAGCAGATCAGGTTTTTATAGCCTGCAGCTGCTACGAGGGGGATCATTTTAGTATAATTCTCAATCAGCTGCGGGTGAAATTTCGGATCGTTCCATCCATCAACCAGGTTGAGCTCAGCACCATTACACATCGAAGAATCAAGTCCGTGTGCTTTGAGTACAGGCCAGTCAGCCGGGCCAACCAGATCGATAGCTTTAATACCCATCTTTTTCGCTGCTACGCAAAGGTCTTCTAATGGAATTCCATCGAAGCACCAGCGACAAACAGCATGGTTCACATTACCTTTCAAAGGTGCTGGTAAAAGCTCACCTGCTAAAGCCTGAGCAGGCATTGCTGCCGAAACACCCAGAATGGCTGTACCTGTTATCATAGTTTTTAAGGCTGTCCTGCGACTTTGATCTGATCCCATGGTTAAACGTTATTTAATGAAGGTTCTGTGATTGCTTTCTGCTTATCATTAAAGAATACAGAGAATAGAAGGAATACCACTAATGCTATACCTGCTGGAATGATCCACACCATTTTCCAGTCTACCGTTCCGTCAGCTACCTTATACGTATCCGTAATCCAACCAGCTACTTCAAACCCAATTAACATCCCCACACCGTAGGTAGCTAATGTAATCAGTCCCTGAGCAGCACTTTTGTATTTGTCGCCCGCTCTTGAGTTCGTGTAAATCTGACCAGATACAAAGAAGAAGTCATAACATACACCATGTAATGCAATTCCTATCAGCAGCATAAAACTCAGTTCACCCGCATTGCCATAAGCAAACAGGGCATAACGTACAGCCCATGCAAGCATACCTACCAGGATGGTGATTTTAAAACCGAATCTTTTAAAGAATACCGGGATTAACAGTAAGAACAGCGCTTCCGAAACCTGACCGATAGCCATTTTTCCTGTAGGTTCTTCTACACCTATACTTGATAAGAAAGGGTGAGCATTCTGATAATAAAACGCTAATGGAATACAGATCAGAATTGCTGAAATAAAGAATATTGCAAAGTTTTTATCTTTCAATAATTTCAACGCGTCCAGACCTAATATATCTGTTAATTTAACTTTCTCTCCTTTAGCCACTTTTGGAGGTGTTTTTGGTAAGGCAAAACTAAATAATCCAAGGACTAGTGAACCTATACCAGCCATCAGGAAAGTGTTTTTCAGCAAACCAGATTTAAGGCCTTCCGGTGAATCCCAGAAGAAAAAGTAACTGATCATTAATCCGGCGATAATCCAGCCAATCGTTCCCCAGAATCTGATATTTGCAAATTCCTTCTCTGCATCTTTCATCTGGTTAAACGCTACTGAATTCACCAGTGCAAGCGTTGGCATAAATAAAATCATGTAACCCAATACGTATGGATAGAAAACATCCACATTAGTTGCATTATACATCTGGTACATTAAGATCGCACCAACAATGTGGAGTACACCCAGGATTCTTTCGGCATTAAAAAATCTGTCAGCAATCAATCCAATGATGAATGGTGCAATAATGGCACCCCATGATTGAGTAGAAAAAACAGCTGCAGTCGCTGAACCTGACGCTGATAGATTTTTGTCTAGGAAAGTTCCTAAAGTTACAAACCATGAACCCCAGATAAAAAACTCCAGGAACATCATTGCCGATAACTTGATACGGGTATTTAAATTCATCATTTTATTTATACTTTGTTTTTTAAAGTTCTTTAATCATAATATTACGGAACCATACTTCATCACCATGGTCCTGCAGGGAGATCTTTCCAGTCGTAAATACACCGAAATCAACCCATGTTGCAAATTTACTTCCTGCGATCAAAGACTTCCAGTTGCCATCAAACTGAGTAGTGGAAACCGTCTTTACGCCATTCAGTAAAAATTCTAATTTACCATTATTACTGATAATTTCAGCAGTATTCCATTCACCCACTGCTTTTACCGGCTCTGAAGTGCTTTTTACCATGTCATAAAGATCACCGGCTCTGTGTTTAGTGATTTTTCCGTCTGAATGACCATCATTGTCAATTACCTGCATCTCAGGACCTGTACTATAAGTTTGATGGTACTTTTCAGGATTCTCATTGATATGGAACAATACACCGCTATTTGAACCAGGTGCTACTTTCCAATCAATTTTAAGATGGAAATTTCCATATTCTTTATCCGTTACCAAATCACCGGCATCGTTTTGTTTAGCTTTCGGATCAAGGTGCAGTGCACCATCTTCAACTACCCAGCCTTTACCAGCAAAATCTTTTCCATAAGTATGCCACCCCTGTGTGGTTTTTCCGTCAAACAACGGAGTAAAACCTTTATTGGACGACTGATTTTTAGTACTGCTGCAGCCAAATATCGTAGATATCAGCAGCGCAGCAGCTATAGTGTAAGTTCTCATTTTCTGAATTTTGGTAAATTAAACGCCGAGTGACCAGCCTTTGCGGTATTCGCGTTTAACATATTGGTTTACATCGTCAAAATTTGTCACTTTCATATTGTCATTATCCCATAACAACTGAATATTCCTGCCTGGATAGACAATTTTTCCATCTGCATTTTTTCGCTGCACATCAT
>Ga0247810_10002124_pt1 | contig 11335 bp, 4 predicted proteins | sample UWRJL119311C1_FD_179918 | JGI IMG/M metagenome (GOLD analysis project Ga0247810, IMG submission 179918) | Plant litter microbial communities from Arlington Agricultural Research Station in Wisconsin, United States - UWRJ-L119-311C-1 | ecosystem: Environmental > Terrestrial > Plant litter >...
ACATGGGACGTAAACCAGAAGTGGTAACTAAAACTTTTTCTGCTCCGGGAGGAAATGTAAAAACAGTTACTGTTGAGTTATTTACCTGGGAGAAACTTGATTTCGTAGACAAAGTAAAAGCAGAATTTGGATTGTAATTCGATCTGAATCTATACATAACAAAAAGGCTTTCTAAAAATTTTAGAAAGCCTTTTTTATTTTCCAGTAATTTATATCTGTGTATTAATTCGACGCTGATTTTACGGATTTACTTCGTAAAGTCGCGGATCAAAACGGATTTTTTTCCTGATTTATTTTCTTTGATGGAAATATAAAAATTACTTATTATTATAATCCAATTTAAAAATGTGCATAAAAAAGGCTTTCTGAAAGTTTCAGAAAGCCTTTTAATTTTAGGAATTAGATGATGTTTTTCAAATATAAAATCCGTTTTTATCTGCGTTTTCGCGGTAGCGAATCCGTTTTATCTGCGTCTAAATTTCAATACAAATAAAACAAAAATTATCGCTCTAATTGTACATTTGGTAATGTCTTAGGACGAGAAGCATCATTTGACAAAATCCATCCTGTACGGTACATCCATTCTGTCATTTTATGCAATTTTACGAAATCAATGTTTTCAGATTCATCCATTGGCGTGTGGTATTGACTGTGCAAAACACTGGTATAAAAAACCGATGGAATTCCTCTTTTTGCATAAGGCAAATGATCTGAACGGAAATAAAAATATTCCGGATGTTCTGGTCTGTCCCAAAGTTTATCCAAATCGAATTTAGGACCTTCATCATTGGCTTTTTTAGCAATCGCTACCAAATCTGATGAGTTTTCGTGAGGAGAGCTAGAACCTAAAAGAGCTGCCTGGTTTACATTATTTCGACCAATCATATCACCGTTTAAAACTGCAATAATATCTTTTTCCGGAACTGTTGGATGCGATGCGTACCATCTTGATCCTAACAGACCGCGTTCTTCTGCACCGTGAAATACAAATAAAGAAGTTCTTTTTCCCGGTTGTTTTTTGTAAGCTCTCGCAATGGCTAACATGGCCACACAAGTACTCGCATTATCGTCAGCACCATTATAAATAGAATCCTGACCGTATTTTTGTCTTACACCATCATGATCCTGATGTCCGCTAAAAAGAACATATTCCTTTTTTAATTTAGGATCTGTTCCTTCTACTATTCCAACTACGTTTACTGATGGATATTTATAAGTTTCAGAAATTACTTCTGTAGACAAAAGATCTTTCGTTGTTTTTAAATAGGCTAACTGATCATTATGCACCCAGAAAACCGGCATAGTTGATCCAATTTTATCCCGAACTCCTTCAATTCCGTAAATACCTCTTGTCATTTGTGGTTCTACCTGAGACCAGCTTTCTTCTGCCAATGCATCTGCTACAAAAATAAGTGCTGACGCTCCTTTTTTTGATACAAGCTCATAGTATTTACTTCGAACAAGACCTGGATAACGTCTGTCAAAAAGCGAAATATCATCTGCAATTCCTTCTTTCGAAGCTAATACAACAACCGCTTTTCCTTTTACGTCGGCTTTCTCAATCTCTTCTTTTGTTGCAGCTCCCAGATATACTAATGGCGCATCTACTTTTATATTGGTAGTTTCTGCTAGGAGCACCTCTTTCCACAATTTATATTCTTTTTGTCCAATTTTAAATTTTGTATTAGGAGTTACCTGATGCCTGTACATATCAAAAAACTGGAAATAAGTTCCGTCATCACCAGCGGGAGCCATTCCTGCTTCTTTCGCTTTATTGGCCAGCCACATCGACACCTTTAACTCATCAAGAGTTCCTGCTTCACGACCATTAAAATGATCACCAGCCATCTGGTACATATCAGTTTTAAGGTCTTTGTCTGTAATTGCTGAAACTAGCGGTTTTTTAATTGCCTGCGAAAAAACTACTCCTCCGTAAGCAATCAAAACGAGTATCATTTTATTTTTCATACGTTTTAATTTAGTATCCCAAACTTAGTAATTAATAGAGAAAAAAAAGCTTATTTGGATTTGAAATAGTACTGAAATGCTAAATCAATAAAATCACAGGAACATTTTTTTTGCATTATTATTTTTATTTGGTTATCCCTTACAATTTAGCTTACTTTATACAAAATAACTGATTAAAAAAATGAGCCGACTTCCATCGTTACAAAACGTTCTAAACGCAACATTAAATACCATTCTTAGATTTCCACTCGAAATCATAACTGCGATTTCAGGAACCATTTTTGCCATTATCCTTAATGAACTAGAATATCAGGATCCTAACAAAGAATTTTACCAAAAAGCCTTAATGAGTTCTTCATTGTGTTTGGTTTTATTTCTTTCTGTGAGTTTATTTTTTATCGCTGCAAAAAAGAATACTATTCTGCGTTTCGTTACCAGTATCGTTTTGGGTGCATTCATTGTGCTCTTTGTTTTTGGTTTTCATCAACGGATTACAGAAATAGAAATACAGCAATTTTTAGTACTTAACATTGCTTTGCATTTGTTGGTTTCATTTGCCGGTTTTCTACCAAGAACCTACAATCAGGATGAATTTTGGGAATTCAACAAGCAGCTTTTTCTTCGAATTTTAACTTCCGGATTGTATAGTATTGTACTTTATTGCGGTCTGGCACTGGCGATTTTAGCTATCGATAAGTTGTTTAAGGTTAAGTTTTATAATGATATTTATCTTCATATCTTTTTTGTTATTGCAGGAATCTTTAATACTATTTTCTTTTTAAATGGTGTTCCGGAAACCAATAACAGTCACAATCCGTTGGTTTTAAAATATCCTAAAGGGCTTAAAAACTTTACTCAATATGTTTTGCTACCGCTAATAAGTCTTTATCTGGTGATTTTAATATGTTACGAAGCAAAAATATTAGTGACACTTTCATTGCCTGTGGGCTGGGTTTCGTATCTGGTTTTAGTATTTGCCATTTTCGGAATTCTGTCTTTTTTATTAATTCATCCCATCGCGACCCAAACTGCCAATCTCTGGATGAGAACCTTCAGTCGTTGGTTTTATTTTCTCTTGATTCCTTTATTAGGATTGCTTTTTTGGGCGATTTTGTATAGAATTAATCTTTACGGCTTTACGCACGAACGTTATTATGTAATATTATTATCGATATGGCTGTCTATTGTTGTGGGGTATTTTTTAATTCAAAAAAATCCTAAAATAAAATTCATTCCTATAAGTATGTGTCTGGCCGGACTGTTTTCTATTATTGGTCCGCAAAGCGCTAATTCTATATCTAAATACAGTCAGTTATCCCGATTTGAATTTTATATAGGAAAATCAAATCAAAAATTAACTTTCGAACAAGAACAGGATTTAAGCAGCATCGTTTCATTTTTAGATGATAATTATGGTGCAGCAGTTATGATTCCTTATGCTAAAGGAAAACTTGAAGCGCTTCTTAAAAAAGACAAATCTCCTGGTTATTATGAAATAATGAAAAGCTTAGGATATGAATATCGGTCAGAATATGATCGGAGAAATGATACAGACAACACTTTTTATTTTTATTATTATGGAAATGACGATAATAAAGTAGAAAATATTCATGGAAACGACTTTTTGTTTTCAATCTCCAGCTATAACAATTTTGATTGTAACAACTGTACTTCGATAGAAGGAAAAACCTATAGTATAAAATCAATGAAAACCGATTATGGTCTGGATCTGCAAATCAATCAGGACATTATTCCATTAAAAATAAATGACTTTGTCAATAAAAACTCCAATTTTAGAAGAAACAATCACTCCAATAAAAGCGTGGTACAAAAAATAGACCATCAAAAATATGCCATCACTTTGAATTATATTAGTGCAAATGGTTCTATCGAAGAAAAAAAGAAAATCTTAGAAAATTACGAGATTAAAGTAATGGTCGCTATTAAAAAGTAAAAAAGAACCCGACAAGATTAAAATCAATCTTCTCGGGTTTTATTTTTTGTTTCATATTAATATTGAAACTTAATAAGTTCCGTTTTGCATTTTAGATAATGTTTCTCTAATATCTGTAGCAGTTTGTTCTTCAACATCTTCGTTTATATATTTAACAGCGAGAGTTTGCGTTGATATCGCTTTATTTTTTTGTCCGTCTTTATAATACAACTGTGCCAGAGTATCTAGATAGTAAGGATTGTTTTTGTTTAAAACTAAACTGCACTCAGACCAATTTATAGCTTTCTTTATATAAGACTGATTCTTTGAATCCAATACAACCGACCAGGATATTTCATTACATAAATTAGAATGGTATTCCTTGAACTCCTTCCAATCATAATAATGTAATGAATTAGAGTCAAAGGCATTATCAAATAATTGATCCAGATTTTGAACCATACTGTCTTTATTTACTAAATATTTATCGAAGTATTTTTCAAACTCTTGTATGTAAACAGTATTATCATTTGTCTTTTCGGCGATATCAGCCAGATAATTGAAATAATTGCTATAAAATTGAAAATTTCCTTTATCAATCGACATTATTTTCTCATATGCTTCTTTAATCTTTCTTTGGTCAGATTTTATATAACTGCCGTCATTATTATATATAGAGGTTGAATTTTGTAATGCATTTGATATCTCTGTGCTTAAATTTCCTATTTGAATTGGAGCATTTTCCTGCTCATTAAAAGCTCTTCGTTTTGCATCAATTGCATCGTAATGTTTTATTAGATAATCGATAGCTTTAAAATCTACTTCGTCTAAAACTTTATCTTTTAAATAAACTTGTTTGGTGTAGCCAACGCTTTTTATTTCCTGCAAAATTGCCTGAACGAGCACCATATCCGGACTTATATCATTTTGATGTGTTTCTATCACTTTTTTCCAAACCTGTCTGGCTTTCTTTTGGTCTAAATCGAATTTAACAAACTTAAAATCGTCTTTGTTTCCATCTTCCTCACTATATTCATAATCATAATCACCCAATGGTCCCAGTGCCGAAACATCATAGAATGCTTGTACTAGTTCGACATCTTTTGAGTTTTTAGTATTTACTGTTTGAGCAAAATTATTTTTCAGATAAGTTCTTTTGAGTTTACTATTAAAAGAATCATAATACATAAACTTATCTGTTTTATCAGGAGATAAATTTGATTTTGCCCATGCTAAAATAGTTCCCTTTTCATCTAAAACCATTAAAACTGGCGAATCTGTCATTTTGTTCTTTTTCAGCCAGCTTTCATCTTCTTTCGATGTTAGATAAAAATTAAAAGGATCATATTGAGGCTCATAAGTACTTGAAATATATCCTATGTAGCGTTGTTGTTTTTCTATTAAATTATCAAATTCAGCCTGTGCTTCTGCATTTTTTGGATCACTATATACGGCTAAAAATTTATTTCCATCAGTCTTTGTTTGCTGTAAAGCTTCCGGAAGTGATTTTGCAATTTTAATTTTAAAATCTGTTGCAGGCAAATCAGCACTTTCTTCGGGAGCGACAGCATCTCCATCTGTTTCTTCTTTTCCGGGGTAAGTCCAACTTAAAACTTGTTTTGTTTCTAAAGGCGGAATTATTGATTTATCTGAGTCAACGATGGGCTCGTCGCTATAAAAAACAGTTATATTATCATATTCACCGATCGACAGTTCGTTTTTTTTATTATCTAGATAACCTTTGATCGGTATATTAGGCAATACATAGTTTACCTTTACTTTTAGTTCTGTTATCGCATTTGGTATTTCGTATTTAAATATTTTTCTTGTTTCATAATCAAATCCTTCATTTACGAAATAAAAATATTGAGCACGATTCATTTCAAAACTTTCACTGAAATCACCATTTGAATCATAAGCTGTGAGATCTGATACTTTTTGATAATGAATAGAATCTGTACCATTTTGTGTACCAATATAAATACCATATAATGAACTATCTTCTTCAAAACTAACCTTAATTTTATCTCGCTTAATTTTGGCATTTTTTATATATTGAACTTCAAAAACAGATTTATCTCCATCTTTGTTTTTAAACAATAACGAATCGTTTATTACTTCATAATCTCCATAAGAAAGTACCAATTCGAACTTATTATTATCCAATAAATTTAATTTCATTCTTCGGCCTGAATCATCAAGCGAATAATATGATTTACTTTTTAAAGTCTCTTGCTGGGCAAAAGATGAAACACTTAAAAACAAAAAAAGCAACAAAAACGACCAATAATTCTGCATAGCTAACCTATTTAAAAAATACATATAATTCTTACAAATGTATTTGATTAAAATATGCTATCAAAGTATTTATAGCTAAATCATTACAAATAAAAAAGCCTGACAATTATAAACTGTCAGGCTTTTTTTTATTTGTATTTTTTAAATATTTAATAAGTTCCGTTTTGCATTTTAGATAATGTTTCGCGAATGTCTGTAGCGGTTTCTTCTTCTACATAATCAGTTAAATATTTAACAGCGAGAGTTTGTGTTGATATCGCTTTATCTTTTTGTCCGTCTTTATAATACAACTGCGCCAGAGTGTCTAGATAATATGGATTGTTTTTACTAACCACCAAACTATATTCTGACCACGTAATTGCTGATTTTATAAAACCAGTATTGCCAGGTTTTGAAACTACGGTCCATGCCGCTTCATTGCACAAGTTCGAATGGTATTCCTTAAAAGCATTCCATCCATTATATGAATACTCAGAATTAGGATCGATCGAAGTAAACATTGAATCTAGTTTTTCGATAACGTTGCCTTTATCTGTAGCAAGATTAGCATTAAAATAAGTACTAAACTCTTTTAGATAATTTGTATTTGAGCCGTCTCTATCTTGTATCTCAGCCAAATATGTAAAATAATTTTGATAAGATTCAAAATTACCTTTTCCTGCAGCAATTATTTTTTTATAAACTGAAATCGTTTTGCTGTCATCTTTTGCTCCCGAAGCATTATTTTCGACAACATAATTATTTTGCTGTAAAGCTGTTGCAATCTCCGTATTTAAGCTTCCTATAGCATGCGTTTCTCCTTCTTTAGCAGTAAAAGCAGCACGTTCAGCATCAATCGCATCATAGTGTTTTATCACATAATCTATTGCAAGAAAATCAGTATCATTTAAAACTTTATCATCTTTAAAAAACTGTTTCGAAAATCCCTGATTTTTAATTTCTTTCAAAATAGTTTCAACCAAATACATATTCGGTTTTGTATCTTTTTGATGTGCTTCAATCAACTTTTTCCACACCTGAGCAACTTCTTTTTTATCTAAGGCTGCATTTGCAAACTTAAACTCTGAAGCATTATCATCAGTTGTTACCGTATAATCTGCTTCATAATCATACGATGTTTCAAGAATTGCCACCTTATTAAAAGCCTGGATCAAATCAGCATCTGTTGCTTTTTTGTTTTTTAATGTTTTACTAAAAGTCAACAATCCGTCTGTTCTTTGCAATTTTTTATAAAGAGCATCGTAATAATTAAACTGATATTGTTTATCCTTAAAATTAGATTTTGCAGTGGCTAAAATCTCTCCATTATTATTCAGGATAATCACACTTGGATCAGCTGTAACTTTATTTGTTTTAAGCCACTTTTTATCATCGGCTGTAGCCAAATAATAATTGTACAAATCATATTCAGGATGGTACGCATCATACATAGTATAAGCAATTTGCGTTTCCTGGTCTTTAATAAAGGCATCAAAATCAGTTTTTGCCGAAGCACTTTTACTGTCAACGCCAACTACTAAAAATTTAGTTTTACTGTCTTTAATTGATGAAAGCGCATTTTTAAGATTATTCTCGATTTTTAATTTAAAATCAAATGTTGGAGGATATGAATCTACTCCTACAACAGTAGAATCTACTGCCACACCAAAATCATCACTTACCAGAGGTTCTTTTCCTGCATATGTCCAATTTGCAACTGTTTTATTTTCTAACGGAATTATTTTTGAACTCGTTTCCGGCTGAGCATCTTTTGCATTACGAAATACCAAAGGATTATTTCCTGATTGCTCAGAAATCATTAACTCATTTGTTTTCTGATCAAAAAAACCGGCAATTTTTAAATCGCCTACAACATCCAATTGATATTTAATGGTAACTTCTGAAACATCTTTTGGCAAAGCAAATTTAGAAACCTTGCTATTCCCTCCATATTCTTCATAAACCAAATACAAATAATCTGCTTTATCGATCTCAAAATCTACATCAGTTTTATCCTCTTCAGGATTTACTCTGGTTTTAATATCCGATAATCTTTGATATTCGACATCGCCCGAACCTTTTTGTGTACCAATGTAAAAAGAGTAATAATAAACAGCGTCAACAAACTTTATTTTTACTTTTTTTGCTTTTTTATCATTTTTAAAAGCAAGGTCAAAACCACTGTCTGCTTTTGCACTTGGAGTAAATACTAATGAATCGCCTTTGACTTCATAATTACCCGAATAAAAAACCAACTCGTATTTATTATCGTCTAATAAATTCAGTTTGATTTTTTGTCCTTTATTGGTTGATAAATAAGATCCTTTTTCAATATTTTTTGTTTGAGAAAAAGAAACAGATATTAAACAAAGGAAAGCTAAGAAACTCCATATAAAATTACGCATGCTTACAATTTTAGTTGTTACTATTTCAAACAAAGATATTTCTTTCTTATTTAAAAAAAGTATTAAAAAAACAATGCATTGTAATTAAAATACTATAAATTGTATTTCATCGAAAACATAATATAACGGGGCTGTACAGTATATTGCGAAACTCTTGTAGAAAACTGCGAGAAGCTGTCATCATTAAGATATTTAGTATTTAGTAAGTTGGTAGCCGATATTTTGTACTCCCATTTGCTATCCTTTTTTTGATAAATTAAACTCGCACTTAAAAAATCATATTCGTTATCGACTGTTTTATTGCCATTGTAATAATGGTAAAACTCATATTCTGAAACAAACGAAAAACTATTCAGAAAGTAATAATCTAATCTTGCAAAAGGTTTATCGGTATAATAAGTTGAGCCGCTATATTTGTTAATCAAAGCATTATAACCAAACTCGATATTAGGCATGTTTTTATAATTTGTTGAAGCTTTTATCGTGTAGCTCTGCACAAAACTTTCTGTAGTGGCCAATTCATTATTCTGGATATTATTGAATTTAGACCAATTGAAACTCGCATTTACAGACGCTTTGTAGTTCTTTAAAAACGAACGCCCGTAATTTCCCATTCCGCTAAAAGTTTCATCGGCTAAATTTGAATTATAAGGTGATGACGATTGGTTAATACCCGTAAAATCTGCACTGGTTTTAATTGCATCTACTTTTTTGGTATAAGTTGCATTGGCAAAAATATTCTCAAAATTGAACATATTGTATTTGAAATAACGAAGCGTATGAACTTGCGAAGTGGCATTTTCTAAAGACCGATTTCCGCGGAACAAACTACTGTAATCAGACAAAACATAACCCGCAGCCAACTGATTAATATCTGTAAAATCATTGGTTAGAGAGAAATTATACGTTAACGTTTCCGCCTTTTTGATTTGATATAAAGCAAAAAAATCAGGCAGTACTTTTATGAAATTCTGAGAATAATCTGTTCCTCGCTGCGTGTTTTTCATGTTATAGGAATGCACACTAACACCCGGAGTTAAAGTAAATTTTCCTGCCAGAATTTTATAATGAAATCCAAGAAATACATCATTAAAATTATAGTTTACCTTATTATTGTTGTTGGGATCGTTTAAATCATTTCTGTCTCCGTTATCCAACATTTGAAAAATATGGGAATTAAAATCCTGATACGAGAATGTATTTCCAAGTGTAATATTGATGTTGCTTTTTGGTGTTACCATATAATAGTAATCCAGTTTTGCATCTAACTTATTTGTTTTTACAAATCGATTCTGATTGAGGTCATTTCTTTCCTGTCCCGAAGTATAACCCGCTAAGTCAAAAGGTTGTGTACGTAAATTGGCATTATAAAACGGATTTTCGTCTTGATACAAATGCTGCATTTCAAAAGCAAAAATATTTTTATCGCTTTGTGTATAATACAAACTCAAATCCTGTTTTATAGATGTTGGATCCTGTTTTTTACCCGTAAGGATAGTCTCCAAAGTCGAAACTTTATTCACCACAGACTCACGCAACAAATCGGTATCTTCATTTTGTTTGGATAATTTCGTTAAAATATCATAATCAAACTGAAATTTATCATTGGGTTTATAAGTGGAACTCAGTTTAAAAAGTCCCAAATTATTTTTTTGATGTGTTTCTTCTTCTCTTTTTTGCTCATCTCCGGATTCTAAAATCGTCGTTTGCGATTTCGTTTCCAAATCTGTTTTTGAAGTCGATAAAATTCCGAAACCGCTTATGTTCCATTTTTTGGTAACGGAATAAGCAAAATTTGTTGCTCCAAATTTCGTTTCAATTTCTTTAGCGCGATTGTTTCTTAAAATCGAAATTCCTAAGTCGTTTGATGAGACATTAAAATTACTTCCGCCTTTTTGCATCATATTTTTAAACCCTCCCGTGAACTTAAAATAATCCTGAGCTGTAAGCGGTAATTCGCCAATATTATTAAAATTGGTAATTACATTAATGCTGTACTTTGGGCTGTAATAAAATAATTTTGGATTAATAATATAGCGGCTATCGAGTTCTCCAACTCCTGTTCCGGCTGTTACATCTCCAAACCAAAAGTTCTTTTTACCTTCTTTCAGTTTAATATTCATCGCTACATTATCCTGATCGTTTCCTAAACCTTTTAGAGCGCCAACTTCATTGTAATTTCTTAAAACCTGAATTTTATCAATCGCATCTGCAGGAATATTTTTAACGCCAAGCTTAGTGTCTCCGTCAAAAAAATCCTTTCCCTCAACCATTAACTTACTTACTTTTTTACCTTCCACTTCAATTTCTCCATCGGCATTTACCTCAACTCCCGGCAATTTTTTCAGTACATCTTCCAGCTTTTTTTCGGTTCCGGATTTAAACGAATCAGCATTATACACAATAGTATCCCCTTTTATAGAAACCGGCATTTCGCGTACAATTTCAACACCCTGAAGTTCGATTCCGGCATCATCCATAACAATGTTCTGAACGATGTTGGCGCTTTGGGTAGAAATAGTAATTTCTTTCGATTTCATCCCGAGATAACTCACCTTAATGGAGTAAGAAGTATTGGGCTTTAATGTAAGCTGAAATTTTCCTTTGTCGTTGGTTATTCCATAAGAATCCATTGCTTTTGTAGCAGTATTTACAGCCATAATATTGGCCATTTCTAACGGATTTTTTTGCTCATCCTGAATAAATCCGTCAAAACGAACACTTTGAGAAAAGCATATAGAAGTAAATAAAA
>Ga0247810_10002127_pt1 | contig 11330 bp, 9 predicted proteins | sample UWRJL119311C1_FD_179918 | JGI IMG/M metagenome (GOLD analysis project Ga0247810, IMG submission 179918) | Plant litter microbial communities from Arlington Agricultural Research Station in Wisconsin, United States - UWRJ-L119-311C-1 | ecosystem: Environmental > Terrestrial > Plant litter >...
CGACCTCCTCGGGCAGGAAGAGGGGCTCGGTGGTGGACGGCTCGAGCAGCCCGTGCCAGTCGTCCGGGGAGGCGCCGGGCACCTGCTCGGCGGCGAGGCGGGCGAGTGCCGAGGCGACCGCGGCGCGCTCGCTCTCGCGGCGCCCCTGGGCGACCAGCTCGCGGCGCAGTCGGCCGGTGAGCCCGCGGAGGGACAGCGGCGGACGACCCGACACGTCCGCGGCCGGGGTGCCGGGCGGGAGCAGGCTGAAGAAGACGGACCGCGCCTCGTCCTCGTTGGCGACGGCCGCGAGCACGACCTGTGTGGTCGCGCGGGAGACGGCGAGCGCAAACATCCGCAGCTCGTCCCCGAGCACGAGCGCCCGCTCGTCGACCGTGCTGGAGTCGATGCCGAGACGGAGACGGACTAGCTCCTGCGGGTGCAGCAGCGAGTTGCGCAAGCGCAGGTTCGGCCACGCGCCGTCCTGAAGACCGGCGACCACCACGACGTCGAACTCCTGGCCGACGACGCCCGGCGGTGTGGTCACGAACACGGTGTCGGCGGCCGCTTGCGGAGCCAGCGTGTCCTCCGGCACCTCGGAGTCGAGCAGACGGTCGAGGAAGGGCGCGGGCGCGGCGGCCGGCTCCCGCTCGGCGTAGCGCTTTGCCGCGCTGAACAGGGCCACCACCCCGTCGAGGTTGCGGTTCGCCTCGTCCGCGACGATCCCGCTCGCGAGCGCCTGGTCGTGCCAGGGGCGGGCGAGCCCGCTGCGCTCCCAGGCGTGCCAGAGCAACTCCTCGATGGTGCCGCCCGCGACGGTTTTCTCCCGCAGCTCGGCGAGGATGCGGGCGAGCCGGTCCGCGCTACGCGCCGCGCGGTGATCGATCGTGACGAGGCGATCGGGGGCCTCGAGGGCGTCGACGAGCAGGGCGTCGCTGGAGCGGGTGCCGCCGCCCGCGAGCTCCTCCGCGCGCAGGGCGAGCCGCAGGCGACGCAGGCCCAGCGCGTCCAGCCCGCCCACCGGGCCGAGCAGCAGCTCGACAGCACGGTCGGCGTCGAGCGCGGTGCGACCGGAGCCCACGTCCACCACGAGCAGGAGGGCCCGGGCCGCGTGGTGCTCGCGCAACGGGCGGCCGCCGGCCGAGGTGCGGGTCGGCACCTCGCTGAGCGCGAGGGCGCGGGCCGCGGGCGTGACGGTCGCGCCCGAGCGCAGGACGACGGCCATGCGGCCCCAGGGGACGCCGCGGGTGAGGTGGTGCTCCCGCAGCACGCGCGCCACCGACGACCACACGCGACCGGCGCTCGGCGCCTCGACCGTGACGATCTCCGGGACGCCGGCCACGGCCTCCCGCTCCCCCGCCGCCGCACGCTGCGACCCCGCTGCGGCCGTGCCGATCCGCTGCGTGGCACGGCTCGTCAGGGCGCGCAGCCCCGGTGACTGGCGGTGCACGGTGGGCAACACCACGGCGGTCACGGGGAGACCGAGCACGCTCGACAACCGGCCCAGCGCGTCGGGCTCGCCGCCGCGAAACGCGTTCGCCGCGACATCCGGGTCCCCCGTGGCGATGATCGCGACGCCGCGCCGCGCGAAGGCGCGCAGCAGATCGAGGGTCGACTCGGTCGCCTCCTGGAGGTCGTCCACGATCACCAGCCGCAGGCGCTGCACCCGCTCCCCCGGTGCCTGCTCGATCGCCGCGACGGCGAAGCGCAGCAGTTCGGCCGAGGTGAACCGTGCCTCGCGACCGAGGTCGAGCACCCCCTGGTAGCCGTCGATGAAGGCGGCGGCCGCCACCCACTCCGGTCGCTGCTCACGCTGCCCCAGCGCCGCGAGCCCGTCGGGGGTGATGCCGTACTCGGTCATACGGGCGATGAGCTCGCGCAGCTCACTGCGGAAGGAGCGCAGGCCGCGCACCTCGTCGACGAGCGGCTCCGGCCACACCGGGCCCGTCCCGTCCTCGATGTCGCCGGCGAGGAGCGCGGCCAGGTCGGCGTCCTCCTCACCGCCCGTGACGAGCCGCGGCAGGTCGGCGCGATCGCGGCGGGCGCGCTCGGTGACGATCTCGAAGGCGAGGGAGTTGGCGGTGCGTGCCAGCGGACCGTTCGTCGGCAGGTCCAGCCGCAGCGCGAGCTCGTCGCGCAGCCGGGCGGCCGTCGTGCGGTCCGGGCTGAGCACCACGATCTCGTCGGGGTCGAAGCCGTGGTTCGCGACCCGGTCGGCGACCAGTTCGACCACGAGGGTCGTCTTCCCGCTGCCGGGCGCCCCGATGACGGCGACGTTCGCATCGACGGGAAGGGAGAGGACGGACGCCTGCACGGCGTCCAGCGCGGGTGCGGTCACGGGGCCGCGATCTGCGCGCGCGAACCCCCGGATGGCCATGCCCTCACGCTATCGACAACGGGGGTCATTCAGCCCCCAGTGAACGCGGCCGCGAGGGTCGCCGACCGTGTCGTAGTCTGCTCACGTGGACATTCGTATCGGCATCACCAACTCCAACCGCGAACTGAGCTTCGAGACGACGCAGAGCGCCGCCGAGGTCGAGGCGCTCGTCACCTCCGGTCTCGCCGCCGGCAGCGTCAAGCTCACCGACGCGAAGGGACGCGTCTTCATCGTCCCGACCGCCACCTTCGCCTACATCGAGCTCGGCTCCGAGAGCACCCGCCGCGTCGGGTTCGTCGCGTAGCCATGGAGCTGCTGTTCGTCGTCCTCATCGGAGCGGGCCTCGGATTCCTCGGCCACTACACGCTTCCCGGGGCTGATACCCGCGGAACGATCCTGCTCGGCGCCGTCGCCGGCACCGTGACCGCGATCGTCTGGGTCGCCCTGCTCTGGCTCGGCTTCACCTTCGACGGCGGCTGGATCTGGGTCATCTCCCTCGTCGCTGCCGGCATCGCGACGCTCATCGTCGCGCTCGTGCTGCCCGGCCGTCGCCGCGCGGCGGACGCCCGCCTCCTGCACGAACTCAGCGGCGGACGCGCGTAGCGCGTTCCTCCCGCGTGACAGCGCCCCGTGGCCTCGGCCGCGGGGCGCTTCCGCTATGAGGCCAGCGGCTCAGGCCGTGAGGCCGAGCGCGTCCATGCGGCGGGTGTGCGAGGCGATGAGCTCGGTGAAGACGGGCTCGATGCGTGCTTCGTCGGTGGCCGACGAGGGCGGCGCGGCGAGGGCCGAGCGGGCGACGAGGATGGTGTCGCCGACGAGGCGGCGCCCCCACATGGCCAGGTGCGCGGCGACCTTCGGCTCGGCGGCGATCGCCAGGCGCAGCTGCTCGGACAGGAGCGGGTCGTGCGACTCGACCGTGTAGATCTCGTCCACCCGCGCCTGCAGGTCGGCGGGCAGGCCGCCCGCGACTTTCGTGAAGAAGTCGTCGAGGATGCCGGCCGTGATGTGGCTGGTGAGCAGGGTCTCGTGCCAGGTGTCGCCGCGTGTCACCCGCTGGAAGAAGTCGATACCCGCCGTGTACGGCGCCATCGCCTCGGCCGGATCGACGCCGGTGCGGCGGATCTCGGCGACGAGTGCCTGGTGACGGGCGAGGGAGATGCGCGCGGCCTCGGTGAGCGCCTCACGGGCGGCGAGGGCGGGCGCCGTTGCGATCGCGGTCGAGAGCCCTTCGAAGGTGACGAGCTGCACGTAGGCGGCCTGCGCGAGGAACTGCTCCGCGTGCGGCGCGAGATCGGCGAGGTCGACGCGGGTCGCGCCGACGGCATTCTCAGAGCGGGGACGGAGCTTGGGGGCCTCCACGCGCTTGCGCTTGGCGCCCCGGCGCCAGAACCAATTGACCACGCCGCCAGCCTACCGGGCGGGCGTCGTTGGCCCGTCATTGCACGCTCTCGCGGTAGACTCGCGGGGACGTCCCCCGATCTGGTGGGGACCGCGCGCCCCAGGATCGGAACGGGCGCCACCGCTGGCGGCAGACGCCGCACGACCTGACAGGCATTACCCATAGTGAATTTCGCAGAACTCAATATCGACCAGGACATGGTCGACGCCCTCGCAACCAAGGGCATCCTCTCCCCCTTCCCCATCCAGGAGCAGACGATCCCCATGGGGCTCGCCGGCCAGGACATCATCGGCCAGGCCAAGACGGGAACGGGTAAGACCCTCGGCTTCGGCCTCCCCGTCCTGCAGTCGCTCGGCATCGACCCGGAGCCCGGCGTGCAGGCCCTCATCGTCGTCCCGACGCGCGAGCTGTGCGTGCAGGTCGCCGAGGACCTCGTCCTCGCGTCCTCCAACCGCGCCACCAAGGTCGCGGCGATCTACGGCGGCAAGGCCTACGAGGGCCAGGTCGAGCAGATCAAGGACGGCGCCCAGGTCATCGTCGGCACCCCCGGCCGTCTCCTCGACCTCGCTTCGCAGCGCCTGCTCTCGCTCAAGAACATCAAGGTGATGGTCCTCGACGAGGCCGACAAGATGCTCGACCTCGGCTTCCTCTCCGACATCGAGAAGCTCTTCGCGCAGACCCCGCCGACGCGTCACACGATGCTGTTCTCCGCCACGATGCCCGGCCCGATCGTCGCCCTCGCGCGTCGCTTCATGAACAAGCCGATCCACATCCGCGCGACGGACCCCGATGAGGGCCTCACGCAGGCGAACATCAAGCACGTCATCTACCGCGCGCACTCGCTCGACAAGGACGAGGTCATCTCGCGCATCCTGCAGGCCGAGGGTCGCGGCAAGACCGTCATCTTCACCCGCACCAAGCGCGCTGCCGCGAAGCTCGTCGAGGAGCTCGGCGACCGCGGCTTCAACGCCGCCGCCGTCCACGGTGACCTCAACCAGGAGCAGCGCGAGCGCGCCATGGCCGCGTTCAAGGCGGGCAAGAAGGACATCCTCATCGCCACCGACGTCGCCGCTCGCGGTATCGACGTCAACGATGTGACCCACGTCATCAACCACACCGTCCCGGACGACAACGACACCTACCTCCACCGCGCCGGCCGTACCGGCCGCGCCGGCAAGACCGGTATCGCCGTCACCTTCGTGGACTGGGACGACATGCACAAGTGGTCGCTCATCAACCGCGCGCTCGAGATGAACATCCCGGAGCCGCAGGAGACGTACTCCTCCTCGCCGCACCTCTACACCGACCTCGACATCCCGGCGGGCACCAAGGGTCGCCTGCCGGGCACCTCGCCGAAGGTCCGCGAGGCCGTCGCCGGCACCGGTGGACGCTCGGGTTCGGGGGACCGCGACCGCGGTGGCCGTTCGTCCGGCGGCCGTGGACGCGGCTCGGAGGGCGGCGACCGTCCGCCGCGCCAGCGCACCTCGACCGACACCGTGCGCGAGAGCGCCGAGGGTGGCGGCACGCACGACGGCACGGCGCCCACGCGCCGCCGTCGCACGCGGACCCGTCGCGGTGGCGCGGGCTCGAGCGGGGCTCCGACGCCTCCCGCGAGCTAGACGGGTCGCGGGATCTCGACAGGCTCGATCCGCTGAACGGGCTCGATCCACTGAACGGGCCCGATCACCGGTTCGCCGGTGGTCGGGCCTGTTCCCGTATCAGGGGCGTCCGTGTCAGGCCGTGAAGGCGGTCGCGCCGGTCGCCGTGGCGAGCATCCGCTCGAGCACCTCGGGCGCCGTCGTGTTCTCGGCCAGCCGGTTCGGCTTGCCGACGCCGTGGTAGTCGCTCGAGCCGGTGATGGCCAGGTCGAACTTCGCGGCCAACTCGAGGAGGTACGCCTTGCCCTCCGCCGTGTTGTCGCGGTGGTGCACCTCGAGACCGAACAGGCCGGCGTCCTTGAGGGTGCGCACCTGGCTCTCGTCGATCATCCGCTCACGTCCGCGCATGGCGGGATGGGCGAGCACGGGCAGGCCGCCCGCGTCGACGACCATCTCCACGCCGCGCAGCGGGGACGGCGCGTAGTACTTCTCGTAGTAGCCGCTGCGCCAGTGCAGGATGCTCTCGAAGGCGGCACTGCGGTTGGCGACGTGGCCACGGGCGACGAGCGCGTCGGCGATGTGCGGCCGCCCGATCGTGCCGCCGTCGATCGACTGCGCGAGGACGTCCGCCCAGGTGAGGGCGTAGTCCTCGGCGATGCGGCTGACGATGCGCTCCGCGCGGTGCAGGCGGCCGTCGCGGATGCGGGCCGTCTCCTGCACGATCACCTTGTCGGCCGGGTTGAAGAGGTAGGCGAGCATGTGCACGCTGGCGGGGCCGTAGTTGGTGCTCAGCTCCATACCGGGGACGACGGTCAGCCCGGTTCCGGTCGCGGCGGCCCTCGCCTCCTCCCAGCCGGCGGTCGAGTCGTGGTCGGTCAGCGCGAGCGCGGTGAGACCGGCGGCGACCCCCGCACGGACGAGCTGGGTGGGCGTCTCGGTGCCATCCGACACACTCGAATGCGTGTGGAGGTCGATGAGCGCGGGCACCTCCTCAGGCTAGTGGTCTAGGCTCGCGGGCATGCTCCGACGGTTCCTCGCCGCCGCGTTCCTCGTGTTCCTGGCCCTCCTTCTGCTCCTCATGGCCTGGCCGCAACTGGTGGGGATGGAGCGCACCTTCGGCTTCGCGCAGGTCGTCTCGTTGCGCGGTGGGCTGGTCGCGATCGCGGCCCTGGGGATCCTCGTGGCGGTCATCGTCCTCGTGCTCGCGCCGCCCCTCCGTCGTTTCGCCGCGTCCGTCGCCGCCCTCCTCCTCGTCTTCGCGCTCCTCAACGTCGCCGTGCTGCAGACCCGTGGCCTCGGTGACCAGGCCTTCGAGACGCCGGGCGACTCCACGATCACGGTCCTCGCCTGGAACACACTCGGCGATGCCCCCGGCGCGACGGCCGTCGCCGAGCTGGTGGAGCAGACGGGCGCGGACGTCGTCGTCCTGCCGGAGACCACTGCTGAGCTGCGCGGTGAGGTCGAGGACATCCTGGAGGCCTCGGGCACCTCCATGCAGGGATTCACCCTTGCCTACGACCAGATCTCGAAGGCCCGCTCGACGAGCATGCTCGTCAGCCGCGACCTCGGTGAGTACGTGCTCGACGGTACGGTCGGCAACTCGGCAGTCCTCCCCTCGCTCGTCGCCAAGCCGGTCGACGGCAACGGCCCCACACTGGTCGGCATCCACCTCGTCGCTCCGATCCCCGGGGAGTTCGACCGCTGGCAACAGGATCTCGAGTGGGCGGCGACAGCCTGTGCCGACGAGAACGTCATCATGGCGGGCGACTTCAACGCGACGCTCGACCACTTCACGAACGCCGACGAGGTCGGCCACGTCGTCGGCGAGTGCGTCGACGCGGCCCAGGCCAGCGACAACGGCGGCGTCGGCACGTGGCCGACCGATGTGCCGGCGCTGCTGGGCGCGCCGATCGACCACGTCCTGGCGACCACGAACTGGCAGGTCACCGGTATGCGCGTCATCGAGAGCCACGACAAGTACGGCAGCGACCATCGCCCGGTGCTCGCCCAGCTCGCCCCCGCCGGCTGAGCGCGGTCCCCGCCGGAGGAGGGACAATGGAGGCATGGCCTCCGACACCCAGGCACCGCGCGCCACGAGCAACCGGTCGACGACCCCCGCATCCTCCACCTTCTCGGACTACATCTCCGCCAACTGGGCAGACCGTGAGCCGGTGCCCGTCGTCGTGCGCGAGGAGGCGGCCCACGCCGCCCGCCGCCGCGCCGCGATCTCCGCGCTGCACCCGGGGCGCCGCATCATCGTTCCCGCCGGCACGCCCGCCGTGCGCTCCAACGACACCGACTTCCCCTTCCGCGCCCACTCGGCGTTCGCGCACCTGACCGGCTGGGGCAGCGACTCCGTCCCCGGCAGCGTGCTGCTGCTCGAGCCGACCGAGGACGGCCACCACGCGACCCTGTACTTCCGTGTCGCAGCGGGGCGTGACAGCAGCGAGTTCTACGCGAACCCGGAGATCGGTGAGTTCTGGACGGGTCCCCGCCCGAGCCTCGGCCAGGTCGCCGGGGAGTTGGGGCTCGAGGTTGCCGACCTCGCCGGTTTCGCCTCCGTGCTCGACCAGGTGGACTCCTCCACCCTCATCGTCCGCGGCGCCGACCGCGACCTCACCGAGCAGGTGGACGGACGTCGCCTGGCGGCGGGTGCCGACGACGTCGAGGACGCTGCCGACGCCGAACTGGCCCGCGACCTCAGCGAGCTGCGCCTCGTGAAGGACGCGTGGGAGATCGAGCAGATGCGCCTCGCCGTCGCGGCGACGCGGGTCGGCTTCGACGACGTGATCCTCGACCTGCCACAGATCGTCGCGCACGAGCGGGGCGAGCGCCTGGTGGAGGGCACCTTCAACCGCCGCGCCCGCGCCGACGGCAACACGGTCGGCTACGACACGATCGCGGCGAGCGGACCGCACGCCTGCATCCTGCACTGGACCCGCAACGACGGCCCGGTCGTCCCGGGTGACCTGATCCTCCTCGACGCGGGCATCGAGCTCGACAGTTACTACACCGCCGACATCACCCGCACGCTGCCGATCAACGGCACCTTCTCGCCGGTGCAGCGCCGGGTGTACGAGGCCGTGCTGGAGGCGGCGGATGCCGCCCTCGCGATCGTCAAGCCGGGCATCCGCTTCAAGGAGATCCACGCGGAGGCCATGAAGGTCATCGCGGCGCGCACGGCCGAGTGGGGTCTCCTCCCCGTCTCCGCCGAGGAGTCGCTCGAGGCCGACAAGCAGTACCACCGCCGCTACATGGTGCACGGCACGAGCCACCACCTCGGGATCGACGTGCACGACTGCGCGCAGGCCCGCCGCGAGATGTACCTCGAGGGCGTGCTCGAGCCGGGCATGGTCTTCACGATCGAGCCGGGGCTCTACTTCCAGCCCGACGACCTGAGCGTGCCGGCGGAGTACCGCGGCATCGGCGTGCGGATCGAGGACGACATCGTCGTCACCGAGGACGGCGCCGTCAACCTGTCGGCGGGCATCCCCCGCACCGCCGACGAGGTTGAGGCCTGGGTCGCTAGAGGTCTCTGAGCCACGTCCGCATGTCGGGCCCGTCCAGGATGTGACGGGCCTGCGACAGCAGCGTGTTGCCGTACTTCTCGAAGTCGAAGTCGAAGTCGCGCGCCTGCGAGTTGAGCAGCGCCCACAGGCCCCACTTGACGGCGGTCGCGAGGCCGGCGATGGAGGCGCGCGCCACGTCGCGTGAGGTGACCTCCCCGAAGTAGGCGACGAGCATCGCCTGCCGCACCTCCGGCTCGACGAGGTACAGCGTCGCGATGCCGCCGACCTCGTAGTACCGGTCGTTGTTGGCCGCGTAGTCGTAGTCGATGAGCATCATGGGCCCGTCCGGGCTGACCATGAAGTTGGAGGGCAGCATGTCGTTGTGCCCGGGCACGAGGTCGAGACCACTCGCGATGTAGGCGGCCTGGATCGGCAGCCAGCGGTCGACGACGTCCTGCTGCCACGGTCGCAGCGTCCGCCCGGCGGCAGCGACCTGGGCGAGGTGCTCGTCGATCATGTCGAAGATCGTCTTCGTGATCGGCAGCAGCTCTCCGGCGTGCAGGCGGCGGTAGAGGGCCATGAGTTCCACGGCCGTGTCGGGCTGGGAGAGCGAGTGCTGGGTCGAGGACTCGTACCCCTGCAGGAACTCGCTCACCTCGATCCCGCTGACCGCGTCGTAGTAGACGACGGCGGGGCCGACTCCGGTCGCGTGCGCGACGAGGGCTGCGCTGTGCGCGGCGTCGCGGCTGATGTACGCCTCGGTGCCGATGCCGGGCACCTTGAGGAAGAAGGTCTCCGCCCCCACCACCATCCGCCAGTTCACATTGGAGAGTCCGCTGGTGATGCGGTGCATCGTGACCGCTTCGCCGGGCCACGGCCAGTCCGGCAGGGTCGGCACGAGGGCGGCGAGCCCCTCGGCGTCGAGCTGGGCGATGGCTGTCCTGTCGATGATCATCTCCATCCCTTCCCCGCCTCGGCGATCCAGCCCTCGAAGGCGCTGCTCGCCACGGCGGCGGTGGCCCGGCGCAGGCGCGCGCCGGTGTAGCTGATGAACTCGACGGGCGAGTCCGGGTCGGTGTCGTGCGCGAGGAGCGAGAGATAGGATGCCCGGATGTCGTCGGCGACCCCGTAGAGACGGGCGCGACCCAGCGCGCCCGGGTTGGTGTCCCCCCAGGCGAGCGCCATCACCTCCTCCTCGTCCGCGACGAAGGGGGCCAGCTCGGTGAGGATCATGCCGACATCGCTCAGCGGGTCGCTGAGCCCGGAGAGCTCCCCGCCGACGAGCGAGACCTCGCCGTCGGCGCCGACGAGGACGTTGGAGATCTCCCCGCTCCCCCAGGCCGGCGCAGGCGCGGGGCCGTCGGCGACTGCGGCGCGCATGCGGTCGAGCGCCGCATAGACGGCAGCGCCCTCGGAGGGGCGGTGGACGCCACGGCGGTCGAGTTCGGCCGCAAGCACCTCGAGGTCGTCGAACACGTCACGCGGTTCGAGCACCGTCTCGAGGCTGCGGAAGGTGGCCCGAGCCGTGGCATAAGCGGCGAGTGCTCCGGGGCGTCCGATGCGCAGCAGGGTACCGATCTGGAGACCGAGCACCTCCTGCACGACGACGCCCGTCTCCGGGTCGGCGGCGAGCACGCGAGGAGCGATGCCCGCCTCCCCCGCCGCGATGAGGGCGGCGACGCGGGTGGCCGGACGGCCGATCGTGCCGGTGTGCGGGCGCGGCACCTTGGCGATCACGGCGGCGCCGTCGGTCGTCACCGCCGTGTACGCGACGTTGTCACAGCCGACCCAGGAGAGGGTCGCGATGGCCGGGGCGGGGCCCTGCCAGGCGAGGTCGGCCCACGGAGCGCCGAGGACCGCGATGGCGGGGATCATCCGGCCACCACCGGGTAGTCGAGGGCGAAGCCGCGCTCCCGCTCCAGCAGGGCGAGCATGGCGAGCACCTTCCCGTCCTCGAAGCGGCGGGCACCGACCTGCACGCCGATCGGCATGCCAGTGGAGGACATGGCCACCGGGACGGTGCCGGCCGGGAGGCTCGACAGGTTGTAGCCCATGAGGAAGGTCATGTGGCTGACGAGCTTCTCGTCCACGAGCGGTCCGGTGCTGTCGGCCGGGAAGGAGACCGTGGGCATGACCGGGGAGAGCATGTAGTCGAAGGAGTTGTAGACGGCCGAGATGCGCACGCGCACGGCCTCCATCGCCTTCTCCGACAGCAGGTAGTCGATCGCCGACATGCCGAGCTTCGCCTGGAAGGACTCGTAGAGCGAGCCCGGTAGCAGGTTCCACAGCTCCTGCGGGGCCGAGCGCAACTCGGGCATGCCGCGCGCGGTGAGCACACCGCCGATCGTCGCCTCGTCCTCCGCGGTGAGCAGGGCCGGCACGCGCTCAATCGTGGCGCCGAATCGCTCGAGCACGGCGGCCTGCGCCTCGACCGCAGCCACGACCTCCGGGTCGACCGGGGGTTGCCC
>Ga0247810_10002128_pt1 | contig 11327 bp, 7 predicted proteins | sample UWRJL119311C1_FD_179918 | JGI IMG/M metagenome (GOLD analysis project Ga0247810, IMG submission 179918) | Plant litter microbial communities from Arlington Agricultural Research Station in Wisconsin, United States - UWRJ-L119-311C-1 | ecosystem: Environmental > Terrestrial > Plant litter >...
TCCCTATTTAGTGACAGAAGTCACTATATAGAAGTATTTGGCGTTAACCTTAAGAATTCGGCATTGATCAGTTTTGTTACTGCCATTGCGTTTTTGGTTGTAGCTTTTATATCCCCATTATTATCCGGGATTGCAGATTATGTAGGGAATAAAAAGGCGTTTATGCGTTTTTTTTGTTATTTGGGAGCCTTGTCGTGTATGGGACTGTACTGGTTTAGTCTTGAAAATATTTATGCAGGATTACTGTTTTACTTTCTTGGATTGATTGGGTTTTGGGGAAGTTTGGTATTTTATAATTCTTACCTTCCGGATATTGCTTATGAGGAGCAGCAGGATAAAATCAGTGCCAAAGGATATTCATTGGGATATGTTGGAAGTGTAGTATTGCTGGTTATCAATTTAGGAATGGTAATGAAACCTGATTTTTTTGGGATTTCAGGTACGCCCGGTGAAGCGGCAATGAAAGCAATGAAATATTCATTTATTATGGTCGGAATCTGGTGGATCTTGTTTAGTCAATACACCTATTATTATTTGCCAGCAGGTAACCGGGCAGGTAATAAAGTAACCAAGGCGGTAGTTTTTAACGGTTTTGGCGAATTAAAGAAAGTATGGGGGCTGCTTGGGCAGAATATAGCATTAAAGAGATACCTGTTAAGTTTCTTTGTCTATAGTATGGCGGTGCAGACGGTTATGCTTATAGCCACTTATTTTGGTGCACAGGAAATTTCGTGGGAAAGTAAGAGCCAGAGTACTACCGGGCTTATCATATGTATACTTGTGATTCAATTGGTAGCGGTTTTGGGAGCGATTTTAACTTCTAAAGCTTCGGCTAAATACGGTAATATCCGTGTGCTGATAGTGATTAATTCATTTTGGGTACTGCTTTGTGTAGGTGCTTATTTCATTACTACACCCGTAGAGTTTTATGCTATGGCGGCAATGGTAGGATTAGTCATGGGCGGCATACAGGCACTTTCGCGATCCACTTATTCGAAGTTTATACCCGAAACAAGGGATACGGCTTCGTTCTTTAGCTTTTATGACGTTTCTGAAAAGATAGGAATAGTCATTGGGATGATGGTTTATGGGATTATCGACCAGATTACAGGCAGCCCAAGATTTGCCATAGTTTTTCTAGCTGTATTCTTTATAGTGGGAGTGTTATTGCTTTTAAGAGTTCCAAGAAAAAAATTGTCAGTATCATAAATTCATTTATATTTGAAAATCTTAAATTAAATCAAATGAAAAAATTGAAACTGATTTCCTATCTGTTTATACTTGTAGGTTCTCTCAGCATTACTTCCTGTTCTACGGATGTTGAACCTATTGATCCTGCTGTAATACTGAATCCAGGTCCGGATCCTACCAATCCTACAACAGGCTTTTTTAAAGTGGATTTCAATAGCCAGACTTATAATGCGACTGTAGCAACTGCTTTTGTGATGGGGAATACCATTATCATTTCGGGGGCGAGAGGAGTTCAGGGTGAGAATTTTTCATTTATACTTGATGGATCAACAGTAAAAACATATAATTCTGCAGAGGATAATATGGTTTATAATCCAAGCAACGCTTCGGAATACGATTACGCCAATTTTGCGGATATGTCTACACCTGTCAATACAGGTTCTGTAACTATCACTGAGATCAACCAGAGTACCCATATGATTTCAGGGACATTTAATTTTGTAGGATACTGGTCTGATTATACAGATGAAAATCCACCGGCACCAATTGCTTTCACAAATGGAAGTTTTAGTATACCTTATACATCGACAAATCCTACCAGCGATATATTTACTGCTCAAGTAGACGGTGTTTCTTTTGTTCCGGCATTGACTGCCTCTAGTTTTATTTCAATTAACGATCAGGACTGGATAAGTCTGTCGGGAGGTGATGAGCAGAATACGGAAAGCCTTACAGTAAGTTTTAAAGATGGTATTGCTGCAGGAACTTATACGATCACCGGTGATGTTGCAAATGATGTTGTACAGGGTATCTACAGTAAAGATGATATCGATTTTAAAGCTACAACCGGCTCAGTTAATATAACAAGCATCACTGCGACTCATATTAAAGGAAATTTTTCTTTTACGGGTTCGAATACTGCCGGGGACAGTGTCATTATTACAAATGGTGTAGTTGATATGGAGTATTGATAATAAAGTTCAACACTATATTTAAGATCCCGTGAAAACGGGATTTTTTTTATAAAATATTCAACAGTAGATACTTGTGTATATAGTCTGTGTGGACTTGATTAATATTTGCATTTTTATTAAAAAAAATATAATTTTTTAAGTTAAAATTATGTAAATTCGCTTAAATTTAAATAAATATTAATGAAAAAATTAAAATTAGTTGCTTGTTTGTTCGTAATGGCAGCAGCATTCAGTGTGTCCTCTTGTTCAAGCGATAATGATTCTCCAGCAGTTGGAGAAGGTACTTCAGAAGGTGATTACTGGCCAATGGCAGTAAATAACCAATGGACGTATAAAATTGATGGTGAAGAGCAGGAACCAATGAAAATTGCATCTACACAATCGATATCTGGCAAGACTTATTTTAAATATGATAATCTTTTTGGAACGTCAACTATGGGTTCTGCTTTTGAGGGAGAAGCTTTAACAAGAAAAACAGGTGGGAACTATTACATAAGAACTTCAGTTACAATACCTGCAACAGGGCAGACGCCTGGTATCACTGTATCTCCATTAGAAATGGTCATATTCAAAGATAACCTTGATGCTGGTCAAACATGGACTGAAACTTTAAAACAGACTACTACAGTTACAGGAACTCCACCTATAGTAACTACTATAGTAACAGTGGGAAAAATTCTTGAAAAAAATGGAAGTATTACCGTTGGCGGTGTTACTTATACTAATGTTATCAAATCTGAACTGCAGCAAACTACAGTCGGTATAGTAAGTACGAGTACTTACTGGTTTGCGAAAGACGTTGGGATTGTTAAGGCTCAGACTGTAGTTCCTGCACAGGGAGTTGATATTACTAATGAACTTTCTTCTTATACAGTAAATTAATTCTTTTATAGCAAATACAAAAAAAACTACTCTATAAAGAGTAGTTTTTTTTTTGGTGCTAAATTGTCATTAAATTTACAAAAAAGATATTTATTCAAAGTTAAAATTAACTAAATTTACCCAAAATATAAAACCTTTTAATGAAAAATCTAAAATTCCTTCCCTTGTTTATATTGGCTGTTGCATTTAGTATGGCTTCATGTTCCAATGATAACGATCCGATTTCTGCAGGTGAAAACCTCAATTGTCTTTCCCCATCCTCTCTAACAGCTGTAGCTGCTGCTGCTGGTGTTACTGTTGCCTGGACGGCAGTTGGTGATGAGGCAACCTGGGAAGTACAGTATGGTGAAGCAGGGTTTGCGGTATATCAAGGAACTACAGTTGCCGCTGCCGGGAATCCTTTTGTTCTTACAGGTTTGACGCCAGGAACGAGTTATGATATTTATGTAAGATCTTTGTGTTCGGATAGTGAGCACAGTGTTTGGGTAGGGCCTGTGACAGTTACATCAGCCGGTACTGCTCCGGTAGATCCTACTATTCCTCCGGTCGGTACTTATGATTTTATGAGTGCTAATGTAAACGGGGTACAGTTTAATAATATGAAACCATTAGGATATGGTTTTACTAATGGTACAACAGTACATACTTGGGGAGATGACAATGAGTTTATTTATCTTAAGATGCAGGCAGACAGTAATCAGACCCCGCTGGTTAATGGTGAATTTGAAATCAATTTATATATTCCTGAAGTACAATGGCTTCCTGGGACTTATGCTTTAATAGATAACAATGATTCGTTACATGATGGCGCAGACAGTTCTGTGCATTATATCAGGCTAGAATCGTATTCGGTTAGTGTAGTTATATCGAACGGTACTATTACGGTTTCAGAGTTTGATGAGACTGCAAGAAGACTTAAGGGGACATTTAGTTATGATTATACTATAACCGATGCGAATGGTACTACCAGTGAAGTACGCCACGTAACAGGCGGGACTTTTGATTATCCGTTAGATGATGAATATTTTGATTAATCATTCTGCTTGTCAATATACAATCCCGATTCGTCGGGATTTTTTATGGCATAAAGATTGACTTCACAGTAAGGAATCACTTATTAACTTCTAATTTTATTTGATTTCCAATAAGATAAACAACAGAATACTTTAAATTTGTAGTACTGCTGTTTTTGTTTAATGACAAAATGACTTAAAATATATATGTCAAACCAGAAAATAATCACAATTGACAATCTGTCACTACACGAATTTGATTCAGATGCCGAACTAATCCCGCTTTTAACGCCTGAAGACGAAGAAGAGATGAACAATGAGGAGCTTCCGGCGGATCTTCCTATTTTGCCTCTGCGTAATACCGTTTTGTTTCCGGGTGTTGTAATTCCGATTACAGCAGGTAGGGATAAATCGATCAAACTTATAAATGACGCTAATGCGGCAGGTAAGATTATAGGTGTTGTTTCCCAAATCAATGAAGAGGATGAGGATCCTACACAGAATGATATTAATAGGGTAGGTACAGTGGCAAGGATACTTCGGGTGCTTAAAATGCCTGATGGGAACGTTACAGTTATCCTGCAGGGTAAAAAGCGTTTTGAGATTGACCATGTAACTACAGAAGAGCCATACATCAGGGCAGTTATTAAGGAAGTTCCTGAAAAGCGCCCTAAAAAAGGAGAGAAGGAATTTTCTGCTATAATAGACTCTCTTAGGGATCTGGCTACCCAAATTATACAGGAGAGTCCGAACATCCCGACAGAGGCTACATTTGCAATAAAAAATATAGAAAGCCAGTCTTTCCTTGTAAATTTTGTTTCATCGAACATGAATTTGACTGTTAAGGAAAAACAGGATCTGCTTGCGATTAACGACCTAAAAGACCGTGCACTTGCGACACTTCGTTTTATGAATATAGAGTTGCAAAAACTCGAGCTTAAAAACGATATACAGTCAAAGGTACGTTTTGACCTGGACCAGCAGCAGCGTGAGTATTTCCTTCACCAACAAATGAAAACCATACAGGAAGAGCTGGGCGGTGTTTCGCATGAAGAAGAGATAGAGGAAATGCGTACTAAGGCTAAAACGAAAAAGTGGGACGAGAAAACCGAAAAGCATTTCGAGAAAGAGATCAGTAAGATGCAGCGTATGAATCCGCAGGCGCCTGATTTTGGAATACAAAGAAATTACCTGGAGCTGTTTCTCGAATTGCCTTGGGGTCATTATTCCAAAGACAATTTTGATCTGAAACGCGCACAGAAAGTTTTAGACAGAGATCATTTTGGATTGGAGGACGTTAAAAAGAGAATGATCGAACATCTTGCAGTTTTGAAACTGCGTAATGATATGAAGTCTCCCATACTTTGTTTGACGGGGCCTCCGGGAGTTGGAAAAACTTCAATTGGTAAGTCCATTGCTGAAGCTTTGGGTAGGGAATATGTAAGAATATCTTTAGGAGGTCTGAGGGATGAGGCTGAAATACGCGGTCATAGAAAGACTTACATAGGTGCGATGCCTGGAAGGATTATACAGAGTCTTAAAAAAGCAGGAACATCGAATCCTGTATTTGTATTGGATGAGATCGACAAACTGTCAAGCAGTAACCAGGGTGATCCTTCATCAGCTTTACTTGAGGTATTGGATCCGGAGCAAAACAATGCGTTTTATGACAACTTTCTTGAAATGGGTTATGATTTGTCTAAAGTGATGTTTATTGCTACGTCAAATAATATGGCTACTATACAGCCGGCACTAAAGGACAGGATGGAAATTATCAAGATGTCGGGTTATACTATAGAAGAAAAGGTAGAGATAGCCCGCCAGCATTTGTTTCCAAAACAGCTAGAAGCGCATGGGTTAACAGCTAAACAACTTACGATAGGAAAGAAACAACTGGAGAAAATTGTTGAAGGATATACCAGAGAATCAGGTGTCCGTAGTCTTGAAACTAAAATAGCCCAAGTGATTCGCAATGCCGCTAAGTCGGTGGCTATGGAAGAAGAATACAATCTTAAGGTGACTGACGAGGATATTGTTAAAATCCTGGGGGTACCAAGGATGGCAAGAGACAAATCGGAGAGCAATGATGTTGCAGGAGTAGTTACGGGGCTTGCATGGACAAGTGTAGGTGGAGATATATTGTTTATTGAATCACTGATCTCTAAAGGTAAAGGTTCGATGACAATGACCGGTAACCTTGGTACTGTCATGAAAGAATCAGCAACTATAGCGTTGGAGTATATTAAGGCGAATGCGGATAAGCTTGGGGTTGATCCTGAAATTCTGCCTAAGTATAATATCCATATCCATATTCCGGAAGGTGCAACGCCTAAGGATGGACCTAGTGCAGGTATAGCAATGCTTACTTCATTGGTTTCCGTGCTTACGCAGAGGAAAATAAAGAAAAACCTTGCGATGACAGGTGAAATTACACTTAGGGGTAAGGTATTGCCTGTTGGTGGGATAAAGGAGAAAATACTCGCCGCTAAACGCGCCAATATCAAAGAAATTATTATGTGCTTTGAAAATAAAAGCGATATCGATGAAATCAAGCCTGAATATCTTGAAGGGCTTACATTCCACTATGTAAAAGAAATGAGTGAGGTACTAGCGATAGCTATTACTGACCAGAAGGTTAAGAACGCTAAAGTTCTATAATAAAAGAGGCTGCCTGAAGAGGCAGCCTCTTTTATTTCAGCAGGTTTGGCGGGCTAAAAAAAACACTGAAACTTTTCTTTATAACAACTTAGTATCTCAAAAAAATAATATCTTCGCATTTGCGTTATACTTTACAGAAAAACGCGAAACACAAACATGTTTAGAAAACACTATACTTTTACTTTACTTCTTTTTTGTACTCTGGGTTTTGCGCAGATAGGTGGTAAATCGGTATATCAGTTTTTAAATCTTGTTACTTCTCCGAGACAGGCCGCATTAGGAGGCAAGGTCATTACTATATATGATTTTGATGTGAACCAGGCTATGTTTAATCCCGCAGCTATCAACCCTGAGATGGACAATCACCTATCTGTAAATTACGGCAGTTATTTTGGAGAGGTTACTTATGGTACGGCTAATTATGCGTATACTTATGACCGCCATTTACAGACATTCCATGCAGGTGTGAATTATGTTAATTACGGAACTTTTGAGGGGCGTGATGAAAATGGCGACCTGACTTCGGACTTTACCGGTAGCGAAATGGCACTTACATTTGGATATGCTTATAATATTCCCTTTTCAGATTTTTATTTAGGGGTTAATGGTAAATTGATCTCATCTACTTTAGAAAGTTATCATTCATTTGGAGCTGCGGTCGATATTGGTGCGCTGTTTATAGATACAAGAAATGATGTGAACTGGGCATTGGTGATCCGAAATATGGGAACACAGATTACTACCTATGCAGATACCAGGGAAAAGCTTCCGTTAGAAATAATGGTTGGGGTTTCTCAGGAAATGGAGCATGTGCCGATCCGTTGGCACCTGACGCTTGAGAATTTGCAGCAATGGAATATAGGATTTTCTAATCCTGCTAGGGCCGAAGGTTCTATAGATGGGGGGGAGACACAGGAAAAAGTATCTGCTTTTAACAATGCACTTCGCCATGTTATAGTGGGTGCTGAACTGTTTCCAAAGAAGGCATTCAATTTAAGGGTTGGATATAATTTTAGGAGGGCAGAGGAATTGAGGATCGTTGACCAGCGTAATTTTTCAGGAGTTTCTGTTGGTTTTGGGCTTCGATTCAACAAAATAAAATTCGATTATTCTTATTCGCGTTATACGTTGGCAGGTAATACCAGCCTTTTTGGGTTAACTATTAACTTCCAGGATTAAAGTACTTCCGGTTATAAAGAGTTTAATTTAAAATATCAAATCTTGAAAAAAATTACGATTGCCATTGATGGATATTCGTCTACAGGAAAAAGCACTATTGCAAAGCAACTTGCAAAGCATCTTGGCTACGTTTATGTGGATACAGGTGCGATGTATAGGGCAGTTACTTATTTTGCGATGCAGAACGGTTATATAGATGCAGAGTTTTTTGACAAGGAGACTTTGATCGCAAGCCTTCCGTATATCAAGCTTGATTTCCAATTTAATCCTGAGCTGGGTTTTGGAGAGATGTATCTTAACGATACTAACGTAGAAACCGAAATCCGTACGCTTGAAGTTTCCGGTTTTGTAAGCAGAATAGCGGAAATTTCTGAAGTACGCAGCAAATTAGTGGAGCAGCAGCAGCAGATGGGCAAAGGAAAAGGTATTGTTATGGATGGCAGGGATATTGGGACTGTTGTCTTTCCGGATGCCGAACTGAAGATTTTTATGACTGCCAGCGCCTCTACCAGGGCACAGCGACGTTTTGATGAATTGGTGCTTAAAGGAGACAAGGTTACTTATGAGCAGGTCCTTAAGAATGTACAGGAAAGGGATTATATCGATACACATAGGGAAGACTCTCCTTTGGTAATAGCCAATGATGCTATTGAGATTGATAATTCCGACCTGAGTAGGGAAGAACAGTTTGCTACTGTTTTGGAACTGATAGAGGATCTTGTTAAAAATACGTAATCTTTTGCATATCTCTTTTTTAATAGTAGATTTACGCGCTATTAATTTAGAAGCATCCTAAAAATACAATTCATCTTATGGGAATAAAAAATAGACTTATCTCAATGAGTTTTCTTCAATTTTTTGTTTGGGGAGCCTGGCTTATTACAATTGCAAATTATTGGTTTGGGACTAAAAATTGGGAAGGTACCCAGTTTGGCCTGGTTTTCGGAACTATGGGGATAGCGTCTTTATTTATGCCCACACTTACGGGTATAATAGCTGACAGATGGGTTAATGCTGAGAAATTGTACGGAATACTTCATATTCTTTATGCTGGGGTTTTGTTTTACCTGCCTGAAGTGACTACACCAAGTACCTTTATTTATGTAATGCTTTTGGCGATGTGTTTTTATATGCCGACGATCTCACTGAGCAATTCGATATCATATACTGCCCTAAAGCTTAATAATAATGATATTGTCAAGGATTTTCCGCCTATCCGCGTATTTGGGACCGTAGGTTTTATAGTCGCTATGTGGATTACGAACCTGACCGGTAACAAGGCCACAGCTTATCAGTTTTATATTGCTGGTATAGCGGCACTTCTTTTGGGTTTATATGCATTTACACTGCCAAAATGCAAACCACAAAAATTGACAAAGGAAAATGCCTCTATAATGGAAACCTTAGGGCTTGAGGCATTTAAGCTGTTTGGCAATTACAAAATGGCGCTGTTTTTTATCTTCTCGATGTTTCTGGGGGGTGCATTACAGTTGACTAATGCTTATGGGGATGTTTTTTTGGATGAGTTCAAGCATTTTCCAAAGTATGCGGATTCGTTTGTAGTAAAGTATTCTACTATTATAATGTCGATTTCACAGATTTCAGAGACCTTATTTATACTTGCAATTCCTTTCTTCTTAAAGCGTTTTGGAATAAAGCAGGTAATGCTGATCAGTATGTTGGCCTGGGTGTTGCGTTTTGGATTATTTGCATTTGGTGATCCGGTAGAAGGTTTATGGATGATTGTGCTGTCTTGTGTGGTTTACGGAATGGCATTTGACTTCTTTAATATTTCGGGTTCCTTATTTGTGGAAACGAATACAGATCCTCAGAACCGTTCTTCTGCACAGGGGTTGTTTATGATGATGACGAATGGCTTTGGCGCCGTGCTGGGAAGCTTTACTTCTGGCTGGGCCATAGACAGGTATTTTACGAAATCTTTTCAGGATACTTCACAATTGGCTACGTACCTACAAACAGAGCCTACTAATAAAGTTATGTCTGAATTTGTAAAAAACCAGGGTGTTGAGATTACTGCGGACGGTATTTTTAGTCACGATATATTGATGAAAGACTGGCATACGATTTGGCTGTCTTTTGCTGCTTATGCTTTGGTGATTGCGGTTGCATTTGCTTTTATGTTTAAACATAAGCACAATCCGGAGGAAGTAGAGAATATAGTCCATTAATAAAAAAAATCCTTTAAGATTGCATATAAGACCCGGAGGCTTTCACCTGCGGGTTTGCTTTTTTCTGACCATCAGCTGTGTATCGTCTTGATTCTTGTTTCTTGCTTCTATTTTCTAAATGCAATATTTTGCAGATTCAAAAATAAGTGTTACTTTTGCACACCTTTTGGTAGAGAAGAGTTTCCTTTAGGTATCAACTATTTATGTAAAACGCTTCTGTTATTTCTATCACATTGAGAAACTCGAGGAAAACAGAATACAAATTTTTATCAGAACAAATGTCTGAACAAACACAATCACAATCGGAGTTTTTAGAGAATTTTAACTGGCACAATTTCCAAGAAGGTATTGATGCTGTTGACGAAAAAAACCTACAGGAATTTGAAGAATTAGTTGCAAAAACTTTTATTTCAACTGACCAGGAAGAAGTAGTAGAAGGTGTAGTAGTGAGAATTACTGACAGAGATGCTATTGTTGACATCAATGCAAAATCGGAAGGTGTTATTTCTTTGAATGAATTCCGTTACAATCCAAACTTAAAAGTAGGTGACAAAGTAGAAGTATTAATTGACATCCGTGAGGATAAAACAGGTCAGTTGGTATTATCTCACAGAAAAGCACGAACTATCAAAGCTTGGGACAGGGTTATCAGTGCTAATGAAACAGGAGAAATCGTTAATGGTTTTGTGAAATGCAGAACTAAAGGTGGTATGATCGTTGATGTTTTTGGTATTGAGGCTTTCTTGCCAGGATCTCAAATTGATGTAAAACCTATCAGGGATTACGATCAGTATGTAAACAAAATGATGGAGTTCAAAGTTGTGAAAATTAACCACGAATTCAAAAACGTAGTTGTATCTCACAAAGCGCTTATCGAAGCTGATATTGAAGTACAGAAAAAAGAAATTATCGGTCAATTACAAAAAGGACAGGTATTAGAAGGTGTTGTTAAAAACATCACTTCTTATGGTGTATTTATTGACTTAGGTGGTGTTGATGGATTAATCCACATTACTGACCTTTCTTGGTCAAGAATCAACCACCCAAGTGAAGTACTTGAATTAGATCAAAAACTGAATGTTGTTATCCTTGATTTCGATGATGAGAAAACAAGAATCCAGTTAGGTTTAAAACAATTAAACGCTCACCCATGGGATGCTTTAGATGCTAACCTTAAAGTTGGTGATAAAGTAAAAGGTAAAGTAGTTGTAATCGCTGATTACGGTGCATTTATCGAAGTT